>Ga0209274_10000369_pt1 | contig 29272 bp, 22 predicted proteins | sample HubBroMetageREF1_FD_188343 | JGI IMG/M metagenome (GOLD analysis project Ga0209274, IMG submission 188343) | Reference soil microbial communities from the Hubbard Brook experimental Forest, New Hampshire, USA - Hubbard Brook CCASE Soil... | ecosystem: Environmental > Terrestrial > Soil >...
AAGCTCGACCTGTCGTCGTCGACCACGGCCTACACAAACCTCGTGGGCGTCCCAGCCGCCGGGACGGCCTGCGGAACCAAGAATCTTACCCGCGTCGTCGCCGGCAGCGCAGCTACGAGTCTCCTCTATAACAAGGTCAACTCCAAGTTGGCGGGGCAGCCAGCCGCCCCATGCGGCGCGGGGATGCCCGACAATGCAACGTCGCTTACAGCGGGTCAGGTTATGGACATCGAGAACTGGATCAACGGCGGCGCCCACATGTGAGCGCTCCGCTCGGCCGTGAGCCCGGTCGTGCGCGCAAGGAGCCCTGTGGCTAGCGCTAGCGCTGCCGTCGCTCGACAAACGTCGATCGCGTGCGATCCATACGCACGAGGAGCCGAAATCATGTAAGAGTGCACGATGCAAAGCGCCGCCCCCAGCGACAGAGACTTCCTCGTGCTCGAAGGGACGGTGACCAAGTGCAGCCGCGGCGGCTTCTACACCGTCGAATACACCTCAGGCGCACACCGCGGAACGGTGCTCGCCAAGAGAAGCGGGCGGCTCAACGTGCACCACATTCGGATCACCGAAGGCGATCGCGTGCGGCTCGAGATCAGCCCGTACGACACAACGCGGGCTCGGATCACCCGCCGACTGTGAAGCTCTAGAGACGGAAACTCCGTGCGACGCGCCGCCCCCGCGCCGCCCCGGAATCCGCGGTCCTACGCCACGACCGTGGCGAGCACTACCACTTGTTCCGGCCGCCGCCTCCGCCGCCGCCACCCCCACGACCACCGCCGCCGCCGCCGCCCCCGAAGCCGCCGCCCCCACCGCCCGATCGCTGCGGACGCTCCTCGGCCTCGTTGACGCGCAAGGCGCGCCCATCGAGGTTGGCGCCGTTCATGGTCGAGATGGCTTGAGCCGCCTCATTGGCATTGCCCATCGTGACGAACGCGAAACCTCGTGACTGGCCGCTCTCGCGGTCGGTCACGATGTGGACGTCGGTTACCTGGCCGCACCGCGCGAAGGCTTCGCGAAGCGTCTCCTGGGTGGCGCTGAACGCAAGATTCCCAACGTAAAGTCGATTTCCCATGATCTCTCTCTTTTCTAGTAATGATGACTCGGACATAGACCGCACGTTGCGTCAGGAGGCACGGCCAGTCCCAATCCCAGAGTCGAGAGAGCGTGGTGAGCCAAGTAACGTCCGTGAGCCGCGGGGGAACCGTACGCGCTCACGGCCCGGCGAGCAAGCGTCCTGGTACGCGACCCCGCCCTCCCCATCTCGGGCTCGGGCTCGGACGCGTGGCTCGGGCGCGACGTTCGGCGCTTCTCACGGCTTGTCGCACGTCCCACGAACCTGCAGACTGCGGCGCGTGACGCTCGGTCCGGCACGATGGTGAGCAGACGCCGCGGAGCCGTCCCGTTCGTTCTGGTGACCGTGCTGCTCGACACGCTCGGTGTCGGGCTCATCATTCCGGTCGGGCCGAGGCTCGTCGGCAGTTTCCTCGGCGGCGACCTCGGTGCCGCGTCCCGCTATTTCGGCCTGCTTCTCGCGCTGTATTCGGTGATGCAGTTCGTTTTTGCACCGGTGCTCGGCGGCTTGAGTGATCGCTTTGGTCGCCGAGCCGTGATTCTCCTGTCGCTGCTCGGCGCGGCCGCCAGCTATCTGACGAGCGCGCTCGCACCCTCGCTCGGCTGGCTCTTCTGGGGTCGAACGGTCGCCGGGATCACGGGGGCAAGCTTCTCGGCCGCGGGCGCCTATGTGGCGGACATCACGCCCCCGGAGAAGCGGGCGCAGAGCTTCGGGCTCATCGGCGCGGCCTTCGGTCTTGGTTTCATCCTTGGCCCCGCGCTCGGCGGCCTGCTGGGCGGCTTCGGCTTGCGCGTCCCCTACTTCGTCGCCGCCGGTCTGAACTTTCTCAATCTGCTCTATGGCCTGTTCGTGCTGCCCGAGTCGTTATCGGTCGAAAATCGACGTAGCTTCTCCCTGAAGCGTGCAAACCCGATTGGCTCGCTTCGCGCGCTCGGCCAGCATCCGGTCGTTCTCGATCTCACGGGCACGATGATGTGCGCCTTCCTGTCGCAGATGATCCTGCAAGGGGTTTGGGCGCTGTACAGCCAGGCGCGGTTCGACTGGAGCGTGCGTTCGGTCGGCGTGTCTCTGATGGTCGTCGGCTTGGGCACCGCCCTCGTTCAGGGCGTGCTCGTGCGGGCGCTGACGCCTCGCCTCGGCGAGCGCCGCCTGCTCGTTCTGGGTCTGTCCCTGTCGGTGGTGGGGCACCTGGGGTTCGGTCTCGCGACCCAAGGCTGGATGATGTACGCCGTGCTCGTGCCGTTCACGCTTGGAGGCTTGGCCGGCCCCGCGACGCAGGCGATCATCACGAGCGCCGTCGGTCCGAAAGAGCAGGGCGAGCTCCAAGGCTCCCTCAACAGCCTTTCGGGGCTCGCCGCCATCCTCGGTCCGCTCGTCGGCACGGGTCTTCTCGCGCACTTTGCGCCCGAAACGGCGCACCCGCGCGTGCCCGGCGCCCCGTTCTTCGCCGCGGCGGCCATCAGCGCCGTCGGGCTTGCCCTGGCTTTGCGCCTATTCGCGCGAAGTTCCACGGTCTCCGCGGTGATTCCGCCCGCGCCGTAGGGGCGAAACCGTCGACCTTCAGGTCCACCGCGGCCCGCCGCCGTACCCCGCGTGCGCCGCCGAGGTATTCCAAACCGCATGCCAGTAAAAGACGGTGTTCACCAGCGTGATCGCGATGGAGGACACGATCAGAGCTTTGCCCGTTGAGATCTCGAAGCTCGCCAGGACCTTGTCGGTGAGCCAGAGCATCACCGTGTTCACGATGAGCGACATGAAGAGGAAGAGAATTCCGAGCGTGAGCAGGGCCGGTACGAAGAGAAGGACGCGAACGACCCAGCCGAGAAAGAAGTTGAGAAGACTGAACACGACCGCGACGATCACGGCCGTGCCCGGAGTCCGAATGCGCACGCCAGGGACCACGCGAGAGAGAAAGAGGACGGTCGCCGCGAGAACGCCCAGATGAAGCAGCAGATCCATGCCGTAAGCCTACCCCCGGCCCGCGCAGATTGACCACACGCGTCGGTCAGCGCGCGACACCCCTCCTGCGCACCGTGCGCTTGAAGCGATAGGCCCACAACCCCAGCGTCAACCCAAGTCCCCCGAGAAGCCCGTTGGGCCCGGAGGAATGCGAGAGCGAGCACCCGGTCGTGACCGCAGGGGGGACCGATCCCGCGGGAGTGGCCAGGTCGTTGCGTTCCCCTGCGGGGGGCTGCGGGGTGTATTCGAGGCGCGTCATGTCGAACTGCTGGCCCTGCGCTCGAGCGATCACCCCTTGCATCGTGGGCGCATCCAGCGTCGGGGTCCGGCTGAGAATCCAGAGATACTCGCGCGACGGATGACCGACGACGGCATAGTCGTAGCTCTCGCCGACCTCGAGAATCCAATAATCGCCCGAGAAGCCCCCGACGCTCAACGCGAGCTTCGCGGGCTGGGCGGCGTTCGGCACCGTCGCGATCATCGACACGGTATTGAGGGGCCCCGAGGGGCCGCCCACGTTGCACTGATTGACGAGGCTGAGCGTGCCGCCCGGGTTCTGGGTGTAGAACGCCGTGGTGCCGTGGCAGTCGGTCTGCGTCGTGCGAGGCAGCCGCGCGATCTCGTACCATTTGCCCTGAAATCGAGAAAGATCGACGTCCTGCGCCACGTCGAGGGGCGGCTCGGCCCCGCAGCCTGGCTGCCCGAGAGAGACCGCCACCGAGAGCGCGAAGGCCGTAACGCACTGCTTCATGGTGGCTTTGGGTAACACCGGAGGCCGGGCCACGGGTGTGCCGAAATGGTGAATTGTGTATCGGTCCCGCACCTGAGGCGGCCCCGGCCAGCCCTCGGAGATGCGCACAGAGCGTCCTCGGGCCCTACATCGAAGGACCGCCGGAAAGCGTCTTTCTGCCTGATCATTCGGGCTCGACGGTACGGGTCCTCATCAGTTCCCTACTTGAACCGGAGAGTCTATGAAAACGAAACGAAGCTGGTTGTTTTGGGTCGCGCCGTTGATCGCGGCCGTTCCTCTTGCGCTGACGAACTGCGGGGGGTCGACGACGAGCCCAGGAATCGCGGGCTCAGGCAACGACGGCGGCGGGGGCAGTGGGAGCGTGAACGGCTCCGGGGCAACGAGCGGAACCACGTCCACCAGCGGCACCGTCACGAGCGGCAACGGCACCGGGGCAGGGACAGGCACGGCCACCTCCGGCACCACCCCCACCACGAGCGGCACCACCGCAGCCACCGGAGCGGCCGGCACGGGCGCCACCAGCGGCACCACCGCAGCCACCGGAGCGGCCGGTACGGGCGCAAGCACCGGAGCGGCCGGCACGGGCGCAAGCACGGGCGCGACCGACCCATGCACCGACGGGATGTACACGTGTCGAATGGGTCAGCAATGCAGCGAGACCCTCGGGTGCGTGCAGTGTCTGACCAACACGAACTGTCCTCCCGCGGGCGGCTTCAACGCGAACCTCAAGGTCTGCGTCCTCGGAAGCTGCGAAGCGTGCGGCGCCGATACGGACTGCGCGGCCAACCAGGTTTGCGAACCGGCCACCCACACGTGTCGCGCGGCCTGCACGGGCGACGGCGGCGCGAACTGCGCCAACCGGGGTGCATCTCCCATCTGCGACACGACCACCGGCGCATGCGTCGGATGCCTCACGGCCACGGACTGCAAGACCGCGGCCCGGCCCGTGTGTGACGCGACGACCCAGCAGTGCGTGCAGTGCGGCGCCAACGCCGATTGCGCGGCCGAGATGACCGACAAGCTGTGCGATACCGCATCGGCCACCTGCGTCGCCTGTTTGGCCAACACCGACTGCCCGGCGGCAACGCCGGCTTGCAATGCCACGACGCACAACTGCCAGGCGGGATGCACGGCGAGCACGCAGTGCGTGACCTCCACCGGCGGCCAATTGCCCATCTGCGACGCCGCCAACGGGCGCTGCGTCGAGTGCGAGACCGCAGCCCAGTGCCCCGGGACGGGCGCGACCTGCACAGCCAACGTCTGTGGAGGAGGCATGGGCGGAGCTGGGACGTGCAACACCCCAGCCGATTGCAGCGCGGACGGCGGCGGGGCGACTCCCTACTGCACAGGCCCGGGCGGACGATGCGTCGAGTGCCTTGTCCGGGCGGATTGCCCAGGCACTGCCCGTGCGTGCGCCGGCAATCGGTGCCTCTAGAGCGTCGTTGAGTCGAGGCGCGGAGCCCGCGTAAGCGAGCTCCCCATGCGGCGCTGCCGGTTGTTCCGGCGGCGCCGCACGCGCATTTGCGGTATATATTTCGAGGGCAAGGTTGCCCCGACTTTGAGCGGATGTTCGCGTCCTGGGCGGAAGCATAATGGCGAAGCGAACGACAGCGTGGCGGCTTGTGGCTTGGGCGGGAAGTTGCCTCGTGGGGTGCGGGGGCCAGGCATTCTCCGTAGCGCCCAGCGCTGAGAGCGGGGTCGCGAGCGGCTCGGCGAGCGGCGCGTCGGGTGGCGGCGCTCGGAGCGGCGCGTCGGGAGGCTCGGCCGGGGAGCACAGCGGAGCCAGTGGGGGATCGGGCGAGAGCGGGAGCGCCGGTTCGGCGAGCGGCTCGCACTCCGGCTCGGGCGGGTCGAGCACCGGGAGCGGGAGCGGAAACGGGAGCGGCGCGAGCGGCGCGAGTGGCAGCCCATCCGACGGCGGGGTCGTCGTGTCGTGCCCCATCATCGCGCCCAACGCCGGCGCCATTTGTACGAAGGCCGGCTTGCAGTGTGAATACGGGACAAGCCCAGACGTGCACTGCAACCAGGTCGCCGTCTGCCAAGCGTCCAGCTGGAGTTACGCCTCGGCTTCGAACTGCCCGATGGCGTCGTGTCCTTTGACATACGCCGGAATTCAAGCCGGTGGGCATTGCGCCCCGGCCCAAGAAACCTGTGCCTATCACGAGGGCACGTGCATCTGCTCCGAGGACACGGGAGGTCCCGTTCGCGTCGCCGACGCAAGCATCGTGACGAGCTGGGCCTGCTTCGCCGAGACGCTGGCATGCCGAAGCCCGCGACCCGATATCGGAGAGCCCTGCACGGACGACGCGCGAAAATGCGACTATGGAGCCTGCCTCGGCGGTGTCGAGCTCGTGTGCACGGACGGCCTCTGGCAGGAGGACTTTCCCGTTTGCGCGCTGGCGAACTGACAGCGAACGTCGTGCGACTATGCTCCCCCACGCATGCACGTCACGATGGTCAAGAAGCGCCTCGCGAACGGCGAGCCGTGCCCGAAGTGCATTCAAGCGGAAGATTTCTTGAAAGCACGGGGCCTTTGGCCTCGAATCGACGCGGTCGTATGGGCGGACGAGAACGACCCGGACTCTCCGGGCATGAAGCTCGCGAACCAAGTCGGCGTGGGGCTCGCGCCCTTCTTCCTCGTCCGAGACGAGGCGGATGGAGAGCTCGCGGTCTATGAGAGCGTGCTCAAGCTCATCAAGGAGCGCTTGACGGAGGGGTCCGGGCCCGCGGGCGACCACCTTCCCGAAGAAGACCTCGACGACGCCGCGACGCGTCTCGCCGCCGAGTCTCCCTCCCGAATTCTGACGTGGGGCCTGGAGCGCTATGGCGCCGCGCTGGGCATTGCATTCAGCGGCGCCGAGGATGTCGTGCTCATTCACATGGCGAAGGAGGCTCGCCTGCCCTTCTCCGTCTTCTGCCTCGACACCGGGCGCCTTCACCCGGAGACCTACCGATTCATCGACGCGGTCCGAAAACGCTACGAAGTCGAGATGGCGCTCGTTTCGCCCGATGCGCCGTCGCTCGAGAGTTTCGTCAAAAAAAAAGGCCTCTTCAGCTTTTACGAGGACGGTCACCAAGAGTGCTGCGGCGTGCGCAAGATCGAGCCGCTGCGACGCGCTCTCTCGACGTTGCAAGCCTGGGCCACAGGCCAGCGGCGCGATCAGAGTCCCGCGACGCGATCGTCCATCGCCGTGGTGGAGCGAGATCGCACGTTTTCCGGAATCGGCGGGGCCCTGGTCAAGCTCAATCCCCTCGCCGCGTGGACGTCCGCGCAAACCTGGCAATACATCCGGGACCACGAGGTTCCCTTCAACCCCTTGCACGAGCGCGGCTTCATCTCGATCGGTTGCGAGCCGTGCACGCGAGCAACGCTGCCGGGCGAGCACGAGCGCGCGGGTCGCTGGTGGTGGGAAGAGTCGACCAAGCGCGAGTGCGGGCTTCACATCGGGAACGCCCCTCGCCCCCGCTGAGGCCTGCCGACTCGCCTTTGTAGAAAAGCAGCCAGGCTCGAAAAGCGGGCGAAAGTCCGAAAATCGGCTATTCCCTCGCCCGTCCTGCCACGAAGGGACGGAGAACCGACCATGAAACGAATCGAAGCCGTGATCCGACCGTCCAAGCTCGACGAGGTCAAGGAGGCGCTGTCGGCAATTGGCGTCCAAGGCATGACCGTGCTCGAGGTCAAAGGCTTTGGGCGAACGGGCGGACGCAAAGAGGTCTATCGAGGCTCGGCGTACGTAGTCGACTTCGTGCCCAAAGTTCGCCTCGAGATCGTAGCCGCCGACGGCCTCGTCGGCGCCATCCTCGACGCGGTCGAGAAGGCTGCGAAGACGGGCAAGATCGGCGACGGCAAGATCTTCGTGACCGACGTCGTCGAAGCCGTGCGCATCCGCACGGGAGAACGGGGCGATGGAGCCGTCTAGCCCGTCGGAACCGTCGAGCCCGTCGGCGAGTGGGCGCGAGCGCTCATAGAAACTCGCACACGTACGCGGCGGGTTCGCGAGCGCGAATATCGAACCCGCTCTGGCCGGGCACCTCAAAGACGGTGCCGGCGGCGTACGTGCGCCACGAGTCCCCGAGCTTGGCGTCGACCTCGCCGCTAACGATGCTCATCCGCTCGGGTGCATCGGTGCCGAAGTGGTACTCGCCGGGACTGATGACTCCCACCGTCATCCTTCGACCGAGCCGCTCGAAACCGACGCTCTGCACTTTGCCCTCGAAATACGAATTTTGTTTCAACACGGGGGGTCCAGGCCTCCAAGGAGGGACGTTTACTGCAGACAGTCGGGTCCGGCGATCGTCCCCGCCGTACAGGTCGAGCCCGCGGGGCAAGGGCCCCCGTCCCCGGTGGCGTCGGGCTGAGCCGCATCCTCGGCGGGCGCAGCGGCCGAGCTCGCGTCATCGGAGCCCGCGTCGTCCGGGACGACCTGGGCCGCCGTGCACGCCGGAGTGCACGTGCCAATCAATCCAGGGGTCGGCGTCGTGATCGAGAAAGGGGGCGTTCCCGGACCAAAGTCGAGCGCGTTCGGCTCTCCGGTTTCGCACACCCACCCGGCAGGGCAAACGCTGCCCGCGTCCCCGGCAGCGGGCCCGCCCACCACGCATTGCGTCGTGCAAAAGCCTGACCCTGCCGAGCCGTTTGCGCAGAAGCAGCTCCCGAGGGTCGCATCGTTGACCGTGCCGGCCGTCGAGCACGAGTCGCCAATTTTTTTCGTGCGCTGCGCGGCAATCAACGTGCAGTCGCCCTCATCCGACTGGCACTCGTAGTCCGATTGCAGATCCGCACAATCGGCATCTGTGACGCAGGCACTCTTGCAGTAGCCAATGCCGATGGGCGTTTGTTGGCTCACGCTCAACAAGTCCGTGAGATAGCCGCACGCGTTGTGGCCCACGCAACCCGTCGCGGGGCCACCGTCCTCCGCGAACGTGCATTTGGGCACGCAGAGGCCAACGAGTGGATCGGTCGGGTCGAGCCCGATGCAAATGCCCGGCGAGCTCGGGTCGTTGGGGCCGTCGCAAAAGTTAATATCGCTCGAATCGGGTCCCGGAAAGCAATTGCCCAGAGGGCTCGGCGGCAAGACACAAACGGGCGTGGCCCAGAGCTGGACCTGAGCCCCATAGAAACTCACGGTAAAACCATTGCTGCACACGTTCAGGCCCGGACCGTTCGGGTTGCGGCAAACGGCATCGCTCGTACAGGGGATCCCCGTCGTCTCGTCGTTCGCGAGCGGCCCGGTGCCGGCTTCGTTGACCGCGTAGTTCACCCGGGCGACGTCCGGGGCCGCATCGGTCGGCGCCGCCACCGGGGTGCTCGACGCGTTGGGCGGCGGCGCCACGACGATCCGACCGCCGCTGACGTCCCCCGGATCCGCGCAGAAGCCGATGCCATTGGCATCCAGCGCGCAGACCCTCCCCGTTGTACCCAGGACGTTGCAATCCGACGCGGACGCGCACGTATTGCGGCAGCGGTGATCGGACGCGCACTCGAGAGGTGAGAGGCAGCCGCCCTGCACGCATGGAACGTTCTTGTCGACGCAGGCTGCCTGCTTTCCGTCGTCGAGGCAAAACGTCCCCGGCGCGCAATCGGCCGCGACGACACATTGAGACTGACAGGTCCCAAACGCGCAGACCGCCCCCGCGTCGCACGCGCTATTGTCCAGGCAGCTCTCCGAGCACGGGAACGCGTTTCCTTGCGGTCCGTCGCTCCCCGCCTCCAGGCCGCGATCGTGCGGCGAGCCGCCGGAGCAGGCCGAAAGCGCCGAAAGCGCCCAGAGCGCCCCGCCGAGCCCTAGGCCAGCCCGCGATCTCATGCGCACACAGGATTCTACCACGCGGCGCCGTGCCCGGCCCCAGGCGCGACTAGATCCCCGCCGCAAACTCTCTTCCCATCTCGAGGGGCGACGGACGGTCCCTCGCCTCGCGCGCGGTGGCCGCTCGCAAGAGCTTGGCGATCGGGGCAGGAAAGGCTCGCAGGCGCTCGGCGTCCTCGAAGGGCTCGCGCCGCATGTGGGCGATGATGCGATCTCGCTGATTTTCAATCTCGTCGAAGAACGCCCGGCCCGTCGTCACGTTGTAGATCGTCGCGGCCAGGGCGTAGACGTCGGCGCGGGGATCGAGCTCGACTGGGTCGAGCACCTGTTCGGGCGCAATGTATCCGGCGGTACCGGCGACGAAGCGTCCCCCGGCCTCCGCCGGAACCCGAATCGCCCGCACCATTCCGAAGTCGATGACCACGGTCGCCAGCGGTGGGGTGATGGCCGGGTTCCTGTGCTTGTCCGCGTCGAATTTGACGCCCCCTGCAAGCGGAAGACGCAGCCATAAATTGGCTGGCTTGATGTCCCTGTGCACGAGGCCCGCGGCGTGCAGCGCAGAAAGACCGGCGCAAGACTCGAGCACGACTTGGCGAAGCTCGAACAACGTCATCCGGCGAGCCGTCGAGTACTGCTTGAGGTCGGCGCCGATCAAGTACTCGAGCACCAGAAAAGGCACGGCCCCGGAAACGCCTCGGTCGATGATGTTCGCGACGTTCGGATGGTAGAGACCTGCGAGCGCTTTGGCCTCCTCGACGAAGGAGGCCAGGATCCCCTCCCGCTCGACCTCGCTGGCCGTGGCGAGCGCCTCGGCTTTGGGCGTCTTCAGAACGAAGAACCTATCGGCGCCTGGCTTGCGCACGAGCCACACCGTCCCAATCCCGCCCTCCCCCAACGGCTTGACGAGCTCGTATCCCTCGATGAGCTTGGGTTCCTCTTTCCTGGGCTTGGGGGGCGGGGGCGGCGACCGGCGAATCGCGGCGCGCACAGCGCCTTCAAGAAGCGCGGAAGCCACGGGGCCGAGCGAGGCCAGCCATACGTCGAGCATCGACAGCTCCCGTGCGCGAATCGCGCGCGCGACCAAGGCCGCCACGCGCGGGGCGTTCTCGGCGGCGCTGCGCGCCCGTGAATCTTCCGCGCCGACTTCCGCGGCGCGATGCAGCGCCTTGACCGGATCGGCCAGTGCGCTGTGGAGTCGCTCCCCCGCAAGCACGAGCTCGAGGCACATGGATTCGAGATTGGGCCGTGGGCCGGCCGCGGAGGCGAAGGCCTCGAGCGCCTCGGCCAGCCCGGACAGGGAGTGGGCGAGCTCGGTGTCGTCGGCGTGGAGCAGCGCGAGGGCCTGCTCGGCCGAGGCGCTCCACTGGCCGTCTGCCGCGCCCGATGAAACGGCGGTCCGGAGTGCCTCGGCTTGCTCGCAGCATCGATCGAGCGCGCCCTCCGCCATCATGGGCAGCGACGTTGCGAGCTGCAGCAGCACGGTCGGTCGGTCGATGACGAGAGCCCACCAAGCCGCGAACGGGCCCAGCCAGCGTACGTCATCGACCTCGCCGAGAGCCGTGCCCCGCGTCGAGTCCACGAGACGCCAGAGGATGGCGCTCAACGCCGCCTTGAGCGCAGCCGGAAGCTCGCGTGAGCCATCGGCAAGCCCTTCGAGCTTGCGCAGCCAAAGGCAGGTCTCGTGCGCGGTTGGGCCGCGGCCCGGCCCCAACTCCGAGTCTTGCCCGCAGGCATCGAGGGCGTAGCCCCCGAGGCGGATCGCGAGCACTTCCAAGGCAAGGTCCGCGTCGAGGTCGCCCGCGCGGTTTAGCCGCCGCTCGCGAACGAGATCCAGGATTTCGGCGGGGGCTCGCGCGACGGCCTTCCAAATTTCGGACAGATCTGGTTCCTCGACGGCATCGCTGGCGGGGTGGGTGGCCAAAAGCGGGCTCCAGAGGCGCAGCGCAAACGCGCGCGCGCAGCTCTCGAGCGCGTTGATGGCCGCGGCCCGCTGGCGCAGCCTCGCCGAGCCGAGGGCGATGCGGCGGGCCTCGTCGAAGGTGGGCGCCAACGACACGGCAAAGCGAGCCGCACGGGCGTCGGCTTCTTCATCGTCATACTGCGCGGCCAGCCTCATCAGGTTCTCGAGGCCGATTTCGAGATCGAGTGTGTCACGCTCCGCCCCGTCGACCGAATCGGTCACGGCGATGACCTCGATCCACCGGCGTAGGTCGTCGAGCGAGTCGGTGCGCGCGCGACGGGCCATCTCCCGAAGGCTTCGCATGGGGGCTTCGACGTCCGCCTGTTTGGTCCCCCTCCGCCAGACGGTGGCGAGCCCTCGCGCCAGCGCGCGCGCGGCGATCGCCCCGCCGCCCCCCGCGAGGATGCGGCCGCAAAGGCGGCTCCAGAGGGCTTTGCGCTCGAAAAAGAGATAGGGCGTAGCGGCGGCGACCGCGGCCAGCGCCCAGCCTTGGTCCTCCGAATCGAGCATCGATACGAGCTGGCTGGCCACGAGCGTCAGCCGCTCGGCGGGAAGCGAGGCCAGAGCCGTGGTGGCCCGTTGCCTCAGGACTCGCGATTCGCCCAGGACCCAATCGAGAAGCGTCCCTTCGAGCTGCTCGAGCGGACCGGTCAGCCGTCCCAGTGCGCGAGCCGCGTGGATCCACACGAGGGGCTCCGGGTGCAGGAGCAGGGGCTGCAGCACGCGCAGGGTCGCGTCCACGAGATCGGGGTCGGCGGTGGGCGGCATTCCCTGCGCGCTGACCTCAAGGCAGCGTGCTGCAAGCACGCGACCTCGAAGCGCCCCGTGAGCGGGCTCGCGGATCATGAGATCGAAGGTCTCGCGCGAGCCCCAAAGCCAGGGTCCGAGCGAAGGAACTTCGACGGCGCTCGCGCCCGCCTCCCAAATCAGGATCTCGAGGCGAGCCCGGGGCTCGGCGCCCCCGGGCAGCGACAACAGCGAGCCGGCACCCAGCTGTGGGGCACACGCGAGGGCGTCGAGCAGGGGCCCTTGAACGACGCGGTCGCGCGCCACAAGCGCCACCGAATCGCGGAGCCCCGGATGGGCGGCAGCCATGACGAGGAGCGGCGCCATACGCACGTCGGCCCGCCAAACGCTTGCCGAGCACCAGGCCAGCAGAACCTCGCCCGCGGGCTCGCCGAAGAGCGACCCGAGGGCCGCGAGCTGGGGGTCGGATTGCGTGAGCGCCGGAAGCGAGCTCGCCACCCGATTCGCGGCCTCCACCAACTCTTCCGAAAGGCCCGCATCCGCAGGCTCGATCGAGCCGCGCCGCCGCCACCGAGCCCCCAGCACGGCCCCGAGCTCGGGACGCGCCGAGATGGCCGCGGTGAGCGTCGACAGCGCGGGGTTCATGGGCACACGAAGAGAAGAAGTCTACCGAGCCGGGGGACAAAGACCGAGCTTTCTGTCAGGCGCCCCGCGCGCGCGTGCGCGACGTCGCGCTCGCCCCCACGACGGCCACGCGTACGCTCTCGTAGACTTTGCGATCCGATCGGAGCGAAACTCCGGAGCATGTCCGTTCCCTTCGATCCCGAGTACGTTTTCAGCCACCACGCGGCCACGCCCGCCAAGCTGGCGGACTATGCGGTCATTCACACCGGAGCCAAGCAGTTTGCCGAGGTTATACTCGCTCACACTCCCGCCGGGGAGGACCAGGCGACGGCGCTGCGGCTGCTGCGTGAGTCGGCCATGATCGCGTGCGCAGCCGTGGCGCTCGACGGCCGACTCACTCGGTAGGCGCGATCGCCTGCCCATGTCCGCGCTGTCGGGTCAGCACCTTCGAAAGGCCTTTGGCCCGCAGGTCGTTCTCGAAGACGCCACCTTCACCCTCTCTCGAGGTGAGAAGGTGGGTCTTATCGGTGCCAATGGCGCCGGCAAGTCGACGCTGGCGCGCATTCTCGCGGGCTGGGAGGCTCCCGATACGGGCACGCTGAGCGTGGGGCGCGGGCTCACGGTCCGTTACCTGGCGCAGGAGCCGGAGCTCGACGCGGAGGCGAGCGCCCGAACGGTGGTGGAAGACGCCCTGACGGCGTGGCGGATGGCCACCCGGCGGCATGCGGAGGTCACCGCACGGATTGCCGCCGAGCCGAATAGCCTCTCTCTCGCTCTGCTCCTCACGGAACAGGCGGAGCTCGACGAGAGCGTCACGCGTCTTGGCGGATGGGAACGCGGGCATGAGGCCCTCGGCTTTCTGGACCGTTTGGGCGTTCGTGAAGTCGACCGACCGTGCGGGTCGCGCAGCGGGGGCGAGCGCCGCCGGATCGCGCTTGCGCAGCTGCTCGTCGCCAGCCCCGACATCGCCATTCTCGACGAGCCCACCAACCACTTGGACGCGGACACAGCCGCCTGGCTGCAAGGCGCCCTGGAAAGCTCGCGCGGCGCTGTGGTGCTCGTGACCCACGATCGCTACTTCCTCGACGCGATCGCCGCGCGCATTGTCGAACTCGAGCGCGGCAGGTTGACCTCCTACCAGGGCGGCTACGGCGCTTATCTCGAGAAGAAAACGGAGCTGCTGCAGCACGAAGAGCGCGTGGAGCAAAATCGTCAGAACGCGCTGAGGCGCGAACGGGAATGGCTATCGCGCGGCCCGAAGGCTCGCGGCACCAAACAAAAGGCCCGGATCGACCGAGCCCACGCCCTCGAGGCGCGAGGGTCGGCCACGGCGGGACGCCCGGGCCAGGTTTCACTGACCGCGGCCACCGCGGCGAGGCAAGGCAAGACGATCCTCGAGCTTCGAGGGGTCGTGGTCGGCTTCGGAGACGTGGGCCTCAACGCGCCCTTCGACCTCACGGTGACGGCAGGCGAGCGCATTGGGATCGTGGGCCCCAACGGGGTCGGCAAGACCACGCTGCTCCGCGCCATCGTCGAGGCCGCCGAGGCGGCCGGGGCCACGGGGGCATCCGAAGCTTCGCAGTTGGTCGCCGGCGCCATCGGGGTCGGGAAGAACACGCGCGTCTCCTATCTCGACCAGGCGCGCGCCAAGCTCGACGATTCCAAATCCATCTTCGACGATGTCCGAGGCGACCAGGGCGGTACGGTCGTCGATCTCGGGATCGTCGGGCTCGAGTCGCTCGATCTTCGCAAGTACCTCGAGCTCTTTCTTTTTGACGGGCAGAAGCAAAGGCAAAAGGTGGGCGCCCTCTCCGGCGGGGAGCGCGCGCGGGTCGCACTGGCCAAAGTCCTGCGCGAAGGCGCCAACTTGCTCGTGTTCGACGAGCCGACCAACGACCTCGATCTTCCGACTCTCGCGGCGCTCGAGGGACTGCTCGAGAGCTTTCAGGGATCCGTCTTGGTGGTCACGCACGACCGCGCCTTTCTGGATCGCGTGGCGACATCGATCCTTGCGTTCGAAACCGAACCGGGGGCCGCGTCGAGCGCGCCTGCCAGCGTCACCCGATATGCCGGCGGGTATCAAGACTACGTCGCCCAGCGGGGGGAGCGATCGCCCCGGCCGGCGGAGCGCGCGGCGCGAACCTCGAGCCCCCCGCAGCCGCCCAAGGCAAAGAGCGGATTGTCGCGTGCGGAACGCGAGGAGCTCGAGAGGATTGTCGAAGCCATCGACGTGGCCGACGCGAGAGTCGGCCAGGTCGAAGCCCTGCTCTCGGATCCGTCGCTCTACGCGACCCGCAGCTTCGAAGTGGCCGGTCTTCAAACCCAGCTCGAGGCCGCTCGCGCGCAGGCGGCGGCGCTGGCGCTTCGATGGGAGGCGCTGGAGGCGAAAAAAGGGTGAACCGCGCGCCCCAGGCGATGCTGGAAGGCACGCGCAAGAGCGGTCGCCACGCGGCTCGAGCCGTCCTCCTGGTCTGGACCGCGTCCCGTTCGCTGACGGCGGCCCTGGGGGCGATGACGCTCGTCGCGGCGCTCGTCCCGCCCGCGGTCGCCTGGGCGGGCAAGCGCATCGTCGATGCGGTCGTGGCCAGGAGCTCGGACGACGCTCTGAAGTGGGTGCTCGTCGAATTCGCTCTCGTGGCGGCCCAGACGCTCGTGCAGCGGGGGCTGGCCCTGGTCAGTCAGATCCTGGGCCTGCGATTGGGCATCGATGTGAACGTCGCGATCCTCGAAAAGGCGATCGGGCTCAGCCTGCCTGCTTTCGAGGATTCCGAGCTGTACGACGCCATGACCCGGGCGCGCCGCGAAGCCTCGACGCGGCCCCTGCAGCTCGTTCGCGAGAGCTTCGGCCTGGTGCAGAGCCTGGTCACCCTTGCAGGCTACGCGACCCTTCTGTTGCGCTTTAGCCCCTGGGCCGTCCTGCTGCTTCTGGTCGCAACGATTCCTGCGACGGCCGCCGAAATGCATGCTTCCACGCTCACCTTTCAACTCAGAAATCGCCGCTCCCAAGAGTGGCGTCGGCTGACCTACCTCGAGCAGGTGCTCGCAAACGACGAGCATGCGAAGGAGGTCAAGCTCTTCAGCCTGGGCCCACCTCTCTTGGCTCGCTATCGCGCGCTGGCCTCGCAGCTGTTCACGGAAGATCGGCGCGTGGCGGTTCGAAGAGCCGTCGGGCAATCGCTGTCGCTGCTCGCGACCGCCGCCTTCTATGGCGCCTATCTCGTCGTCGGTTTGGCCGCGGCCCGGGGCCGCATCACGGTCGGAAACCTCACCTTGTACGTGGTCGCTTTCCGACAAGGACAATCCGCCTTCCAAGCCGTGCTCGGGTCGCTCGGGGGCATCTACGAGCAGAACCTCTACATGTCGAACCTGTTTGAATTCCTCGGCGCCCACGACGCGAGCGGAGTCGTCGCCCCACGCTCGGAGATCCCGACGAGCACGGGCGCGGAACTCGAAATCGACCACGTTTCATTTCGATATCCGGGAAAAGCGGAATGGACGCTACGGGAGGTGACCCTTCGAATCCCGAGCGGGTCGAGCCTCGCGCTCGTCGGTGAGAACGGCGCGGGCAAGACGACGCTCGTCAAGCTGATCACGCGGCTCTACGAGCCGACCGAGGGCCGCATCCTGCTCGACGGCAAGGACCTACGCGATTGGGACGAGTTGACGCTGCGCGCCCGGTTCGGAGTCGTCTTTCAAGACTTCAACCATTACCAGCTCGCGGCGCGTGACAACGTCGGTTTGGGCAGCGTGGATCACCTCTTCGACAGCGCGCGCATCGAGCGGGCGTCGGCCGAGGGCGGCGCGGCCGACGTCATCGCGGGACTGCCCCGCGGGCTCGAGACTCAGCTCGGCCATTGGTTCAAGGACGGCATCGAGCTCTCGGGCGGACAATGGCAAAAAATCGCGCTGTCGCGCGCATTCATGCGGGAGGAGGCGGATATTCTAGTGCTCGACGAACCCACCGCATCGCTCGACGCCGAAGCGGAGCATCACGTGTTCGAACGTTTCCGGGCGCTCGCCCGCGGGCGTACGACCATCATCATCTCCCACCGCTTTCCCACCGTTCGCCGCGCCGATCGCATCGTCGTGCTCGAAGGAGGGCGCGTCGTCGAGCAAGGAACTCACGACGCACTCGTCGCCGGCCGCGGACGCTACGCACGAATGTTCGAGCTCCAGGCCAGTGGCTATCGCTGAGGGCCCGTCCGGCTCCTCGTCGGCGCGTGACGCTCTGTGGACGCTGATGCGCATTCGTGGCAACAAGCCGCATGCCGCACCGTGTCAGGTCGCCCGGTCCCGCGGACCTCACGCATCGCGTGGGCCCCGCGCTCGCTTCGGCCCTTTCGGCGAAGGGCTACGACACGCTGACGCCGGTGCAGGAAGCCGTCCTCGACGAAGCCCTCGAAGGACGGGATCTTCGCATTACGTCGCAGACCGGATCGGGCAAGACGATCGCCATCGGATTCGCCGTCCGAGATTTACTCGACGACCTGACGGCTCAATACGGCGGCCCGGCGCGGCCGCGCGTGCTCGTCCTCGCCCCGACCCGGGAGCTCGCCAAACAAGTCGCCGATGAGCTCACGTGGCTCTACGCGCCCCTGCGTGTTCGTGTGGCGGCCGTGACGGGGGGGGCCGGCTACCTGGACCAAAAGCGCGCCCTCTCGTCGAATCCCAGTGTCATCGTCGCCACCCCGGGCCGCCTGCGGGACGCGCTCGAGCGAGGAAAGATCGACGCATCCACCCTCGCGGCCGTCGTTCTCGACGAAGCGGACTCGATGCTCGACCTTGGGTTTCGCGAGGATCTCGATGCGATCCTCGCGATGTTGCCGCCCGAGCGACGTTCCCATCTGGTCTCCGCCACATTCTCCGGTGACGTCGTCTCCCTGGCGGATCGGTTCCAACGCGATCCCGTGCACGTACAAGGCACTCGCCTCGGCGACGCACATGCCGATATCGAGCACGTCGTGCATCTCGTCGAGCCCTCCCAGCGCGTCGACGCTCTCATCAACTTGCTGCTCGCGGACGAAGACGCGAAGTCCCTCGTCTTCGCACGCACGCGCGCCGACGTCGCACGCATCGCGGGCGCGCTTTCCGAGGCCAGCTTCGTGGTCCGGACACTCTCGGGAGAGATGGAACAACCGGAGCGCGATCGCGCCCTTGCCGCGTTTCGGCAAGGGGGCGTGCAGGCGCTCATCGCGACGGACGTCGCGGCGCGCGGGATCGATGTGCGCGACATCGCGCGCGTCATCCAAGTCGAGCCCCCCACGGACGTCGAGACCTACACGCATCGAAGCGGCCGGACCGGCCGCGCCGGCAAGCAGGGGACGAGCGTGCTGTTCGTCGCGCCGTCGCACTATCGGACCATCGCCCGAGGTCTGGACCGGGCGAAGATCGCCCACAGCGTCGAGCCCATCCCCCGACCGGAGGCCATTCAGCGCGCGCGGGAAGAAAAGCTTGTCGCCTGGCTCGCGCGAGCGAGTGACGGCGACGCGATCGACCCCCATGCCGTCTCCATCGCCGAACGAATCGTCAAGAACGGAGCGGTTGTCACTGCCTTGGCCCGGCTGATCGAGAAGGCAGGCTTGCACGGTCCCACGCGGGCGCGAGACGTTCGCGCCGTGGCGCCCACCCGCCCGGAACCTCCGCCGCGCTCCCCCGGACGGAGCGGTGCCCTCAAGCCGCAGCCCGGCGCCGCGGCATGGGTGACCTTCCGCGTCACGTGGGGCGGTCTTCATGGCGCGGACGCCCGGCGTCTTCTTGCCATGACCTGTCGGCGCGGCAACATTCGGGGAAGCGACGTCGGCGCAATCCGCATCGAATCGGGATACTCCCTGCTCGACGTGGCTCGCCCCGTGGCCGACGCATTCGCCGCCGCCGTGGGTCCCCCCGATCCGCGCAACCCGAAGGTCCGTATCACGCGCGCCGAACCGTCGAGCGGGCCTCGAAGTGAGCCGCCACAGCGACCGCCCAGCGGCCCTCGCAGCTCGGTGGAGCATCGGCCGGCTCCGCGGCGGGCGTCGACCCCCAAGACACCGAGACGCCCTGGATGAAGCACGGACCCAGGCTACTTGGCTCCCTGTCGCCTCGCGGAGCCCAAAAACCAGAATTCACGATGTTTCGGGTCGTCGCTCGCGAAGACCGCGGCAAAGATCACGAAGGCCATCCATAACGCGGCCAGGTGGTAGAGCATGGCCGCACCCCCGAACCGTCGAAAGATCACGCTCGACACCGGGGGACCGAGGAGCATTCCCGCGGCATAGAACACGTTGTAAATCGCATTCGCGCGGCTCGTGTCCTGCCGGCTCGTGACCACGCCCTGCAGTGCCAGGCTCAGCGGAGAAATCGATGCGAGGGTGGCGCCGGCGACGAACACCGCGAGCGCCATCGGCGGAAAGGAGTCGAGCAGGACGAACGCCAGGATCATGGCCAGCCCGATCGATCCGAGCGCACGCATGACCCGCAGATGCCCCACCCGATCGCCGAGACGCCCGGCAGCGTTCGAGAAGGTGAGCATGCCGGCCGCGAAGAAAGCGGGGACGACGATCGTCGTTTCCCGCCCAATGCCTTTCGATTCGATGAGATAGAGCGGCAGGAAGAGAACCACGGAAGCCTGGAAGTAGCCGTAGGCGAAGGTCGCGAAGCAGGACGTCCGGATGCGCGCCAGAAGCCGGATCGCGGGCGTGCTGGCACCCCCGCCTGCTCCGGTCGCGCGGTCGCGGTGCGCGCCCCGAGGCTCGGGGTCGAGGCGCGTGAGGACGAGGACGCCCGCAAGCGCCGCGATCGATGCAGCCACGAAAAACGTCGCGGGGACCGACAGCGCATGCGCAATCGGTTTCGCGGCGAGGGGACCCACGACGTAACCGACGGCGATGGCCATCGCGTACAGGCTGGTCACGTTGGCCTTGTTGTCGTCGTCGGCGCGCAGCAGCAAGATGGTCTCGCAGCTCACCCAAATGCCGACCGAGAAGCAGCCGTCCAGAAATCGGGCGACGGCGATGGCGCCGTAGCTGTGCAGCACCGGGAACAGACCGACGGTCGTGGCGTACCCGAGCAGGGATGCCGTCAGCGTGACTTTCGCCGAGAGGCGCCGGAGAAGAACGCCCACGGGGAGCGACATGGCGACGATGCCCGACGCGAAAAATGCGGCGAGTTGCCCGATGTCGGATTTGGTGAAGCCCCGAGCATCCAAGTGCAGCGCGAGGACCGCAATGGCCATGCCGTACGCCGTGCCAAGCAGAAAAACAGCCAGGTAAACGAGGCGAATGTTCGGATCGCGTATACGGCTGAGCACGGGGGGCCGCGAGAGTCGTGGTAGTAGGCGACCGCGTCAAGCCTCATGCCCCCCTTGTCCACGTCATCGTCTCCCCTCAACCGTGCCCAGAAGGAAGCCGTTGAGTTTGGCGACGGCCCGCTCCTCGTGCTGGCGGGCGCGGGGTCCGGCAAGACGCGCGTCATTACCCACCGCATCGCCCGGCTGGTGAAGCGCGGCGTCCCCGCAAACGCGATCGTCGCCCTGACGTTTACCAACAAGGCGGCCGCGGAGATGCGCGCACGGGTGACGAGAATTCTGGGCGGCGAACGCCGATCGAGCCCGCAGGGCGGCGCGACGGCAGCCCTGACGGTCTCGACCTTTCACTCATTTGGCCTCGCCGTCCTCGGGCAAGAGCGAAACGCGATAGGGGGGCGATTCACCATCTTCGATCAAGGCGATCAAAGCTCCCTCGTCAAACAGCTCTTGCGCGCCGCCGGCGCCGATCGGGCGTATGACGTGCAGGCCGTGCTCGCGCGGATCTCGAACGCGAAGAATGCTTTTCTCGCGCCGGAAGAGCTCCCGACGCGCGAAGGCGACGCGTACGATGAAGTGGTCAAGACGATCTTCCCCCGCTACGAGGAGGCGCTAGCGCGGTATCGTGCGCTCGATTTCGACGACCTCGTATGCCAAGTAGCGCGCCTGTGGGCCCAGCGTGGCGATATTCGCGCGAAATGGCAACATCGATTTCTACATGTGCTCGTCGACGAGTATCAAGACACGAATCGGGCGCAGCTCGAGATGCTTCGCCTGCTGTGCGGCGACCGGAAAAACATCTGCGCAGTCGGCGACGATGACCAGGCGATCTATGGCTGGCGCGGTGCGGACGTACGCAACATTCTCGACTTTGAGGGGCATTTTGCGGGAGCCCATGTCGTCAAACTCGAGCAGAATTACCGATCTACAAGGCCTATTCTCGCGATTGCGAACGCGGTCATCGCGAAACGCGCGGACGCGCGATGGCGCAAGGAGCTCTTCACGAGCCGCGCCGGAGGGTCCCCGGTTCGGCTCGCTGTGGCGGCGACCCCCGAGGCCGAAGCGGCGTGGGTCGCCCGCGAGATCCGGCGGCTCACGCGGGACGAGGGCCAGCGTCCGTCGGACCTCGCCGTTCTGTATCGATCCAACGGGCAGTCCCGAATCGTCGAGGAGGCGTTGCGGGAACAAGGCGTTGCCCATCGTGTCGTCGGCGGGATCCAGTTCTTCGAGCGCAAGGAAGTGAAGGACGTTCTCGCGTACCTCAAGCTTGCCCTCAACACGGCGGACGAAATCAGCCTCCGGCGCATCCTGAACTATCCGCCACGCGGGATTGGCGAGACGACTCTCGAAAAGCTCGTCACCCACGCTTTCGGGCGCGGCTGGTCTCTCTGGCAGGCGGTCGAGCGTGCCGACGCGCTCGACGACTTGCCCTCCGGAGCGCGGGAAGGGTGTCGCGGCCTCGAGCGCATCGTGACCGACGCTCGTCGCTCTCTCGCCGACGCGCATCTTCCGAGCGAGGTCGCTCGCACGATCGTCGATCGGCTCGGGCTCAAAGCGGATATCGAGGGCAACGCTCCCTCTTCGGACGTCGCGGCCAAACGATGGAGCAGCGTCGAAGGGGTGCTCGCCACGCTGGCGCGACGCGAAGCGCGCGAAGGCGGCGCCGCAGGCGACCTCGCGGCGTTTCTCCAGCTTCTCACGCTGGACTTGCAGCCCGACAGCGGCGACGCGGGCGACGTCGTGACCCTCTCGACGCTGCACGGAAGCAAGGGACTCGAGTATTTGACCGTCTTTCTCATCGGTTGCGAGGAGGGCTACCTCCCCCATGCCCGGGTGCTCGACGCCCGTGCCACCGACGGCGAGACGCCCGGCTCGGGGGAGGCGAGCCTCGAGGAGGAGCGCCGGCTCTTCTACGTCGGCGTGACCCGCGCCCGCGAGCACCTCGTCCTTTCCAGAGCCAAAGCGCGTGTGCTGCGGGGCAAGCCGACCCCGCGGACGCCGAGCCGCTTTCTTCTCGACGTTCCCTCCGATTTGCTCGAAGAGCTCGAGGTCCGCGACGAAGCGCCCACGACCGCGCGCGAGGCCGCGGGCCACGCGGAGGCGATTCTGGCCATGCTGAAGGGGATGTGAGGCGTGCGGCTCGGGGTCCGTCCCGGAAGTCCCCATCGAAGGGGCGGCCCCCTAGGAAAATCGGCGGGAGCCGATTTGCTGCGAGTGCATCGACGAGCGAAGCGAGGAGAGACGGGCGCCCAGCCGCCCCTCGCCATCGAGTCCGGGGGCCACCCAACGGGAGGCGAGCCAGGCGACAGGCATGTCGCTTCTTCGCAGGGCGAGGTCCACGGCCGCGGCCCTGCGATCCGCGCGGCGCCCCCTCTTTTCCTGAGCGTGCGCGACGAGCACCCAGTTTGAAAGCTCGTAGTGATGCAACAAAGCCGCAAATCGGTGGGTCTCGAACCGCATCAGGATCGCGAGCGCCTCGTCCGCGTCGCCGCATCGAAAAAGAGAGACGGTCACGTCGTAGAGCAGAGCGCGCAGGTCGGCGAACGCACGTTCCGGATGGGCCGCAACCTCGCGCAGAAGCCGCTGGAAGGCGGATTTCGAGAGCCCGGCGACCTTTGCGGCCTCGGCCATCGCGGGGACTTGGGTTTCGAGAAACGACGACCGACGGCGACGACCGAGAAGGCGTCCGACGAGGTAGAGGTCGAACGCACTGGCAATGGACTCCCCAAGAAACAGCGCCTCCGTCGATAAGCTCGAAGCGCCCCGCTCGGCGAGAATGCCGGCCGCAAGATGGTGCCAAGCCGCGTGCATCACGACATCGGCGGGGACTCGGCGGCTCTCGAGAACATCTCCGCCCGCGCCTCGCCAAAACGTGAGATTGAGAAAGAGCGCCCGGTCCCAGCGGGCCCGTCCGCTCGGCAGCACGCGAAACCGATACCCGCTTCGACGCAAGACCTCTTTCAGATCGCGATAGAGGCCAAGCTGGCGAAATGACTGCTCGTCGCGGATCGATAGCTCGTCGACCGTTCGCTCCGTCATGGCGCCCGGCTTCATCAAATCTCAGCGGTTCCTCCTCGTCCTTCAGGACGAGGAGGAACCGCTCTCCTCTGGTAGTGCTACGGTGGGCGAACCATTGCGGCGAGAACCAAGCCGTAACGGTCCTTGACAAGCAGTACGGCGTTGCAGTCCGCGAGGCATCGCGGCTGCGTAAAACTGCGCATGCGGACAGACTCTCTGACTCGGATCCCACCGCGGAATGGCCGGTGGCAGCCTGTGGAGGACAACCGCAAAGTGGCGGCCCTGCGAACCAGGAAGAGGATTTCCATGAGGAGCCTTCAAAGCTCCTTCCTTCAGGAAGGGGTCCATTACCCGGAGAAAGACCGTAACACGCGAACGCGAACCCGAACGGTTCGCGAGAGGCCCTGGGAGACGCACTCCTGGAGGAACTTTCTCGCGTGACCGCACGCAGCGGGCGGCATTTGCCGTCGAGCTTGGACGTGGAAATTGCACCACATACCTGGCATTTACCGTCGCGCTTACAATCGTAGCTAGACAGGTCGCTAACTACTTGACCATATCCACCTTTCGGTAGCAGGTTCTTTGGTACCGAAAAACCCCGGTCCACGTCGGAGGTGACACATGGTCGCGCGTTCTCACTCAGCAGCAATCGTACTCGCGGGCACACTAGGCTTGGCGGCGATGGCGGCTTGTTCGTCCGGCACTGTCGGTCCTGTCACCCAACCGGGGAGCACCGAGCCAGCACCGACGAGCCCAGGCGTGACGGGCGCCAACCCCCCGAGCAACTCCGAAGCGCCGCCCGCGGCGAGTGCGAGCACGCCTGCGACGAGTCCAACGACCGACGGCCCGCCCCCCACCGGCGCCCCGAGCGCAGTCGCGACCTCGAGCGGCCCCCCCCCGAGCGGCGCCTGCGGGGGATCTGTTCTCCCCGGGACGTATACCGTTCTCTGCAGCGGGTGTCACACGGCGACCGGAACGGCCAATTCTCGTTACCCGGATCTCTATCAATTCAAAGGCACGATCGCAGCGTTTACCACTCAGGTTCGCACGGGTGGTGGCCTGATGGCTGCCTATTCCCCGACGCTGATTTCCGACGCGGACATCGCCTCCATCTTCACGTACTTCACGACCAGCACACGCGCCGGAGCCAAGGCCATCAGTCTTGGCGGCATCGCACCGCTCTTCTCACCGTCGGATGCCGTGAACCCGCCGATCATCTTCACGCGCTCGACCGACAACGTTCTCATCACGCGAGGCGCGGGACGTGTGCGCGGTCGCCACGAGAAGCAGCTGTCCTTCGCGCCGTTCCTCGAGAACTACTTCGACAATCGTACCTACGGCTTCATCATCGAAGACTGGACGCCCCTCGGGATGAACCAGATTCGCGTCACCTATCTGCCGGTCTCGATGCCCGATCACGACGGGAACCGAATCACCAACTGGCGCTCGTGGAAGGAGCAGGGCGATAACGCCACCTTCGAGTCCAACCGGTACGCGGTCGACATCACGCAGGCCCAGATCCCCACGACGCCGCCCGTCACGACGCCGACAGCTCCCTTCGCTTTCCAGCAGCAGGCACTGGAAACGACGATGACGACGCCGGCCGACCGGCAGATGGTCGTGGGGCAGAACTACGAATTCGAAATCGGTGTCTTCATCCTACCGACCGCGCTCGTGACGCCCGGATCCCGCGATTCGTATTACACGGACACGTTCCGCTATCAGATCGGCGTCGGCGGCCTCACGCCGAACAATATGGACTACGCCGCCACACCGGGGCCGATTCCCAACGCGCGCCTCGGCGGCGATACCACGATCGCATGGATCGACGACAACGCGGGTGAAGGCGTCGCAACTCTCGACCCGGCGGGCGAGGAGTACATGTACTTCGACGAGTTCGCGCTCAACATCCAGATGGAGAACGTCCAGAACTTCGTCATGGGGCGGCGGCTCTTCCATTCGGACATGACCACGGGCGCGCACTTCGAGGCGCCGGGCCCCGCGCTGACCCTGGCGCAGGACGACAATCCGGTCTTGACCGCGGAAATCGGCAAAGCGGGACCCCTCGCGCAGACCAACGCGTGCGTGACCTGCCACATCAACAACGGCCCGGGGCAGCTGATTACCGGGCCGCTCAGCAGCACGAGCTCGATGGCCTTCAAGCTCCCCGCGGGGGTTCTCGGTGGGCAGCTTCGCCCCTCGCAGGGGACGGCGACCGTGACCAGCACGACCACCTCGATGGTGACGCTGGGGGACGGCACCACGGTCATGCTGAGCCGACCTGTATTCACGGTGACCGACAAGATGGGCAACGCTCTCGCCTACTCCCCTCGCCTGGCGCGCAAGGTCTTCGGAGCGGGGCTGCTCGAGGCCATCGACGAGCAAACGCTGCTGGTCCGCGCCGATCCTCTCGACTGCAACGGGGACGGCATCTCGGGTCGCCCCAACTACGTCAAAGACCCGGCGACCGGCGCTCTCGAGATGGGCCGCATGGGCTGGAAGGCCGAGAAGCTCGGCGTCGAGCATCAGGTGGCGGATGCCGCAAACCTCGACCTCGACGTCGGGACCAGCCTCATCCCCAATTCGCAGGGCAAGGCGGGATTCACAGCCGCCGAGTTCTCGGAGATTACGACCTATATGCGGCTGGTCGGCGTGCCCCCCCAGATGAACGCCACGGACCCGCAAGTGCAGGCGGGTGAGCAGATCTTCAAGACGACCGGGTGCTCGGATTGCCACGTGACCGACGTCGTCACGGGAGCCAATCACCCGTTCGCCGAGCTCCGCAATCAGTCGATCCGACCTTTCACCGACCTGCTCCTGCACGACATGGGGCCCGATCTCGCGGACAACAGCGGCGTGCCGCTGCCCGCTCCCACGGACTCCACCGCGCCTCCCGGCGCGTCGGAATGGCGCACGCCGCCCCTCTGGGGCCTGGGCAAGTACGCGATCATCAACGGCCACACGAACCTGCTTCACGACGGTCGCGCCGCAAGCCCGGAGGAAGCCGTTCTCTGGCACGGCGGCGAAGCGTCGGCGGTCAAAGCGAACTTCATCGCGCTCTCGGCCACCGATCGCGCCTCCCTGCTGGCTTTCCTAGCCTCTCTCTAGAGAACGCGGGCACGTGAGCCCCGCGCGGCCTCGCCGCGTGGGGCTCAGCCACGCCCGGCTTGCCTACGGTCCAGCTCGTTCGAGAGGAGCGCCACCACGTCATCGGCGTGGATCGCTACGGGACCCACTCGGATGGGGATGGCGCCGCGCGCCGCAAGGCTCGCGCGCGTCCTTTCGTCGAGCCCAAGGTGATCGCCGATCACGAACGCGGCGTTGAGCGCGCCGAGATCCGGGGAGAGCCGCACATCCTCTCCATTCGGCTCGAGAACGAAGAGCGGCCCGTCCGCGAGCTCCGGGACGAGCTCATCCACACCACCCCTGCGGACGGACAAGCCCGGTCTCACGGCGACGAACGCCTTATCCTCGCCTTCGGCGTCCGCCCCGAGAGCCTTCTGGACGAGGGTCGCGAGGCTGCGCTCATCCGGGCGCAAAAACTTCGTCGCGTCCGAATCGACGCGCAGTACGCGCGGGGCGCGCGGGCCTCCACGCAAAACCAGGTACACGACCACGCCGCGCCGAACCCCATGGGAGACCAATATCGCCGCACGAATACAGCGCAGGAGCACGTCGAGCCGTCCGCTGCTGCCAGCCAAATCATCCAAGAGAAAGTCGCGCGAGGCGATCGCCTTTCGGCCGATGATGACAAAGCGTCGCATCGCCTGGCGAGCATAGTTCTCTCGGGTCTCGAGAGCGCCGCGCAGATCACGTGCGCCGTCGGACGTCGCCGCATCGAGCCCGCTTGCGGGGAGCTCACGGCCCCCCCATACTGGAAAATCTGAAGACGACTTTCAACATCAGGCGCCCAGGGCTCATCCTGCTGCTGCTGGCGGCGGCTGCGATAACCCTGTTTCTCGTCTTGCGTCCGGAGCCCCCGAGGCCGGCGCCAAGCGCGCCCGCGAGCAGCGACGCGGAGCATCTGGTGGCGATTCTCCAATACCTGGAGTCCGACTATCCGTCCGCCATCGCGTCGGGGGACCGCGCCGAGCTCGCCGAGCAGCGCTCGCTTTCGAGTGAGGCGGTGGCCTTGGCGGGTCGACTCCAGGTCGACAAGACCCTCGGCGACCGCGTGACGGCCATCGACGCGCGCGTGCGGCAGGCTTTGGATGCTCCTCAAGTGAGCGCGGACTGCGCTTCACTCGTGGATGACTTGGTCGCCGCGTCGCAACTTGCGCGAGCGCCGAGCACACCGCCCGATCTCGAGCGGGGCGCGCACCTCTTTGCGCTTGCCTGCGCGCCATGCCACGGGGCGTCGGGGCGCGGCGACGGTCCCGCTGCCACAGGACTGAACCCGAAGCCTGCCAGCTTTCACTCCGACGCCGTGATGGGGTCGCTGACGCCGTTCAAGGCGCAGGGCGTCATCCGCTTCGGTGTCCAAGGGACCTCCATGGTCCCGTTCGGCGCCTTCGACGAGAAGGACCGGTGGGCGCTCGCCTTCTATCTCTTCACGCTGCGTCGACCGCCCTGCGATCACCCCGCGATCCGCGTGCGCCTCGACGAGCTCGCCAACGGCACCGACGCCGAGCTCGGTGCACGCGTCGGCGACGGCGAGCTCGCCTGTCTGCGTCGAAGCCTTCCTGCCTTCGACCCTCCCATGCTCATCGCCGCGGCGCGCACCCGACTCGAGGCGGCGCTGCGTTTCGCACGGCAAGGCGAAGCTCGCGATGCCGAGGGCGCCGTGCTCGAGGCCTACTTGACGGACATCGAGCCGATCGAGCCTTGGCTACGGGCGCGCGACGCAGAAGTCGTCGCGCAGCTGGAAGCTTCCTTCACGACCACACGCGCCGCGCTGCGCAGCGGGAGCCCAGACGCTCTGGAGCGCGTGACGCGGCTGACATTGCTGCTCGATCGAGCGGCGGGAGCGCGAGCCGCCAGCACCAAACTGTCCGTCTTCTGGTTCTCGCTTCTCGTCATCACGCGCGAGGGCTTCGAAGCTACGGTCATCATTGCCGCGCTTCTTGCCGTGCTCAAGAAGCGCAAACAGCAATGGCGCGCACGCTGGGTACATGCGGGTTGGATCTCCGCCCTTGCCGTCGGCGCGGCCGTGTTCGCGCTCGGACGCAAAGTCATCGCCGGGGCGCTGAGCGAAAAGATGGAGGGTTACCTCGCCTTCGTCGCGGTCGCGATGCTCCTGCATGCAGCCATTTGGCTGAACGCCCGAACGACGACGCGTCAAACGATGGGCAAGCTCCGGGATCGAGCGCGGGTGGCGCTGGACGGCGGTGCGCTTGCCCTCTTCGGAATTGCGTTTTTGGCGATGTTCCGCGAGACCTTCGAGACCGCGGTCTTCCTCGAGGCTCTCTCGATCGACGCGCCGTCTGCGGTCGCCTGGGGGGCGGCCACGGGAGTGGTCCTCCTTCTTGGCCTCGTCCTCGGAATCAGCCGCTTGGGCTTGCGGCTCCCCATGCGACCCCTTTTCCAGATCTCCACGGCCGTCCTCGTCGCGACCGCCATCATGCTTCTGGGGCAGGGCATCCATTCGTTCGAGGAAGTCGGCATCCTTCCGTCGAGCCCGACGCCCTTCGTACGGCTCGAGTTTCTCGGGATCTATCCCGACCGTCTGGGGCTTTTGGCCCAGCTAGCGCTCTCGATTCTGGTCGCCGCCTGGAAGGTTTTCGTCGGCGACCCGAAGGCGCAGAGCGCGTCGGTGGGGCCACCCGACCACGCCCGAACGGGGACCCCCGGCCCCCCGTAGCGCCTCCCCCCGCGCTCGCCAGAGCCACGGGGGTGTGGCGGATCAAGGCTTGAGCGCTTGGCGGAGGGAGTCGGCGTAGGGGCTGTTCGGATGGATGCGCAAGAAGGCGGCCGTCCGGGTCGCGGCCGCGGCGCGCTGACCCTGAGCGAGAAGGGCCTGAATGGCCACGACTTCGCGCTCCTGGGCAAGCTCGCCCCGGGGGAAGCGGTTGGCCATCCCTGCGATATCGTCGAGCGCGCCTTTGGGGTCGCC
>Ga0209274_10000370_pt1 | contig 29245 bp, 24 predicted proteins | sample HubBroMetageREF1_FD_188343 | JGI IMG/M metagenome (GOLD analysis project Ga0209274, IMG submission 188343) | Reference soil microbial communities from the Hubbard Brook experimental Forest, New Hampshire, USA - Hubbard Brook CCASE Soil... | ecosystem: Environmental > Terrestrial > Soil >...
ATTGTAAACGGAGAACTGCAACTCGTCGGCGAGGCGCACGTCGCCATACTTCACCGCTGCGCCCGTGTCCGGGTCGCGTGCCCACACGATGTCGTAAATCGAGTCCACATCCTGCAGAAACGCAGCGATGCGCTCCAAACCATAGGTGAGCTCTGCTGAAATCGGAAACAGATCGACTCCGCCGCACTGCTGGAAATAAGTGAACTGCGTGATCTCGAGGCCATCGAGCATAACCTGCCAGCCCACGCCCCACGCGCTCAGCGTGGGCGCTTCCCAGTTATCTTCTTCGAACTTGATGTCGTGCTGGCGCAGGTCGATGCCAATCGCGGCCAGCGACTCCAGGTACAACTCCTGCACGTTTTCCGGCGGAGGTTTCAGAATCACCTGCAGTTGCATGTGCTTGAACAGCCGGTTGGGATTCTCTCCATAGCGTCCATCGGCCGGACGGCGCGACGGTTGTACGTACGCGACTTTGTACGGTTTGGGCCCGAGCACACGCAAAAAAGTTTCAGGTGCCATGGTGCCCGCGCCGACTTCGACGTCGTACGGTTGCTGCAGCACGCATCCGCGCTGGGCCCAAAATGTTTGCAGGCGCAGGATGAGTTCCTGGAACGTGAGCGGGTTGGGTGAGGAAGTCACGGCTCTTGGCTTTAAGGCTTCTGGATGCGAAGGGTCACGCGAACTCCTACAGCGCAGCCGGAGACCAGAAGGTTAATCCACGATTGTAATGGAACTGGGCAGTAGCCGTCAGCACCGGTCGCGGAAAAGGTTCCTGCAGGAACACTGTGGATAACTACAAAAAAAGTCGCCGCAAGTCGTTGATAATTTCGGGCCGTGTTGAAGCGAGGGGAGTTAGGTTGTGGAAAACGCATCTACTTTCGAGGGTGTTCTCTCGCTGAAAAGTACTCGAAAGTAGACTTGACAGATTGACGCCACTTCGAGACTGGGCTCCGTGTCCCCGCTGACCGGCACGCGATGGCGCCGCCTAATTCTTTCCTTCTCGCGGCAGTTTCAGCCAGGCAAACGCAAAGATCAGAAGCGCCGCGGTCAGGAAAGAGGTCGGCGCAACAAAGAAGTAACGCACGGACACGGCCGTCTGTACAGCCAGCCAGACCACATTGACCAGAGCAACGCGCTTCAGCAATCCCGCCCGCTCGCGGCAGAGCACTAAATCGACCGATCCCATCGCCAACGTCGCCAGCATGAATGAAATGCTGAACCCGCGCAGGAAATTGTCCATACTGCGCATCGAGCCCATGACATTGAATTGGTAGTGTGACATCAGGTCCAGCAACTGCCGCTCGGTGTCATTCGCAGGCACGGGCTTTCCAATCAGCGACAGCGAATGCACTCCCCCCAGCAGCAGCAGCCAGACCGCGCCTGCCGTGAACAGCCGCCTTCCCCATTTGTCAGTCATGTTTGCGCTCACACTTTGACTCTCACGATCAAATCCTCGTGGCGGGGATTTATAACACAATGCTCCCGCGTACGAGAAGGCTGCGCCCCTTTAGAACCCGCCTTTTTCCAGCATGCCCGCCGTGACCAGCTTCTTCTCAAGATGCCGCTGCAGGATTTGGATCAGGAATTTTCGCAGGTCGGCAGCTTGCGACTTCGGCCACGGGACTCCGGCGAAAGCTTCCACCGGGACGCGAAACATTTGCGCGGCCAAACTGCGCGAGTCGGCGGAAACTTCTGACGAGGCCAACCGCTTGTCGTCTGCGCACATCAGGCCGTCGGCGAGGGCGTGAAAATAAGCGCGGCTGCCGTTCAGGTTGCGGCCGCAGACGGTGCATTCCGTCAATTCCGGCAGGAAGCCGACCAGTCGAGTTAACCATAAATCGAAATATGTAACCGGCATCCAGATCTCCGGGCCGGTCAACACATGCAGTACCGACAAGGTCAGACGGAAGATAGCGTCGTTGACTTCGCGGTCGGGGAGCAGTTCGTCGAGCAATTCGGCGATGTGGCCGAGCGCGACTGCACGCGCATAACTGACCTCGGAAGCCATCGGAGATTCCAGCACTTCGCAGGAATCGAGGCGGGCTAGTTCTTGCCGTTCGCTGACATCGTAAAACGCACGCACATAAGTCAGCGGCTCAAGGGCTCCGCCGAATCGGCGTTTCGACTTTTTGGCTGAGCGCGCCACGCCTCGCACCTTGCCCTCCGCGCGCGTGAACAGCGTGACCAGCAGATCGGCTTCGCGTAGGGGATAGCTGCGTAGCACGATCGCTTCCGACTCTCTGAGGGCCATGGGAGTTCGAGGGTGAAGGGTTGATTCTAGTGGAACGGGGTGTGGGCGTCAGCTTTCAGCGACGATCAGTCAACAAAATTCCCCACTTCTCGCAAGAGACGCGAGAAATGGGGCACCCAGTGGGGAATGGGCCCCTGGAGTGCCCTCCGGGAAACCCTTCGGGCTGGTTTCGATATACTTTGAGAATCGTGAAAAGAATCGCCTGCATTCTTCTCCTGATTTCGCTGCTCGTCACGCCTGGCCTGACTGAGGAAACCTCGTTCCAGCACGTCAAGGTGCCCGACACTAAGGGGCGTCAAACCAAGGCGGTGCTGACTTTCAGCGACGACCACAAGGCCATCGAGATCCATCCGGCCAAGGGCAAGGACGTCAACGTTCCCTACAGTGCGATTGACAAGTGCGCATACGAATTCACTAAACACTTCCGGGTGAACGAGGGAACGGTGGCGACGGCTCCCCTCGGCGTGGGGGTGGTGATGATGCTGATGAGAGCCAAGAGCCACTGGCTCGAGATCGACTATCACGAGCAGGAGATACCGAAATCGTTCGTGCTGCGCATGGACAAGCATGAGTACCTGCACATTCTGGACGCGCTCAAGACCCATGCCGGCATCGACGCGCAAATTCTGGGAAACGCAGACAAGCGTTAGAAATCAGCCCTGGGAATCGACCTCTCCTAGCAAGAAGCAGAAAGCTTCCTGGAAACAGCAAAGCGCGCGCCCATAACGGACGCGCGCTTCTGATTCTGCGAGCCAAGAGTAAACGAACCTTCTACCGCCCGAAGTACTTGGCGTTAAGCTCGGTGAAAGAGTTCCACTTTTCCGGCAAGTCATCGAGGGCGAAGATGGCCGAGACCGGGCACACGGGAACGCAGGCGCCGCAGTCGATACACTCCACCGGGTCGATATAAAGCAACTGCTCGGTTGCGTAGGCGGGTTCGTCTTTCTTGGGATGAATGCAATCCACCGGGCACGCATCCACGCATGCGGTGTCTTTGGTGCCGATGCACGGCTCAGCAATCACGTAGGTCATAAGGGTGTCCGTCTCCTGGGAAATCTCTGCGTCTATTTTACTACCGCGCCAGTTTTGTGACCGGACATTCTAGCAAGAATGCGGGCGCGGGTACAGCGTCTTGCCCGGCCTGGGCTGATCCCAGGACTGCCCTATCCATCGAGTATCGCCGACGGTGGCGCTCTGCCGGTCGGCCATATGACCGAAGTAATTTGTGCCGCCCGTCTTTGGGCATTTTAATGATGGCAGAAGTGCGGTGCCGCCCACGAAGGCGACGCGATCCATGAACAAACTCCGGTTTCTGGTTTCCCTGATCACGGAAAGTAATGATTATCAGCTCGAGCAAGCGGCCTCTGCACAGGCAGCTGCGGCCAAGCTCGGCATCGACGTTGAAATCATCTATTCCGGCAATGACGCCGTTCAGCAGACCCAGCAGATTTTAAGTTTCATCCAAGACCCCTCCAAGCGTCCGACTGCCATCCTGGCCGAGCCTGTAGGCACCGGCATGGCTCAGATCGCAAAGGCCGCAGTGGGTGCGGGCATTGCCTGGGCAATCATCAACACCGACGTGGACTACATGTCGCAGTTACGCCTGCGAGCTTCGGTTCCGGTTTTCGCCGTGCTATCGGATCACGAGGCCATCGGCAAAATTCAGGGCCAGCAAATTGGCGCGTTTCTCGGTGAACAGGGAGCCGTTCTTTATCTTGAAGGCCCCTCGGTCCGCGACGTGGCGAAGATCCGCACCAGGGGTATGATGGCGACCAAACCATCGCGCGTCGTAGTAAAAACTCTGCGCGGCGACTGGACGCAACAGAGCGGCTATCACGCGATAAAGTCATGGTTGTCGTTGAGTACGTCGCGGCAACTCCACATCGGTATGATCGTCTGCCAGAACGATGACATGGCCATTGGAGCGCGCCGGGCTTTTGAAGAACTGGCAGACCTGCAGGAACGCGATGCGTGGCTTCGCCTTCCTCTCACCGGATGCGATGGTCTTACCCGCTCCGGCCAGGAATGGATTCGCCAACGGCGGCTTGCGGCTACGGTGATTTCTCCGCCGCTGGTCGGCGACGCCATACATCTGCTGGCATCCGCTCTCAATTCAGGTTCGCAGCCTCCGGAACGCACGGTGATTTCGCCCAGTTCGTTTCCGAGTTTGAAGGAACTGCAACAGCTGCGTGGACAGGCCGCACATACGTCATAGACGCCGCAGGCGTCGCAGTCGAGATCCCCGTAGAACCTGATTCCCTTTTCAGACAAAATAAAAACGGCCGGCAGCGGTTGCTGCCAGCCGTATTCATGTGTTTCACGCTTAGAGTCGGTTAGCGGTGTCCGCCGCCACCGTGTCCGCCACCACCGTGGGATCCGCCTCCGCCATGGAAGCCGCCGCCAGCGTGATACCCACCGCCGCCGCGCACCGCGCCGCCGCCATGGAAGCCGCCACCGTGCCCAGCGTACCCGCGCCCAGCATAGCCACGCCCGGCATAACCGCGTCCTGCGAAGCCGCCGCGCGGGCCGACGAAGCCGCGTCCACCGACATAGCCGCGTCCACCGTACCCGCCACGGCCCCAGTATCCACCGCGACCCCAATATCCGCCGTGACCCCAGCCCCAGCCATACCACGGGCCGGCGCCTATGAACACGCCACCTACGAACCAGCGCGGACCATAGAAGCCGTAAGGCGCGCAGGCGTAGGGATAATACGAGTAGTAACCATACGCACACACCGGAGGCGCGGCCGCATAACCGTAGTTCTGGTCATAGCCTCGGTCGTCATAGTTTCGATCGTCATAGTCCCGGTCGGAATAACCTCGATTTTGTTGAGCCTGAGGCGGACCCTGATTGGGCGGCCCTTGATCGGCCTGGCCCTGATAAGGCGGGCCCTGATCGGCTTGCCCCTGCCCCTGATTGGCGTAGCCAGGATCGTTTCCGGCGCTGATTTGCGCGTCAACCTGCTGCGCCTGCGCGTAAGCCAGCGGCACAGCCAGCGCAGCCACTAATGCAAGATGTTTCATATATCGCACGATTAAACCCCCCGGTCTTGGTGGTCGCCCGTGAAGCCAACCACTGACCAACTCTCTCTATGTATTGGAACTCGGCAGGCGCAGAAAAGTTGCTGTATTCGCTGTGGCTCATTTCAGCCATGCTGGCTCAATTCAACCGCTTACGAGGAGCAGCCATTATAGGGGGCAATTCCCTGCATTAGCTTCCGAATTCTAGCTTCCCTCTAGGGGTAATCAATCCAGGTTTGACCGGTGGTTTTGATGTTTGTTGGGATTAAGAGCAAAGAAAAACGGCTGGCAGCCCGAGGGTCTGCCAGCCGCTGTCACCGCTTCACGAACGACCTACCGGCGTCCGCCACCGTGGAAACCGCCGCCATGAAACGCCGCCGTCCCATGAAATCCACCACGTGCCACAGCCGCGCCGTGGAAACCGCCGGCCGGACCGCGCGCCACAAAACCCCGTCCGCCATATGCGCGCCCCCAGCCCGGATGACCATACCACGGACGCCCGTACCACCCGTTCGCCACGCCCCAACGTCCCAGCCAGCCAGGACCGTGGAACCATGGCCCAGCTCCAACGAAGACGCCGCCCACAAACCAGTCAGGACCGTAGTAGCCGTAAGGCGCGCAGCCGTACGGAGCGTACCCGTAGTATCCATACGCACAGACCGGCGCACCAACTGCCACGCCGACCGGCCCCACTCCGACTCCCACGCTGACCTGCGCTTGCGAATAAGCAAGCGGCATCGCCATCATCACCGCCAACATCGCAACATATTTCAAGTAACGCATAATCACCTCCCGCTTCCGATCCGATCACCTCTGCCGGTTCAGAAGCCCTTTCCAAATCCTCTACACGTTTGAACCGTACAGGGACGAAAAAGTTGCGGAAAAGTGAATGGCTGATTTCGGCCATCCTGGTTGAAATCAGCCACTTACAAGGGATAGCCCAAGCTTGGGTCGCACAAGGACTTAGCGGGTTACTGACCGACGCCTAAGGCCGGAAATCCAAGCCTGGGCGTTGCCTGGTCGCTGTTGAGATAGCCTCCGGCGAAGCAGCACGCTGCCGTCGCGCAGCCTGGTTTCCGACATGCAGTGTCATCGGTCGTTCATCTGCCCGGAGACTGGAGCGAATCTTCTGGTGGCCGGGTCGAAGACTTCGACTTCTTTATCGGTGAGGGTTCTCTTACCGGCGGTCATCACCGCTCTGTCATCCTGAGGTCCGCGTAGTTTGCGGACCGAAGGATCTATGTAACAGCAGACGGTTGCATAGGTCCTTCGCTTCGCTCAGGATGACAGTGCTCACTTACGCTCCGACCAATTCCCTCTTCTCGCTCGGCTCATACTCCACGATGTAACCGGCCACAGCGCTGGCGGCAACCGTGAATGGCGACGCTAAATACATCTGCCCCGGGCCGCTGCGGCCGGGAAAGTTGCGGTTCTGGGCGCTGATCACAACTTGGTCGGGACGCGTGGAAACTCCCGGGCCGGCATTGATGCAGGCTCCGCAACTGGGCTCGATCACGTGCGCCCCGGACTTCTGAAACACATCGAGATATCCGCGACGCAGGCAGTACTCGCGCGTTTCCTGCGATCCGAACTGAATGTAGAACTGCACCGAATCGGCCACGCGCTTGCCGCGCTTGAGCGCATCGGCAAGCACGGCGGCGTACATATCCATATCTTCATTCTTGCCTGCCGTGCAAGTGCCGCCGTAGGCGATCTCAACCGGGACGGGTGTGTTCAACTCGCGGACGTATTTTCCGTTCCCCGGATCGCCCGGCGTCGCAACCATGGGAGTAATCTCGGCGGCGTCGAGTTCGATGACGTGAGCGTACACTGCGCCGGGATCGCTGTAGAGGCCCTCGATCATGGCCTCGGCTTTTCGACGATTCATCGCGCGGCGCTCCACCAGAAAATCGACAGCTTTCTTATCGGGCGCAACGATGCCGGTAAAGCCACCGATTTCAGCCGCCATGTTGGTCATGGTCGCGCGTTCGTCGACACTCAACTCTTCGATGGCTTCGCCGGCATACTCCATTACTTTGGCCAGCGCCTTGCCGCTGCGCACGTAGTCGAGACTCAGAATCTTCAAAATAAAATCTTTCGCGGTGACATTGGGATGCTTCTTGCCGCGAACCACGATCTTCACCGACTCCGGCACTTTCACGCGCACATCTTTCGTGATCCACGAATTGAACACGTCGGTGGTGCCGATGCCGAAGGCGACGCAGCCGATCGCACCCACGTGCGGTGTGTGCGAGTCGGAGCCGATGTTCAACTGCCCCGGCAGCGCATAGGTTTCGAGCACGATCGAGTGGCAAATGCCCTCGGAACCCTTGCGGTCAGTCAATTCGCCGTGCAGGCGAATTCCCTGTTTGCCAGCAAAATCCTGCTGCTTGAATTTGAGCTGGGTAGCGAGGTCGAGCAGGCCGAGTTTCTTCTTCTCTTCCGAAATCACTTCGTCGAGAAAAGTCAGATGATCGCGGAAAAACAGGATACTCGAGGGATCGTTAACTTTCGCGTCCTTGCCGACGTAGCGCTCGAAGAAGATCGCGGCCATGGGAGTGACATATTCATGGCTAAAGCGCAGATCGGCGCGGGCGAAACCGGTATCACCCGGCTTCACCGACGGAACCCCGACTTCACCCTTCTCATTAATCATGTGCCGCGCGAATATCTTCTCCGCCAGGGTCATCGGAGGCACAGTGTAGCGGAGGACGTTCCCCGTCGTTTCCAATTTCGCATTGCTCGTGATCGGCGGCAAAAACACTTTCCCCTGCATGCGGGCAACATTAAACGGAAACAGCCCGCCGTACTCGATCACCTGCCGCGTAATCTCATCTTCTCCGGCGGTGAATTCGCTCAGCGCAATCTCTTCCTCGCCGCGAATGCGGTCGATCAGCGAAAAGTTGGTCGAGGTCAGCAGCCCCAGGTTCTGGCAATTCTGCTTGTAGATGCGCTCAATGTTTTCGGCAATCACCACGCGAATGCCCGCGCACATCTCGGCATAAGGAGACTGCTCGCGGCTCGAACCTTTGCCGCGCCGCTTGCCGCTCACCGCGCATACGAATCCGGCGCGTTCGACATCGCCGCGGCCAATCGGCGTGACGCTGCCGCATTTCAATCCGAGATACGGAATCTCGCCCAGCGTCTCGTCAAAGTAAAAGCAGTAATGCGCCGGGGTGATCTCGTCGGTTGAAATATCATCTCGGAGTTTGGGATTGTTGGCCGGATTCTTCGTGTCCCAGGGCAGGTCTTCGCCCGCCAGTTGCCTCTTGATCAGTTCTGGATCTTCGGCAAGAAAAAGAATGCGTCCCTGCAGCCGGACTTTGTCGGGCCGCTTTTCGATCTTGCGTTCGAGGAGTGATTCGATCACGTTGACCCTGCCAGAAATCAGAAGTGAGGACGGCCGGAGAACCTTGGCGGGTCGTCCCTGACTATTGTAGCGCTGGGGAGGACGCGTGCGGGGTCAGCATGCGGCGAATTTCGTTTAGCTTTTGTCGGGAGAAAACTCTTGAACCACGGAGGACACAGAGGACACAGAGGACACAGAGGAAATCATTTCTTGTATTCATGCGGATCAGGCAATGGCTCGAGGCCACGGCCCGCGAAGATGTCTTTGAATTCGTGCAACAGGGCGTCGTGCACCAGGCCATTCGATGCCAGCGTTTCGCGGCTGTCGATTGCAAACGCGGATCCGTCGAAGCGGCTGACTGTGCCGCCGGCTTCTTCCACGAGGAGCACGCCCGCGGCCGTGTCCCAGGGATTGAGATTGAATTCCCAGAAACCGTCGAAGCGTCCGCTGGCCACATTGCACAAATCGAGCGCAGCCGATCCCGCGCGCCGCACGCCGTGGGTGCGCAGCGTGATCTGATGATAGAAGTGAATATTCGGGTTCTTGTGCCGCTTGTGGCTGGGAAAGCCGGTCGCCAGCAAGCATTCCTTCAGCTGCGACGCCTTCGAAACATGGATCGGCTTGGCGTTGAGCTGCGCGCCTTGTCCCTTCTGGGCGGCGAATAGTTCGTCCCGCGTGGGATCGTAAACCACTCCAGCGATGCGTTTCGCTTCCGTTCCCGTGCGAAGTTCCAGCCCCATCGACACGCAAAACACCGGATATCCGTGGGCAAAGTTCGTGGTGCCGTCGAGCGGATCGACGTACCAGCGGTAGTCGCTGCCCTGATCGTTGAGCCCCTGCTCTTCGCCCAGCACATCATGCCCCGGAAACTGTTCGGTGATTCGCTGGCGGATCAATGTTTCGGACGCACGGTCCGCCGCCGTCACCAGATCGGCGTCGCCTTTGTATTCAATCTTGAGTCCCTGTTGGAAGTACTGCATGAGCAGCGCCCCGGCCTCGCGAGCGATGGCCGACATGGCGGGGAGAAACGTCTCGGGATTTGGTGCGGTAGATGACATGTAGATCCTGAAAGTCGGAAACCGACCCTACTTCCGCTTTCCGCCATCTTCCGCGATATACATAATCTCGTGCTTGAAGATGAAGAGATTGGGCGCGCCCTCGCGCGTCAGCCGCACCATATTCTTGTCGTAATACTCGATCCATCCGTGGACGATCTGGCCGTCCAGGAGCTTAACGGAGACCGGTTTCTGCTTCTCCCCCAGCGCCTTGAGGAATGCAGCCTCTTCGAAAGTATCCTCCGGAGGAGGCGTCCGGCTGTGCTTGGCGGCTTTTGGATTCCCTTGCGGAGCGCGGAGCGGCATGCAGGCATTGTACACAATGCACGCGGACCAACGGCACCGGGAGGCCGTGAACCGGGGAGTAAATCGGGAGTAGAATGCCTGCAACCCTCTCTTTTCCGCCAGGAGGTGAACCGTGAAGAAATCCGCTTGGCTAGCGCTGCCTGCAGTGCTCGGGTTCCTGGTTGCGCCGGCTGATCCGCAAAGTCACAATACGTTTCCTACGCCACCGCCCTCGCTGGATAGCACGGCTTCAGAGAAACCGGAAGCGGCTCCCACGCACCGCGTCGATTTGGCGCAACTGCAGCGAGAAGCGGACGATCTGGCACGCACGGCGCAAACCATTCCGTCTGACGTGGCCAGCGTGCGCAAAGGCATGCTGCCCAAAGACGTGATCGACAAATTGAAGCAGATCGAAAAGCTATCCAAGCGTCTGCGCACGGAGCTGAACCCGTAGAGGCTCTGAAGAGCCGCTAACAAAGCCCACGTCTGCCAGGTTAGCCCAGCCACTTCAATCGGCCGGACCCGCAAAAAGAATGAGATTGCCATCGGGATCCGACACTACAAAAGTTCTGGCGCCCCAGGGTTCCTTCTTAAGCGCCTGATGGAAGCGCACTCCTGCAGCCTGATAACTCAGAAACAGCTGTTTGATTTCGTTCGCTGTGGCAACCGTGATGGTAGCGGAGAGCAGACGTTCGCGCTCGCGAATGTCGCCAGCGAACACAGGTTCGCAGACCAGCCTCAAGTTGAGGCGTGCATTGTCGCGGATGACTTGGCCGTAGTAAGGCGGGTCGCCATAGACGAATGCGACCCCGAAGCCGAGCTTGTTGGTATAGAAATCGCAGGAACTCCTGATATTCGCAACGAAGAGATGCGCTTCAATTGCATTGAGAATCGGTGAATTGAGATTGGGTGAATTGAGAATGGGACGTGGCGTCGTCTGTCTGGGTGCTGCAGTCATGGCATCTGCTCCTGATTTGAGCGCCTGCCATCCCTCGAAACCCAACTGCCGAGCCACTAGCTCCTGTGCGTCGGCCAGCTTAAAGTTCGCGTCCAATATCTGCCCGTCGCTGAACTGGCGAAACTGGGGCAGTGCAGCCCTGATTTGGGCTGCGACCGGATAATACCGTTCCCGGTGCCAACGCAGATATTGTTTGGCTTGCTTCCTGAGGTTTTCGAGATTCGGCATAGGCGCAGATGTGTTTCTCTGTAGGCGGGCGTTGCCCTTTCGCAATCACAATGACCGATGCGCCCTACGCCGCAAGAAAATAGTGCCTTGGCAGAGTGCAGTTGTCAACGATGTGCCTCGGGCAGTGTGGTTCTGCACTTTCAAGCGAGGCGTGAACCCGAGCGGAACCGCTTTTCAGGCGGAGTGAGGGATCTCCCTGAAAATTGTGCCTTGGGATCCCTCCCGCGGCTGAACTATGCCGCGTTCGGGATGACGCAAGGGCGAAGATTCCGCCACCAACCGATTACACGCTGTTGGGCTTCGTCCTGAAAAACTGAGGTGCAAAGCGAAGATGGAAAGAAGGTCAGAACGAGATGCGCAATCCAAACTCGATCTGCCGCGGAGCCCCAAGAGCATTGGTTCCGGATTGCATGCTGGCGCGATACGGCGTCACGTACGAACCGATCACGCCACCCACCACGTTGGGCGCCAGAGTTCCGTTCGGTCCCCCGGGAAGCAGCGACGCCGAAGGCAGATTGCCGGGTAGGAATGAGTTGGAAAAATTGAACACATTGAAGATGCTAGCGCTGGGTTCGACGATCAACGTCTGGTCCCACACCTTAACCTTGATGGGCCAGGCAGCCTTAAAGTCCAGCGACCTCACCCATGGAAAATTCTGTGCGTCGGGGGGAGCCGTTGCGATCTGCGGCATGACCCATCCCAGAGCGTTCATGTCATTCTGCGTCATCACCGGGATCGGACCGACCCCCGGACAAGACTGGCTGCCCACAAGGCATTGGCCGGCAGGCGTCAGCTGGCCAGCGAGGTGGGTGTTGTAGTTGCTGATTACGGTGTGCAGGTTGCTGGTGTCGGTGCTACGCATGAACTGGCCGATCTGCGTCCCCGGCAAGGGCTCGGGAGCCGCTCCCGAGCCCAGCCCGGAGCCCAACCAATCCGTGGCAAAAATCTCGCCGCCGTTCGTCATTTCCGGAAGTTGCAGGTTCTGCGGAATCGGGCTGTAGAAATGCCCGATCACGCTCAATCGCGTGAAAAATGGCAGATCGAAGGTTCCCGCAAACGTAATCTGCTGCTTGCGATCAAGCGCGTTTGGTCCCGTGAATTGCAGCGGGTCGTCATTGTTCGTAGCGAGGTTGATGAAGTCCTGGTCTTGCGCCTGGCTGACGAATTTCGACAACGAGTACGCGACCTGCAAATTGGCCGACCTCACCCCGGGCCAGGGTTTCAGGACGGTGTCCACCAACTTAAACTGATAACCGCTGTAAACTGAGCGTCCGACAGGTTCCAGCATATCGAGCGTTCCCAGCGCGCCGTTTCCAGCACCGCTGCCGGTGTTGTTGATGCCACTGGGCGTAATTCCCGGGAAGGCGCAAGTCGGACACGGACCGCCGCCGGCGACCGCGTTGTTTGAGTCGAGCCCCGCCGCGGAATATGCGGCTTGTGCGCCCGCTTGACCCAATTTGAGCACCATGCAGTTCGCTTGGTTGAATCCAACCGGGCAGCCGTTCGCCAACTGCGCCGCGTCCCGATCAGTTTCGGCGTTAGCCAGATTGTAGGAACGCGCCGCGCCACTGTGATTTCGGTCGACAGCCAGCAAGAAATGTTCCCCTATGCTGCGGACATAGTCCGCGCTGAACACTACCCCCCTACCAAATTCCTGCTGGAAACCGAGATTCATCTGGTAGGAGCGAGGCGTGCGGTAATTGGGGTCGAACACATCGAAACCATTGGCATTCGCTGCGCTGAGCGTGGTCCCGATATAGTTTCCGTTGGGCTGACCAGCCCCGCTCGCCGCAGCTGCCTGGAAGGCGCTGCTCAGTGCCAGAATGTCACTGGCAACCGAAGAAATCGCACCTCCGCAGAAAGTAGGTTGAACCTGGTTCGCTCCGGCGACGACAACTCCCGCGCCGCCTGCAACCGAAGATCCTACCGTGCCCGGACTGGTCGGCCAGGTAAATGGAGTAGGACCGCCGTAGGAACAAACCTCCGGAGTGTAAGCAAATGCGCCGGTTTTCTGACGCACTGCACTGTCATGCACCGCATAGTTCCACAGTGCATTGTCGTAATAGAGTCCGCCGCCGCCACGAATTACGGTCTTGCCGGTGCCGTTCGGATCCCAGGCAAAGCCGGCTATCGGCGCGAAGTCAGCATTCGGGGTGCGCACCTGATTGCCAAGCCCGGGCGCCCACAGGTTCAACGTGGCATTTGCCCCGAGGTTGCCGTCCACCCTGCCCGTGTCGCGCACGTAGCGCAGGCCGTAAGTAAAGATTAACGTTTTCCTGAGTTTCCAACTGTCGCCGACATACGCTTCCAGCCGGTTGTCAGGTCCCAGTCCTCCGCCCGGCTCACCAAAGACATGCTGCGGAGTGGAGAATCCGATCCCGTCGCCCAACTGCACGAACTGAGCCGGATACGCGGTAGGATCCCCGCTGGTGGTGCAATTGAAAGCATTTTCTCCTGGTATCACGCAGACGCTCGTCGTGCCCACTTGCGGGTACGTGGCGGAGCCCGCAAATTGACCCTGAATGCGATTCCACACGGCTCCGTAACGCACGATGTGGCGTCCCTCGACTCGGCTACCGTCGTACCTGAAATCATAGTCGGACTGCGCGGTCGTCCCCGGCGACAGGAAGCTGGGCCCACCACAGAACGCACCGCCGTCGCTCGACTGACAACTGCCCGCGGTTGACGCTCCAATGTTAAGGCCGAGGCCGGGAATCGGGTTATCGATGCCCGCGGGAATCGTGCCTGTGGTGTCACCGATGCTGTTGCGGAACTTCAGGTATTCAAAACGGACGCTGTGGGTGTAAGGGCCGGTGCTGAAATCATAGCCCAGCGTGAGTGACGGTGCGTGGTTCTCGTTCTTGAATCCCTGCAAGGAACTCGCCCCACCGTAGGGGCGAGTATCATTGTTCTGGTCGAAACCGAAGCGCAGAAACGCGTGCGCGTTGTCGTGAACCTGCCAGTCCAGCTTGCTGTCGGCCTCGGCTTCACGGAAAGGCTGCGCCAGAGTGGTGTGCAAAGTATTAAACGGGAAAGAAAAGGGCTCAGTAGCCGTCATGTCCTGCAGGCTGCCTTCCCCATCTACGAACCAGAACACCTTATTCTTGATGACGTATCCGCCCGCCCGTCCGCCAAACTGTTCTCGTTGAAACGTTGAAGACCGAGTACCTCGCACCGCACCCGGCATTGCCGCCGACGTCTGATTGCCGAGGAAAGATCCAAAACCTTCGCCGTGCAGGGCATTGCTGCCGGAACGTGTGGTCACATTCACCGCCCCGGAGGACGTGAGTTCCGTCGAAAGATCGAGCGACGACTGGGAAACATTGAACTCCTGAATCGCGCTCGCCGGAATGTTCTGGGTTGTGGCGCCCGCGGTCTCATCGGAGATGTCAACCCCATCCACTTCGACACGCGCCGCTCGGCCAAACCGCGACTGAAATGAAATTGACGATAAACCGTTCTTGTTCTCAAAGACGCTTCCGTCCTGGAACTGGATCCCGGGCTCCAGTTGTGCCAGGTCCATAAAATTGCGCCCGTTTATCGGCAGGCCTTCGATCTGGTCCCCATTCAGAACGGCCTGCACCGTGGCCTGTTCGTTGTTCACGGCCAGCTGCGCTTCCGGCATCTGCACTACCTGGCTCTCCGGTCCGGGTTGCAGGTGAATGCTGCCAGAAGAAACCACACTCACTTGCGCCGTCAGGGAAAACTCAGCCGTGTTGAAACCCTTAGCCTCGACGCGCACCTTGTAGTCTCCCGGCAGCATCGGACCGGAGGTGTAGGTTCCGGTGAAGGAAGTAGCCACGCGAATGACTCCAGCCGTAGCCTTATTCGTAATCGTAATCTTGGCGCCGGCGAGGACTGCGCCGGTTGGATCGCTCACGACTCCCTGAATGCTGCCCGTGCCCACGGTGGACTGAGCCAGTAGTAGTGCGGATGACATTGGTATGAGTAGCAGCATTATGCAAACAGGGACCAAGCCCAGCAGCCTGCGCCATTTGCAGTGCGCGGGGCAATTCACGTTCAGCATCATCGACCTTCCTTATATTTCTTTCTCACCGCCAGGGGCGGTTGGGTTCATCCCAGCCAAGTCTGTCCTAGCGAAAGCCGGGTGGAGCTAAAACCGATTCGAGCTGGAACTGGGTCACACTAAAACTGGGTCACACCAAAACTGGGCCAAGCTGAAACTGGATCAATCCTCTAGCCTACAGCAATTGCCACGCCAGCCGGAGATCGTCGCCAGATATTTCGGCGGCGCAGGCCTCCGCACTCAAAACTCCGACTTCACCGTGTAGTAGCCCGCCCGGTGGCGAACCCGATCGGACGCGGCATCCGGCACGCCCGTGATTTGAACCCCGATCCGGCGGAATTCCGAGAACGACGCCCTCTGCGACGGATAGTAGGCCAGCAGATATTGCGTGCGTAGTTCATCACTGATCCTCTGGAACGCATCGTCGAGCTGCCCGGGGGAAATAGCGTAGTAGTATTTGCCGCCCGTGTCTTCCGACAGCTGAATCAGGGCATGCTCGCCTCCGATTTCGCGGCCGGCGCTACTCGCAATGGGGACGATGATGATCGAGTAGATCAATGCCTCCGCTTCTTCCGCGGCGCGCAGCGCTTCCGGGTAGTCGATCTTGCTGTCGACGCTCTCGCCGTCGGTAATCAGGACCATGATCTTCCGCCCCTTGCGACGGTCCAAAGCGCGCGCGGCGACGTAAATCGCGTCATAGAGCGCCGTGGCCGCGCCCAGGCGAATATGGTCGACGGCTTCATCGATGCGCTTGAGATCCGAAGTAAATCCGTGCGTGGGTTCGGACACAGTTTCGCTGAACCCGTACACCGAGAGTGCGTCGATGGGGCGCACAATCGCATGCACGAATTTCTTGGCTGAAGCTTGTTCGAGCGGCAGATCGTGACGCGTACTTAAACTCGTGTCGATGGCCAGGGCAATCGAGATCGGCAGCGCCGATTCCTTGTCGAAAACCGAAATCTTCTGCTCCTGATCGTCTTCCTTGAGAACGAAATTCTCCTTCTTAAGCCCGCCGATGGGCGCGCCATGCGCATCAGTCACGGTCACGAACACGTTGACCAGGTTCACGTCGACCCGAAGCGTGGTAGTCGGCTCGGATTGCCGGGGGGAGTTCGGCGAATTCTGCTGCGCCGCCGCACTCTGCTGGGCCGGAGTCTGCGGGGTCGGGCCCGGCTGAGATACGGTCTGCTGCGCCCATAGGCCGCACATGGGAACCAGCAGGCGGGTCAGGAGCAGAATCGTGGCGGGTTTTCTCATCGAGTAATGGAATTATACCTTTGCCCATGGCAGCGCTTCCCGCGACCACGAGAACCTTAAGGCAAAAGGCACCCAATTCTGGCCGTGCAGTTAGATGCGGCTTGCGGTGCCGGGGTGCCTCAGGTCCCAGAATTTGCGCGCGGAATTTCCGCCGGGAAGGGCTCCCCGTCGGCCCACACCACGCCGTCTTCAAAATGCTCTTTCTTCCAGATGGGCACGGTGCGTTTCAGCGTGTCGATGAGCCACCGGCAGGCGTCAAAGGCCGCCGCGCGATGCGCCGACGCAACCGCGATCAGCACGCTGGTCTCGCCAATTTCAAGCCGTCCCAACCTGTGGATGATAGCCACGTCGCGCACCTGAAACTGCTGCTGAGCCTGGCCGGCCAGCGACTCCATTTGTGCGAGCGCCATCTCTTCATAGGCTTCGTAGTCGAGATAGAGCGTTCTGCGCCCGCGGGTCTGGTTGCGCACGATACCCTCAAACACAAGAGCGGCGCCATCCTCCCCGCGCTTGAGGCCGTCCACGATTCGCTGAACATCAATGACTTCGCGGACAATCGAAGCGTAGCGCCGGAGTACCGCAGGCTGTTCGGCGGGGACCTCGCCCGACTCGGGAGCTCCGCCGCTCACCGGCGGCAGCAGCGCGACCTCGTCTTCGGGCTTCAATTTCGTATCGGGTCCCGCATATTGCTGATTCACCGCCAAAGCCAGCGATGCCAGCGATTCCCGCAGGCGCGGAATTTGCGACTCATAGGCTGCTACGACATCGCGGACTGAAGCGCCCTCGGGAAGATCCAGCCAGTCGCTGGACTTCCCGGCGAGATCTTTCAGCACACCGAAAAAGAGAACTCGCACTCGCATCGGCGTTCAGTTTAACCGAGCGGAGGGGGCATCGCTTGCCATCTACGCTGTGAGACCAACCGCGCAAGAGTCGAAATCCCCACCCTATCGCAAAGGACGCGATAGGATGGGCCACCCGACCTGTTGTCTGGAAAAGAATACGGCAAAAGAAAATGGCCAGCCTCGTGGGAGGCTGGCCATTCAGTTTTCAGACTTCGTCCGGCCTATATAAGGCTTGTGTCAGCACCCTAATAGTGAACTGCCTCCGGCTCCTTTACCGCCGGCGTAGAGAGCATCGTCGCGGCCGCGCTGTCCTCCACCTGAGGCAGCGAGACTCGTAGAGCTTCGTCGATGGTCTTCACGTAATGAACGGTCAGATGATCGAGTTGTTCAGGCGTGAGATCCTCGTCGACGTTCATCTTGTTTTCTGCGGGCAGAATCACATCAGTCACGCCCGCCCGTTTCGCGGCCAGCACTTTTTCTTTAATCCCGCCGACGGGAAGAACGTTCCCACTCAGTGTGATTTCACCGGTCATAGCCAGCAGCGGCGTGATGCGGCGCTTGGTCAGCAGCGACACCAGCGTGGTAGCCATGGTCACTCCAGCCGAAGGCCCATCTTTCGGAATCGCGCCCGCCGGCACGTGCATGTGGATATCGTGGTTCGCGAAGAAATCCTCCGCAATCCCCAGCCGGTCCGCATTGGACCGCACCCAGGTCAGCGCCGCCTGCATCGATTCCTGCATGACCTGGCCAATCTGCCCGGTCATGGTGAATCCCCCTTTACCTTTCATGGCATTGGCTTCGACGAACAACACGTCACCGCCTGAGGGAGTCCACGCCAAACCGACCGCCACTCCGGGCCGTTCCGTCCGCTCCGCAATTTCGCCTTCGCTGCGAATCTTGATGCCGCCCAGGAATTCCTGAATCACTTCCTTGGTGACGATCAGCTTGTCAGTCTTGCCCTCAGCCAAGCGCCGCGCCTGTTTGCGGCAGATCGTGCCGATGGTGCGTTCCAGGCTGCGCACGCCCGCCTCCCGCGTGTAATGGCGGATGGTATAGCGCACGCCCTCTTCCGGAAACTCGATCTGGTCGACCGTAATGCCGTTCTCCTCGATCTGGCGCGGAATCAGGTAGCGGAAGGCGATGTGAACTTTTTCTTCCTCGCTGTAGCCTTGCAGTTCGATGATCTCCATACGATCGCGCAACGGCTCCGCAATCGGATCGAGCATGTTCGCCGTCGTGATAAACAGCACCTTCGACAAGTCGAACGTTACGTCGAGATAGTTGTCACGGAAGGTTGAGTTCTGCTCGGGATCGAGCGCTTCAAGCAGCGCCGAAGCCGGATCGCCGCGGAAGTCGCGCCCGACCTTGTCGATTTCGTCGAGCATGAAGACCGGATCCTTGGTCTCGGCGCGACGAATGCCCTGAATAATCTGCCCGGGCAGCGCTCCGATATAGGTTCGCCGATGTCCGCGAATTTCCGCTTCATCATGCACACCACCCAGCGACAGCCGCACAAACTTGCGGCCCAACGCTCGCGCAATCGACTTGCCCAGCGAAGTTTTGCCTACGCCCGGAGGTCCGACAAAGCACAGAATCGGCCCTTTCATATTCGGCTTCAGCCGGCGCACGGAAAGATAATCGAGAATGCGGTCTTTCACCTTCTCGAGGTCATAATGATCGGCGTCGAGAATTTCCTTTGCCTTGATAATCTCGATTTCCTGCCCCGAAGTCTTGTTCCAGGGCAGCACGGCAAGCCACTCGCCGTAGTTGCGAGTAAGCGAATAGTCGGCGGCCATCGGCGACATCCGCGACAGCCGGCCCAATTCCTTGAGCGCTTCTTTCTTCACTTCGTCGGGCATGCCGGCGTCGTCGATTTTCTTTTTCAGATCTTCGACGTCGCGCTGGCCTTCGTCCTGCTCGCCCAGTTCCTTCTGGATGGCCTTCATCTGCTCGCGCAGGTAATACTCGCGCTGGGTCTGCTGCACCCGGTCCTGCACTTCGCTTTGAATCTTGTTGCGCAGTTGCTGGACTTCCAGTTCCTTGGCGAGATGCTGGTTGATTTTTTCCAGCCGCACGTGGATGTCGAGCGTCTCCAGCGTGTCCTGCTTATCCGGCGTCGACAGCGACGGCAGCGACGACGCGATGAAATCGACCAGGCGGCCGGGCTCGTCAATGTTCATGGCCACGGTCGAGAGTTCATCCGACAACGTTGGCGAACCGGCAACAATTTGCTGGAACAGCGTCAACACGTTGCGCTGCAACGCTTCAACCTCAGAGGTCACCACGGGCGCGGTGCCCTCGGGCAGCGCGGAATAATGGGCGCTCATGTAGGGCGTCAATTGCGTGAACTCGCCCAACTTCACGCGCTCCAGGCCCTCGGCAAACACAAACAGGCTCTGGTTGGGCATCTTGACGACTTTGTGCACCACGGCGGACGTTCCCACCGTGTAGAGGTCAGTGGGCTGCGGGGAATCGACGCGCGCTTCGCGCTGCGCGACCACGATGATGGTCTTGTCTTCCCCGAGAGAATTGATCAGTTGAACCGAACTTTCCCGGCCCACGGTGAGGGGCAAAACGGCGTGCGGGAACAACACGGTGTCCCGCACCGGGAGCACCGGAAGCGCTTTTTGGTCGTTTGCTTCCTTTGTTTCCTTAATCTTAGGAGCGCGCTCGACGGGGGGCTGCTGGCTCATTGTGTCTCCTTGAGTGTAACTCGCTCAAGTTTAGATGATACTCCTCGGGGAAAGGTTTCAGAAGCCCTCCGAGGCATTCGCGCAAGAGCATAGATTCTATTCCGTTAGGGGCCCAGTGGAACCTGCCTAAGGTGCAGAGGCTAACGCGGAAGACCCATTTTTGCCAAGTCCTAAATTGGGACAACGGAGCGGCGGACGCCTTCTTCCGCCGGGAAAGCGGCACAACTCTCGATGGAGGCCGCGCTTAGGCTGCCCCCGGACGAGGCGTCCGGGGTTCCCATGATTCTTGCCGCGTGGCTTCAAGCGGCCGGATAAACCCCCAGCACCTTCACGAACTCGGCCACTTCCCCCAGATGCCGCAGCGCGTTGCGCGCCGGCTCGTCGTCGCCGCGCAGGAAGTCGACATAGAAAACGTACTCCCACGGCCGACCGCGCATGGGCCGCGACTCGATCTTGCTTAAGCTGATATCCCGCAGCGCAAACACGCTGAGCGACTTGAAAAGCGCTCCCGGCATATTCTTGACCTGGAATACGATCGAAGTCTTGTTCGCCCCACGCGGAATCAGGCGATGATAGTCCGCACTTCCCTTCTTCTTTGCGATCTTTTTTCCCGTCGCGCCGCTTGAAGTCGCCCCGCCCAGCTTGCGAATCAGGAAGAAGCGCGTGAAGTTGCGCTTGTCGTCTTCAATGCCGGACTTCAAAATGTGGCCCGAATATTCGCCCGCGGCGAGCTTTCCGGCGATTCCCGCCGCGTCTCTCAACTGTTCTGCCATCACATGCTTCACGCTTCCAGCCGTGTCATAAAACGGCATCGCCTCGATTTTCGGATGACGGCGGAAAAACTCGCGGCACTGGTCGAGCGCCACCGGATGCGACAGCACCCGCCGCAACGCACTCAGCCGCACGCCGGGGACCGCGATCACGTTATGCACGATCCGCAGCAGATATTCCTGCTGAATGAAAACCGGGCGCGTGAGCATCAGGTCGGCGTGTTCGGCCACCGTTCCGGCCAGCGTGTTCTCGATGGGGATAACGGCGGCCTCCACCGATTCTCGCTCCACCCGATCAAACACCTCCGCCGAGCGCGCGCACGGCACGACTTTGCAGCGCGGCAACATCCGCTCCGCCGCTTCGTGACTAAAAGACCCGCGTTCCCCCTGAATGGCAAGTTTCATGATGTAACTTTCATATTTCGCTTTTCCGGTTTCTCTTTTCCCGACTACGCCAAGTTATCTGAGAGGACAAGTACCTGCAAATGCCGCCTGAGTCTTCTCAAGTCAGTTCTTTCTTCATCACCAGCGCATCGACGCCGTTCGGATAATAACGCGGCCAGGTGCGGACGACGCTGTAGCCGTGCCGCTTGTAGAAGGTCAAGGCGGCGAGGTTGTCGACGGCTGTTTCTAGACCCACCACGCGTGATCCGGCGGCCCGCAGCCGATCTTCGGCAGCCTGCAGCAACAGCGAGCCCACGCCCAGGCGGCGCGCCGCGACGACTACGTCAATCGTAATGACGTGCCCGGCCGGGCCGCCGTGCACCACGATGAAACCTGCCGCTTGACCGGCTTCCTTGCGTGCGTCCGTACCGGCAGCCTTCGCCTTCCCGGCGTCGACTGCCACCAGGGTGAATGCCCCCCGGTGGCGCACGTAAGCCTTAAGTTCTTGTTTCGAATAGGCAATTCCCGGCGGGAAGCACTCCTGATCCATGCGCCACAAGGTTTCGAAGTCCGCGGGCTTGAACTCTCGGATGACGAAGCTCACGGCGACATTGTATCGGTCAATGCCGAGTGAAGCTGACTGAGGTGGCGGAAACGGCCCGAGAGCGTTCCCCGTCGGCAGCGGCGTTTTCCACAGCCCGCCCGGCCGATTCTCAAAAAAAAGACTATTCAGGACTATTGTCCCCTTGCCCCGGTCACAACTTCGGACGTAACATCAGCATCAGAGTCAGCATCATAGGATCGAGGAAGACGGTGTGGGTCGCCTTCTAGCCATTGACGTAGTCGGCGCTGTCGCGGTCCTGGGGGCTTGGTACTTTCTTTTCGCCGCCTACAACCGTCGCCGAGGAGCCGAAGCGCTGCGCTGGGTGCAGTCGGCGTGCGCCGGCAAAGGTCGCATCCTCGACTCGCACTGGCTGAACAGTTCGCGTCTGCATGCCCGCTTGCAATTCCCTTCCCGCAGCTTTGAAAATGCCAACGTCACTATGCGGTTCCGGCCACGCGCCATGCCCGTCCACTGGCTGCTGAGCTACTACCACAAGCAGAAAGAAACCCTGACTTTCGAGGCTGACCTGGGAGGTTCTCCGAGCTTCCATCTCGAAGTAGTACGCCATCGCTGGTGCGCTCACAGCCGCGGCGTAACGGCCCGCCGCCGCGACGAACGCGAGTGGGACATCTACGAACCCGGCCCGGTGATTCTCACCACCCGCACGCACTGGAAGCAGGATTCCACGTCCGAACTCAATACGCTGATGACGGTGCGCCAGCAGGACGTGCTGCAAGTCCGTTTCCGCCCCGAATCTCCGCAGTTCTCGGCCACCATCGCGCTCGACGCCCTGGACGACCCACGCACGGCAGCAGGCTTCCTCACCACGCTGCGCGAGCTGGCCGCAGGCGCATCCGCCCACCGACAGTAGCCACTCTTTACACAAAGGGTGCCCCGTTTCTCGCGTCTTTTGCGAGAAGTGGGCCGTCACAAGCCAAGCCTCCGGCAAATGCAGTAGACTGCACACATGCCGAGCGCCCGCCAAGGCTCGATCCGCCTGTTCCGATTCGCTGGAATCGACTTGTTCCTGCACTGGTCATGGTTTCTGGTGGCGGCGTACGAGATCCAGAACCGCAAGGGAAGCTATTCCTCCGTCACATGGAATGTGTTGGAGTATCTGGCGCTGTTCCTGATCGTGACCACGCATGAGTTCGGCCACGCCCTCGCCTGCCGGCAAGTCGGAGGAAGGGCGGATCAGATCGTTCTTTGGCCGCTTGGCGGCGTGGCCTATGTCGACCCGCCACCACGGCCCGGCGCCACTCTCTGGAGCATCGCGGCCGGACCGCTGGTCAACGTCGCCCTGATTCCAATCTTGTGGTTCGCCGTCACAGCGAGCCAATCGGCGGGGATGGCCACGACCGCGCCCGACCTCTTCCAATTGCTGCTGGTGGTCTCGTGGATGAACGGCCGCCTGCTGGCCTTCAATATTCTTCCCATCTATCCGCTGGACGGCGGCCAGATTCTTCGTTCGCTGCTCTGGTTTGTGATGGGGCGTGCCCGCAGTTTGATGGTAGCCACGATCCTGGGATTAATCGGAGTCGTGGGTTTCATCGGTCTCGCCATCTACGAACAATCTGTGTGGTACGGAGCACTCGCCGTCTTCATGCTGATGAACTGCTGGGGTGGCTTGCAACACGCGCGGGCTCTGTTGCGTCTAGCCAAGCTGCCGCGCCGGGACGGTTTTTCCTGCCCAACCTGCAACACGTCGCCACCGGTAGGAGAGTTCTGGAAGTGTGGAAAGTGCGGGCAAGCCTTTGATACGTTTCAATCCCACGCCGCGTGTCCGCACTGCGGAGCCCAGTATGCCCAGACCAAGTGCCTGGACTGTGGCCGTCTGCATCCCATGAACGATTGGATGGTAGCCTCGGTCGCGCCCATGTCACGGTAATTGCAGGGTGATCTCGCCCATTGAAGTCTCGGCCTGAACTTGCCGATAAGGCCAGAGAGTAGCGAATGGCGACCCCAGTCCAAGCAGGTTCATCTCCCAAGTCCAGCCCCTGTATAGCCCGGCAACCGATTCTCAACGCCGATGAGAGCGTCGTCGGCTACGAACTGTTTTTTCGGGAAAGCCAGGAACAGCGGAATTTTTCCTCCGACGCCGAGGCCGCTACTTCTGCCGCAATTGATATGTTGAATTTTGTTGGCCTCGGGGTTTTATGCGACGGGCGGCTGGCCTTTATCAACTGCAACGAGCATATGTTGTTATCGGATTACTTCACGCTCCTGCCTCCAAACGACGTGGTGATCGAGATACAGGAAAGCGTCCCCGCCAACGAAAGCGTCACCAAGGCGTGCGAACGACTTAAGGATTTCGGATATTCGCTCGCTCTCGACAATTTCGTGCCTGACGACAAGCGCGAAGCCCTGGTGCCCTATGCCCGCTTCCTCAAAGTCGACATCACCCGGGTTGTGTCGGCGCAGTGTCCGCAACTCGCCGCGCGCTATGCCACCGCGGACTGCCGTCTACTGGCGCAAAAGGTAGAAACCCGGCTCCAGTTCATCACTGCGCGTAGTGATGGCTTTTCCTGCTTTCAGGGATATTTCTTTCGCCATCCAGAAAATCTTCGCGCCCGGCAAATTCCCGCCAACCAGGCCACGTATGTGCGTCTGCTGACTGCGGTCTCAAAACCTAAAATCGATTTTGCCGAGATCGAAGAGCTCATCAAACGCGAGCCCTCTCTGTGCTACCGTTTGCTGCGATATTTAAACTCTCCTCTGTTGGGCTTGTCGTCGCCCGTGACATCCGTTCGGAATGCTCTGAACCTGCTGGGAGAGCACGAATCCGTCCGGTGGATACGAATGGCGACGACCCTGGTGATGGGCCAGGACAAATCCTCTGACCTGGTTCTGTCGTCGCTGGTGCGCGCCCGCTTCTGTGAGCTGATCGCTCCCAAGGTCGAACACGGTAACTCGGATCTTTTCCTGATGGGTATGCTCTCGCTGATCGATGCCATCCTGTCCGTGCCCATGGGCGTTGTGATCGAGCAACTATGTCTCGATGACAACGTCAAGGCTCAGTTGCTGGCGGCAAAATCCGGCAAGAAAACTCCTCTTTCACTGATTTACGATCTCATGGTGGCGCGCGAGGCCGGCGACTGGGGACTGGTCACGCGCCTGGGGAAGCAGCTTAATTTGTCCTTATCATCCGTCGCCGAAGCTTCAAACCAGGCGATGCGCTGGGCGCGCGAGATCACCAGCGCCGCGGCTCGGCCCGCATAGCCGCTGATCTTTTTGCGCAAGCCGGCCGCAGTCGAGACTCCTGTCGGGCCGAGCGCTGCATCGGTCCCGAATAAATCTCTTTTATGCGTCTCATCAGCTTTTTCGATTGGCGGGTGCCCGCCAGCCGCGCTATTCTTCCGTGTTCCAAAGCAGCGTGTTCCAAGTCAGCGTGTTGAAACCAGCCATTTCAACTTCCCAGTATCCGTGATGCGGTTTTGCCCAAATCATACGTCTCTACCCGAAGGAGAATGAACGACATCCATGTCCACCGAACTGCGCAATTTCCTGGCACTCTCATACGACGAACTGGAAGAACTCAACCTGAAGGCGAAGGAGCAGCGCAAGAACCGCGTCGCAGCTCACAAGGTGCAGGAAGACCGGTTGAAATACCTGACCGACGAGAAGCGTATCAAGGCTGTGACCGTCCTCTTCAGCGATCTGGAAGGCCGCCTGCACATGCTCGACTACGACAAGAAGTTCCTGCTGAAGAGCTGGGACAACCTAACCTTCGACGGCTCTTCCATCCGCGGCTTCACCGCGCAGCGCGAGAGTGACCTGCGCCTGGGCATTGACTGGGCTGCGTTCTACTGGGCGCCGGCCGACGTCTTCGGTTCGGGCAAGGTGCTGGTATTTGGCGAAGTCATCGACAAGGGCGGAACTTCCTATGCGGGCGACATTCGCGGCGTGCTCAAAGGCTACGCCGACGAACTGCACAAGAAAAAAGGCTACACGCTCAACGCGGCCAACGAAATCGAGGGCTTCCTGTTCAAAGGTCCCGACGCCGAGCGCCATTATCACGAAGCCGGCGGCAAGTTTGAATACGTCAATACCGGCGGATATTATCACTCGCTGCCGGGCGACCCACTGCGCACCTTCATCGACACCTCGGCAGAAGTGCAGCGTGCCATGGGCTTCCAGAATGAGAAAGACCATCCTGAAGTTGCGCCTTCGCAATTTGAAATCAATTACGGTTACGGAGAAGTTGTCGCCGCCGCCGACCAGATCCAGCTTTACAAGCTGATCTGCCGCCAGGTCGCAACCAACATGGGACTGACCGCATCCTTCCTGCCGAAACCCGTCGTGGGCGTGAACGGCAGCGGCATGCACACCAACGTTTCCATCAGCGAAAACGGCAAGAACTTATTCTGGGACGCAAAGGGCGAAGAGAAACTCAGCAAAACGGGCTGGGCCTTCCTCGACCGCATCCTCACCCACGGCAACGACATTTGCCTGCTGCTCAACGCCAGCGTGAATGCCTATCGCCGCCTCGATCCGCACTTCGAAGCGCCCAACCAAATCAAGGCTTCCGCGGTCGATCGCGGCTCCATGATCCGCATTCCCATCGGCAACGAGAAGAGCATGCGCGTTGAAGTCCGCTCTGTCGCGCCCGATGCAAATCCATATCTGGTGATGCACTCGATCTTCAAGACCGGCCTCGACGGCGAAACCGCGAAGATCAAGAACCTGCGCCAGGCCGAACGCTACTTGCCCGACAACATCTACGACGCCCTGGATAACTTCCGGAAAGCCGAGTGGACTACGAAGCTTCTCGGCGAAGACGTGAAGGGCCGTTACGCGGACTTGAAGCAGGCGGCTGCCGACCGCTGCCCGCGCGCTCTGGGAACCTTCGTCAAAGCACCGGAAGTCCAGTTCCACCACGAGGTCTACAACCAATTCCTCTGGAATCTCTTCTAAACTGCACCGCAGTTCTGCCCGCGCCCCGGTCGAAAGCCGGGGCGTTTTTCTTTCCGAATCGCCATCTCAGCAACGCCGGATCATTCCCGCTGTATGCAAATTCCTGCACGATTTGCACTCGCGAAATTCAGTGATATAGTTTCCGCGTTTCGAAGACGCTTGCCACTCAATTTCTACACGCAACCCCACGGGAAGCACCTCCAGCGACTGCGAAGAGTTGCGCCGGCGCCGCTTTAGCTTCTCGTCGAAAAGGAGCACGTCATGCCAAGCCAAGAATCCACAAAGCCGCAAACCTCTGCCCGCATTGGTATCGCCGTGTTGGCGATGCTTGCAACCATCCTCACTCTCGGAACAGGCGCCGCCGCGCAGGAGTCGGCGGCGAGCATATACCTTTCATTCGACGCGCCCCAAGCTGGCACGGGACCCAACCAAGGCACGTTCCCCAACGCGATCAATCGACAAGGATGGATTGGCGGCACGGTCGTTTACAGTACAGGCGTGTCCCACGGTTTTCTGCGCGAGCCGAACGGAAAGTTCATAGCGGTGAATCCACCGAACTCGGTAGAGAGCTATGTGTCCGCTATCAACGATTCCGACGAAGCGGTCGGACTGTTTTACAGCGCCACTGCTGCCTTGGCATATCTCCGAGATGCTGCCGGCAACTACACGCAACTCGCAGTTGCTGGCGCGGATACCACCACCGCCTCAGGCATCAATGCCAGCGGAACCGTCGTCGGATTCGAACACGATTCCATCGGCTATCACGGATACTTGTGGGATTCCCAACACGGCTATACCGTGTTTGACGTACCGGGGTCCGCACCCGGCACGACACTCGCGCTCGCCGTCAACCAGGCTGGCATGGTTACCGGCTACTACTCCGACAGCAACTTCTACTCTCATGGTTTCGTCCGCAGTTCGAACGGACACTTCTCGACTTTCAATGCGGTACAGGGTGGAACAGCCACCGAACCGGTTGCGATCAATGCAAACAGTCAGACCACCGGATGGGGAAATGACGGTGAGGGTGATACTTACGGTTTTCTCCGCAACGGAAGCGGCGCCAGTAGTCTTTTCGAAGTCGCCGGGTCACCGGGAACTGCTGGCACCGCCATCAATGACAGCGGCGTCATCGTCGGCTACGATTTCTCCGATGGTGGTGGCAACGCCTCGTGCGAACGCGATCAGTCCGGCAACGTCACAGTGCTCACCCTGCCGTTTGCGAATACCGCGAACCAGCCGACCGGTATCAATCATTCTGGGAACATTACCGGTTACTACACCGATGCGACAGGAATGAACCACGGCTGGGTCGGAGCTCCGTAAGAGTGCGGCCGGTCGAGTAAGGCTACGTCGCGCCCGAAACTCTGAAACCGAAGAAGTGTTCTGCGAGACGCCCCGCCGAAAGCCGGGGCGTTTTGCTTTACGTCCTGCCGGCCGAGTATCCACTTGCAGGAAGTTCTCGACAGCATTCTCTGAATCGCTAAAATGGCGAATCGCAACAAGGAGCCCCTTGATGAAACGCGCTCTCTCGGCCATCGGCTTATTCTTGCTTACCGCTGGCGCAGCCCGTGTCAGGGCGCAGGTACAGCAAGTGCATCCTTTCAGAGATGGCACGCCCGGTGTGACGGGCTACCGCTCCGAAGTGTTATCTCTGGTTTTGATTCAGGAAAACGAATTCCTTCGACTGGCCGAGGCGTTCCCCGCCGATAAATACACCTGGCGTCCTGCACCCGGTGTGAAATCAGTCGCCGAGGTCTTCCTGCATGTCAGCGGGGCCAACTACAACATGTACAAACTCGTGGGCGCGCCGGTTCCCCCGGGACTCGATGTCGCGGGGATGGAACAATCGACCACGGACAAGGCAAAAATCATCGCCACGCTGAAGGCCTCCTACGCCCACGCCGAAAAGGCCATTACCGATATGCCGGACGCCAACCTCGAAAAAACCATGCCATGGCTTGGCGGAACCATCACGCAGCGCGGCGTTCTTCTCTACATCATCCCCCACATCGGCGAGCATCTCGGACAAGCCATCGCCTACGCGCGCGTCAACGGAGTCGTTCCCCCGTGGTCCGAAGACCCTCCTACGAAGAAATGAGCTCTGCCGCGGCGGCGAGGCGCGGCGGAACCGTTGATCCGATTGAAGAAGCCTGTTCGCCGGCTCCTAGCGCGGCGGCAAGCCCGCGTTCAGGCTAAATACCGTGCCGTCAGCAAAATATCCCTCTGGAGCGTCACCATAAAAATCAGTGGAGCCCCAGAAGGTTCCATCTTTGGCTTGGATAATCTCCACTGGTAAGCCTCCGAGCGATCCGCCCTTGACGAAAGGTGAGAACGTTTGCAGCAGCGTCCCGTCGATGGGCGAAACCGTGACGATGTTTCCGTAGCCATTGCTGCCGTTGGATTCCGCGATCCAGAAGTTGCCGTCGGTGGCCAACACTAAACCATCGGGTTCACCGCCGCTTTCAAAGGTAGTATAGAAGGGAAAAAATTGCAGATTGCTGCCGTCCGGTTCAACCTCGAAGAGCCCCATACCGCTCTCTGCGTAAATTTCATACAGACCATAGAGGTTCCCGTTCGGACCAAGGGTCAATCCGGACGTGGG
>Ga0209274_10000371_pt1 | contig 29153 bp, 30 predicted proteins | sample HubBroMetageREF1_FD_188343 | JGI IMG/M metagenome (GOLD analysis project Ga0209274, IMG submission 188343) | Reference soil microbial communities from the Hubbard Brook experimental Forest, New Hampshire, USA - Hubbard Brook CCASE Soil... | ecosystem: Environmental > Terrestrial > Soil >...
CCCCTTTTGAATAGGCGAGTGCCGTACACAACGTCGTCAGCTCATCGCTCAGGACATATCGAGTCGCACAATTGTCGATATTTTTGGCGAACGCAGCCGCATTGTTCAAACACGTGACAGACCCGTCCTTCGGATTCTCAACGATGAACGGTGTTCGACATTGCGCAATATGATCTGCCAATCTCATCCTTAAAAATTAGCAGCGCCGCAATCGGTCGGCACCACTTTGGGATGAATCGAGCTGCCATCGTGATGAACCTAGCCACTGCCAGGTCAAATCGCTCGGTAGTCATCGGGGTCATCAAGTAATCAATTACACCTTCTGTGTGTTTTCAGACGCACTTACGTAAAGCAACAGCTCCCGATTGGCCACCATACGCGCATTGAAGTACGACGCAGACAGCGGCGCCTGATCTTTCGTCCAGCAGCCAGTGACCTTCATCACGCTGCCGGCCGCATTCATCCCATTTTTTTCACATCCGTTGGCAGGCGGCTATTGTCCAACGCATCAGAACGGCGTTCGTTTGGATTTCATGTCGCGACAACACAACGGGAATGAAGCTCACCTGGTGTGTCAGGGGCAGAGTCACGGACGATGTCATCAATAAATTGTGGGGAGATTACGATGAGAATTTCGCTAGGGGAAAGCTATCCTGGGACAAATCTGCTGTCGAAAATCGTCCGCGTCGTTCACGGCATCGTTGCCGCCGGCGCGTTGTCCAGCGCATTGATCGGCCCGCCCGCTGTCGCGCAACAAGCGCCCGCAGTGGCTGCCGACACCTCGGAAACCGTACTGCAAGAAATCGTCGTCACCGGCTCCATGATCAAGAGGCCCAACGCCGAAACCGCGGAAGCCGTCACGATCCTCAAGGCGGACGCCCTCAAGGACCAGGGCATCACGAATGTGGAGCAAGTGATAGGCACGCTGACCTCCGCCGCCCCGACGGTGAACATCGCCTCATCCGTAGGGTCGTTTAGCGGAGGCGGTACTTACGCCAACCTGCGCCATTTGGGCAATGGCAGCACCCTGGTGCTGCTTGATGGCGAACGGCTGGCCAACAATGCTTTCAACGGCAATGCGGTCGACCTGAGCGGCATTCCCTTCTCGGCCATCGACTCGGTCGAAGTGCTTCGGGAAGGCGCCTCGGCGTTGTACGGCTCTGACGCAATCGCGGGCGTGATCAACTTCAAAACCAAGAAGAATTACCAGGGGGCCGAAGTCCAGGTCAATTTCGACCGCCCGCAGGAAGCCGGCGGCGGCTCGGGCGAGGCGGATTTCACCTTCGGGCACGGGGATCTGACGAGCGACGGCTATAACTTCATGATCACGGGAACTTACAGCAAGCAACAGGAGCTGCAGGCGACGCAGCGGGCGTTTTCCGCCTATGGTTTTAATCCAGCACAGGGCATCCCCAATACGAACTATCCCGGATCGTGGCCCGGCGTGCTACAGGATCAGACCACCGGTGATTATTGGCAATCGGGCTATCCGGGCTGTGCAGGCAATCCGCAACTGACCAGGTATTTCGGTGACTGCGCATACCGGTATTCCGCCGCGACGGATCTGCTCCCGGAGTCCCACATATTTTCCGGGATGGCCAGCCTCACCAAGTCGCTGTCGGCCGACAACCAGGTGCAGTTGCAGTACTTCTATACTCAATCCGAAGTAGACGGCTACTCCGGTCCTATGTTCTATGATTTCCCGATAAGCACGACCAGCCCCTACTTCCCGACGGCGTCTCAGCTGACATGCGACAACAGAGGCCCGGCGTGCAGCGGCCCGCCGAATTTCAGCGATCCGATGAATGCGATCTGGACCGACCCGAACAACAGCCGCTACGGGGGCAACCTCAATGTCGAGCAGCGGGTGCTGTTGACGTTCTCCGGCAGCAACGGCGGTTGGGACTACTCTACGGACCTCAATTACAGCAAGAACACCAACGACAATCGTTGGACCGGGGGCATACCCAATGAGGCCGTGCTGGCGCCCGGCGGCGTCCTCAGCAATCTGATCAATCCCTTCGGTCCCCAGAGCGCCGCAGGACAGGCTTTGATCAACTCGTCATATATAAACGGCGTATACCAGCTTGGCCAGGATAGTCGGTGGAGCATCGACGGTCATGCCAGCCACCCGCTGGGTGATGCTTTCAATGCGGGCACTCCCGCGACCGTGGCGCTCGGCTTCACTGTGAATGGCGAACGCTACACGGCCGCGACCACCCCCTATAACACCCTTGTGGCCGCTGCAACCGGACTGACGGACAGTAGCGTCGAAGGGAGTCGCGATGCACAGGCGCTTTACCTCGAGCTGGACCTGCCGATCACCAAGAGTCTTGATCTCGACGTGTCGGATCGCGAGGACCGATACAGCGATTTCGGCAACACCAACAACGCGAAGCTCTCTGTGCGCTATCAGCCGGTCGATTTCCTGACCTTAAGGGGAGCTGCCTCCACCGGATTCCGGGCGCCCTCGCTCTTCCAACTGTACTCGCCGCCCTTCTTGACAGCTTCGGACTCGCCCACCATGGGATCAGGGAACCCGTTCTGCTCACCGGGCAACTACACTGCGGAGTGGAGTCCAACTGTATGCAGCTCGCAGGGACTGGCGTTGAACGGCGGCAACAAAAACCTGGGACCCGAAACATCGCAAAACTTCGATTTCGGTGTCATCGTCTCGCCTGTCCGGGACATGGGCATTACGCTCGACTATTACAGAATCCTGCTCAAGAACGTCGTCCAAACCGTTCCGGCCTCTGCCATTTACAGTGATCCCACCGCGCTCTCGACCTATATCACAACGAACTCGAGCGGGACACTCACTCCATCGGTTGCAGAGGCCAACGAGTGCAATCCTTACACGCAACCGACCTGTGGATACATCAACCAAAACTTTCAGAATACGGGCAAGATCGTGACCGACGGGCTCGACCTCAGCATCCAATATGTGCAGCACACCCCGATTGGGACGTTCCGCGAGGATTTGGAAGGGACCACGATCACACAATTTCTGGAGCAGCAGTACAGCGGCGGCCCGAATATCAACCTGGTCGGCAATCTAGGAATCACTTTACAACTGCCGGCGTACCGGTGGCAGCATAACCTGAGGGTCGACTGGACGAGCCCGGACAACATGTTCGGTGGCGGACTGAGCAACCGCTTCTACTCAAGGTACACTGACGAATTCGGCACTGGCCCGGATAACACCGGCCCTCAGCGGACGGTGGGCAGTTATTCGCTCTTTGATGCCTATGGCGTCTACAAGCCGACCTCCAAACTGGCCGTGTTGTTTGGAATTAAGAACCTGTTCGACACAAGTCCGCCGCTCACCAATGCGCTGCAAAACAACTTTGCGGCCGGGTACAACGCGCTCGTTGCGGACCCATTGTTGCGGAACTTCTATATCAATCTGAAATACACCTTCCTCTGAATCTCTCCAGGAAGAGTTCATTTGAAGCCCCGCCTCGTGCGGGGCCTTTTTTTTGCAAGCTAACCGGGCTCTCCGTGCGCGACTCCTTCGCCCGCAGGGCCGGCGTGTGGCGCCAGGACCAAATCCGCGTCGTTGATGACGTAGCGGACATGACGGTAGTCGCGGATGAAACTGATCCGGTCGGCCGTCCACTCCAACCACATCAAATAGCTGGGCTTCACGTCTGCAGTATCCTCGTAGACCGCGATCACCTCGCGGCCATCGAGCCAGGCGGCGGCCAGGCGCACCGGGGCGCTGCGCGAGTAGATTCCGAAGAACATGCCCACGTCGGCGGCGCCGGTGCGCTGTGGATAGGCCGACTGGATCAGCCGCACGTCGTCGGCCAGCATCGCGCGCAGCCCGTCGAAGTCGCGTCGGTTGAACAGATCGACATAGCGAGCCACGGCGGGTGACGGCGGCCGCGGCGCAGAACGGGCCGGCGTCTGGGCGTCGGCGTTGATGGCCTCGAGCCGGGCCCGCCCGCGGGCGAGGTGGGCCTTAACCGCATTGACTGTGAGGTCGAGCAAGGCGGCGATTTCCTCTAGGGACTGGTCGAGCACGTCCTTGAGAATCACCACGCTTCGCTGCACGACCGAAAGCTCCACGAACCGCGAGACCGCCGTTTCGACCACCTCACGCCGCATAAGTATCTCCTCTGGATCTGGACTCCCCGGATCGACGACCTCGCGGGCCGCCCCGATGGGTTCGGTCGCGCGAATCGCGCGGCCACGCAGCATATCCATCGCGCGGTTGTGCGCAATCTTGAACAGCCAAGCACGCAGCGGCGGGATCTCCTGCAATTCGTCCAGGGCGACATACGCGCGAGTGAAGGCGTCTTGCACCACATCCTCGCCCTCGATCACCGATCCCATCAGGCGCGCGCAGTAGCGGTGAAGCTCCGGCCTCAGCTCGCTCGCGAGCGCCAGGAACTGCGCCTGGCGCGCCGTCTGCGGCGAGGATGGGCCTGCGGTCAAGCCGCCTCTCCCTCGAGGATCGTAATTCCCGTATCGCCCTTCAGGCCGAAGGCGACGCCTGTGGCATAGCGCGGATCATTCAGAACCGCGACCACATGGTCACCGAACTGGCGGGGCAGCATCGGCGCGCCGAAGCCCGCCAGGAAAGCCTCGGTCCCAATGCCGGCCGCCCGGGCGTAGGCGTTAGCGCCCGCGTCGCCGACCCCGGTTCCGCCGATGATTTGCTGAGGCACGATCGCTTGGAAGCGGATGCCCAACCCCTTCTGCTTGGCCACTCCATTGGCGTATTTGGCCATAGTCCACAGCATACGCTTGGCACCGGCGTAGCCGCCTGAGAGCGGTGAGCCCTGCAACGCTGCACCGCTGGAGCCCACTAGGACGCGAGCCCCCGGCGCAAGCGGAAGATTGAGGGCAGCCTGTATCCAGTAGAGGCCGGCCTTCACATCGGTATCCCACGTCGAGGTGAAATCCGCCCAGCTCAACCGGTCGAGCCGCCCCATGCCCGGGGTCGCACCGGCGTTCAGCACAACGATCTCGGGGCGAACCTCGGCGAAGATACGCTGGGCCGCCTCGGGGTCGGTGACGTCTGCGCTGATGACGGCGACGCCGAGCCTCTGGCTCACCGCAGCGAGCGCGACCGGGTCGCGCGCCACCACGGTTACTTTGGCGCCCTGGTCCACCAGAGCCTCGACGAGCCCGAGGCCTAGGCCTCGGCTGCCGCCGGTCACGACAATGGTTTTGTCCTTGATACTCATTGGCCTGCTCCTGTGGTTGTGATCACAGAACTTAAGACGTTTGGACACACGTAAAAGAGTCACCGTTTCCCTGTCGGCGGTCGCCGGACGACGCCCTAAACCTCCAGGCAAACCTTGCCGAAGTACTTTTGCGACTCGTAATACCTGAAGGCCACGGCGATGTCTTGCATTGGAAAACAGCGCGGGGATCGACACTTCTGCCGCAAAGCCCGTCAACACGCCGATTATGGCGATGTGGCCTCGCATTCTGCAGGCTGTGATCGACTGCGCCAACGTGGCAGGTCCGCCGACCTCAATCACGTGATCGACACCGCGCCCGTCCGTCAAATCCTTTGCCTTCTGACCCCAGTCCGGCACAGCCTTGTAATTAATGGTCGTGTCAGCGCCCAGACGCTCGAGCTTTTCAAGCTTTTGCTCAGAGGACGACGTCGCAATTACCCTGGCGCCCGCCGCCTTTGCGAATTGCAGCGCAAACAGCGAGATACTACCCGTGCCAAGGATCAGCACCGTATCACCGGGCTTGAACTTGCCGTAAGTGATCAAGCTTCTCCAGGCGGTGACGCCCGTGCAGTGAGCGTTGCCGCCTCCACATGCGTATAGCCTGCCGGCGCCTTCGTGAAGGCGTGCGCCGGCATGCATGTGTATTCGCAGGCATAGCCGTCAACACTCTCTCCGGGGATAGCCCGCCTGGCGGCAGGAGTCATTTCACCTCCCAGCCAATAGGGGTAAAACGCGCTGACGACTGCATCGCCGACTTTGAACTCGACAACTCCGTCCCCGATCGCAGTTACCTCTCCAGCGCCATCGGATAGCGGAATGCGGCCGTCGGCGACCGGTGGTTTACCGTGAATCATAAAGTCGTCGCGGAAGTTAATTGAGCAGGCATGGATCCTGACCTGTATTTCACCCGGCTTCGGTTCCGGCCGGTGTTCCTCTAGCACCTTGAGATTTTCCAAGCTTGCCGGCGCTCTTAGCCTTACCAACTTCATACATCACTCCTCCGCGAATGCTCGCCCCGTCATGCCGGTGTCGCTGTTTACGGAGGGAGCGCCCGGCGGCGTTCATCGACTTGCCCCCCTGTTTGCGTCTGCTGTAGCTAAGACGTTTGGGACCGCAAAAAAGAGTCGCCGAGTGGGCCTACACCCGCCCGCCCACATCCCGCCCGGCCGCTTAGAACTCGGTGTTAGATTGCCGGCGGGTGCGGGCTTCGACGCGTTATTGTGGCTTGCGGAATCGGAACAATACCTGATCCGTCCTGCCGCGAATGCTCGGATCGAAAATAGCCCGTTTGTGGTCATCGTCGGCATTACGAAGCGCGTCACTTTGAGATTCGAGCACGAATCCTGCCGCTTCAATCTCGCTCTTCATGCGGATCGGATCGATTCGATGCAGTGTTTCCGTATCCCTTAGTCCGGAGCCTTGTTCGGCAACATGGTCGATGACCAGAAACACTCCGCCGGGCTTCAACGCATCGAAGATGGTCCTATTGAGGACCGCAACATTCGCCGGTCCGAGAAATGTGTCGTGTAGATCGTGATAGCTCTGCGACATCCATATCAAATCAAGCTTCTCCGGCACGCGAAAATCGGCGAGCGAACCGGTGAGCAAAGTTACGTTTCTATAACTGGAGTCCCGGGCAATTGCTTGCGTGCCCGCGATTTCGCGAGGTGAACAATGGGCGATCTGTTCCGTTGGAATGTACGCATAAACACGCCCGCTCGGACCCACGACGTCGCTCAGAATTCGCGTAAAGTACCCATTGCCGGACATCACGTCCGCAATACGATCACCCGCTTTCGCCTCGGAAAACAGGACCGACAGCGCGGGCTTGCGGGTCACGTCAAGCTTGACTTGATCATCGGGTCTGCGCGGATCCGAAATCGCCGCCTCGATGATACTGGGCTGGAGCGGCACAGTGTCCGCCCGCCCTACGCCGCACACCGACAAGCTCAGAAAAGCCACTAAGCACCAGCCAGTCTCGATATCCATACGCTGCTCCTTCCGTGACCGAGTAGCACGTCGGGCTACTTTTCCCGCAGCCTACAAGTTAAAGTGCGCTTCAAGTCAAGTCGTTTTTGGGATTTCACCCGTGGCGAGGAGGTTACGATGACAGGCCTCATGATCGGCGAGTTGGCACGCCAGGCGGGCGTGGCAGCCTCTGCGTTGCGCTATTACGAAAAGGCCGGGCTGCTTCCTTCGCCGGCGCGCGCGTCCAATCGCCGACTATACGATAAAGCTGCGCTCGGTCGGATACGGATCATTCTTCTGGCTCGCGATGCCGGCTTTTCGATCAGCGAGACACGCACGTTCTTGAACGGCTTTCCGATCGGTACTAGACCGGCGCTCCGATGGCAGGCAATGGCCAAACGTAAGATCGCAGAGCTGGATGAGTTAACCACCCGTCTTGGCCAGATGCGATCCATCCTCAATGCCAGTTTTCGCTGCGAATGCCGCCGGCTGGATGATTGTGAGCGACTGATCGCCGCCAGGACATGTTGTAGTCCTGAACCGCAGTCTCGTGGCCGATTGAATAGAGAGCCTGGGCTCACTGAATAACAGCCACCGCCTCGACTTCAACCAGGAATTCCGGTCGAAACAGTCTTGGTACCTGAACCGCTGTGCTCGCCGGTGGGTTCTTCAGATTGATGTACCGATCACGCACCTCGCGGAATTCGGTCAAGTGAGAGAGATCAAGAAAGTAACTATTCAATTTGATCACGTCGTGGAGACTACCTCCGGCCGCCTCCATAGCGGCCTTGAGGTTTTCAAATACTTGCTGAATTTGGACTTGGAAGTTGTCTTTTCCCACCACGTTGCCGGACTTGTCGAGAGCGACCTGGCCGGCGACAAACACGATCCTTCCTCCTGTTATGAGAGCCAGCTGCGAATAGCCGACTGACGTCGGCATGGTCTCCGGGATCAGCAGTTGGAAATTCGCTTTGCTGGACATATCTCCCCGTCCTTCTCGGTTGGTGTTTCCTGCCTGCGCGGAAACGAAAGTTGCATTCAGCAACAAGAAGATCAGGGAAATGGACACTGACAGTCTTGTGCTTCGCATCATGTTCTCCTCCAGCGAAGGTGATTGTTCCGGCGTGCTCGATTCACGCGGCACGTTCGCATCGCTGGAATGAGTAAAGCATTCCAGTCAGGGGGAAGGTGCAAGCCATAGCCCGCAAGGGACCGGCGGATGCTATCGTGATCGATCAGGACTCTTTCGTGAGGTCGTATGGTTACTCACTACTATCAAATAGGCGAGTTCGCTGAGGCGGGCGGAGTTTCTGCCAAGACTCTACGTTTTTACGATGAGATTGGACTATTGCGACCGGCCAGCGTGGATCCTCGCACGGGATACCGCTATTACCTGCCTCGACAACTCGAGGACCTGGCATCGATCCTCGCATTGAAGAATCTGGGAGTGTCGCTTGCACAAGTGCGCAAGTTGGCGGCGAAGAGAGGTTCGCCGGCCGAGCGAAGGGCTATCCTCAATGAACTGAAGGGAACCATAAAGGAGTCCATCCAAACCGCGACACGTTCTTTGGATTGGATCAATGCCGCCCTCAATGAGGTCGACCAAGCGCAGCCGTCAACGGCAGTCATCGTCAAGCAGAGTCGCTCGATTCCCGTTGCATCGCTTCGAGTTGCGCTCAAGAACTATGAAGACGTCGCGGTGTTCGAGCAGTACTTATCGAATGCTTTGCCATCCAAGTGCAGAGGAACCCTGCGGGGAATTATCTGGCATCGTTGTGCGGATTCGGGATCACCGGAGGCGGAGCCTTTCATTGAGGTGAAGAGGGGCATTCCCGCGGGCTTTTCGTTTGAGCAGAAGCGCCTTCCCGAGGCAACGCTAGCCTGCGCATACTCGAGTCTCGATAACGACAGCGCCGAGCGAGCATACTTAGCCATTGCACGGTGGATGAACGTGAGGGGATATCGGCTGGCCGGGCCAAAGCGGGAGCTATACCGTGGCCAAATGCTCGAAATACAGTTCCCATTGGTCGAGAATTAGACGCTCCTAACACACGCGGGTAGCGAAGACCAAATTGAGCCGCAACGTGTTGCTGGCCGCAGACAAAAAGACTCGTCGCAAATCGGTGACAAGTTGCTGACGAAGTGAATTAGGCGTGGAATACGCACACCGAACATCGACTGATTGTTTAACAGGATCAAGCACTTAAGGGGTGCTTTCGGGAACGGCTTGACTAAAGGAACTGAACTGAAATCATGAAACGAAACACGCCCACAGCGCTCAACGGACTGCTTCAGCAGGTCGCTACCGGCGTTGTCACCGGTATTGTGGTTGCTGAGTTCACCACCGGGCTGAACCCGAGCTGGTGGCCGCCGCTCAAGGCCTGGGTGGCCGCGACCTGGGCAGCGCCGGTTACCCTCCGTCATCCGGTGCTGTGGGAAATGTGTGCATTCACCCTGGGGTGTGTCGCCGTGGCGTTGCTGCGCTGGTACGTCTCCAGACCTAAACGGCGGATGATCTTGCTGTTTCGTCGAGAGGTGTCACAACCTGGCCTTGTTCCCGTACGCAGCCGTAGGAAGGCCTGAGCATGGGTTGGCTACCGACCCCCACGGAGATTTTCTTAAGCGCTCAGCTAACCCCGCCTGGTAGTGGTCAAATTGGTCTGCGGGTTCACGTGTTAATGCCCGAGCAAGTCCTGTCTCTGGGAAACCCGTTCAACAAGCTCGTCAGCGCGAGACAGAAATCGCTTAAGCACCGGCGATGTGTTCGATTTGCTGTAGCCCAGCATTAAGTCGATTGTTGGAGGTTCGCCCTGCAAGGGACGAGCGACAACCGACGGGATCAGTATATTTTTCACATAGAGCGGAAGGAGCGTCACTCCGCCGGTTGATGCAACCAGCGACATTCCTCCGGATATGGTTTCTGCGTCGTATTTCCGCGTCAACGTGATTCCGACCCTCGCCGCATAGTCGTTGATTACGGACTTGAGCACAGGCGCAAGCCGCGCCGGGCTGATAAAAGCTTCGCGGGCGAGTTGCTCGGGCCGCACGGCCTTGCGCGCGGCCAAACGGTGTTCTCTCGGGAGAATCGCGACCAGAGGTTCTTTGAATAGGAATTTGAAGGCGAGCCCTGCTGTATGCGTCTCGTGTCTGAGGAGCGCCACGTCCAGCTTGCCTTGCATCAACGCCTCCGCGAGTTCGGGCGAAGATTTACTTGAGAGCGTAATTTCGGCGCCTGATGCCTCCTCGCGCAGGATGCGCATCGTCTCGGACAACCAGATGACTTCCTGTCCTGCGAGAAAGCCCACGACAAACCCCGGCTTCTCGGGCTGTTCTGAACGACGCGCAGCTTCGCCTGCCGCCTCTATCTGCATCAAGGCCAGCCGTGCGTAATTAAGAAACACTCGCCCCGCCGCGGTAAGTGCAGTACCGCGCGCTTTTCGTTCAAGCAGCTTTACACCAACTTCCAATTCGAGATCGCGAATTTGACGACTCAATGAAGGCTGAGCTGTGTGCAGGCGGCGCTCGGCGGCGTTGCTGAAGCTGCCCTCCTCAGCCACCGCAATGAAATAGCGTAAGTGTCGAAGCTCCATGCGCATTACCCATACCTAGAAAGCATAGCTCAAGCATACAAAGTCTTTGTTTTTTAGCATAGGGAAAACCAACATATGTGTCCATCGGATGGCTTGGTTTTAACTGTCTACGAGCATGGTTCCAACATTGACAACTGACCTTCGAACTTCAGGCTCGCGCCTGTTCGGATCGACGTTGGCGGACGTCTTTAGTGCGCCGGACTATCAATGCGTCCTGAAAGGTTTGCGCGACAAGCCCGAGTTCGCGGTGACACGCCTTCGTTCGGGTCCAAGGCCCGTCGAAAAAGCTCCCGCCTACCCTGCCGATGACGCATTCTTGGTATGCGTTTCGCTTGCTCCAACGGCGATCGACCAGTGGCGCGCGCGTTACAAGCGGCAGGACGTAGGCGTGACTCGCGCGATAGCGTATGCGACGACTGTGCTCGATCTGCGATGTCCCCTCGAGATGTGGGTTCGTGGACCGTTCGACTATCTTCATTACTACCTTTCCGCGTCGCTGCTGGAGAGAGTCGCATCTGAGAACGAGGTTGCAACGGCTAACGAGCTTCGAGAAGCGTTTTTCATCGAGGATCTGGTTGTCGCGCAACTGACACGCTCGATACTGCCTTCGGTGAAGCATGGCGAACCGTTGGACAAACTGGCACTTGACCAAGTCGCTTTGCTTTTAGGTGCACATGTATTGCAGCGATATTGTGGAACTACAAAGGTGGCGACGGCAGCCGGTCGGGGGTTGCAGACTTGGCAAAAGATTCGAACCGAGGAGATGTTACGAGCGCAACTCGACGGGAACATCACCATCAAAGAGATGGCCAGTGCATGTTCACTATCGGTGAGCCATTTTGCGCGAGGCTTCCGCACGAGTTATGGCACTTCGGTTCATCAATATCTCATTCGTCTCCGCATTGAGTACGCCAAGGCCCTCCTTAACGAGACAAAGAGACAACTTGCTGAGATCGCTCACCTTTCTGGATTTTGTGACCAAGCGGCATTTACCCGCGCCTTTAGCAGAGTCGAACGGATGACCCCGTCGCGCTGGCGTAAATTTAATGGCTCGTGAACACGCCGTTGCGGCCTGCTGTGGTGACGCGATCCTACACTGCGTTATCGGCTATTTTTTGACGGCAGCGGAGGTGGCAGCCTCTTCGATCAGCTTGACGGTTTCCTTCGGATGCGACATGTAAGCCACGTGGCTGGAGCCGTTTACTTCGACCGTCGTGGCATGGGCCCGCTTCGCCATCATGCGTTCCTGGATCGGATTGATCGATCGGTCTGCGGAGGCCACCATGTACCAAGTGGGCTTGGTCTTCCAAGCGGGATTTGTAACCTTGTGGGTAAAGGCATCAGTGGAGATGGGCAGCTGCGCGATGGCCATGAAGTGGGACTTGGCCGGCGGGATGTCCGCCGCAAAGTCGGCCACGAAATGTTCCTGTTCTATCCACCAGTTGTTGTTGCTGTCTGGCTTAAACGCCGTGGACGCCTGCGGAACCGCCTGTTCGATCGACGCGCAGCTCTCGCCTTCATCGAGTGCAAATGCGGCAATGTAGACAAGCGCAGCAACTTTTGGATGATTGCCTGCCTCGGTTATGACGGACCCGCCGTAACTGTGTCCTACGATGACCACCGGCCCGTCCATGGCGTCGAGAGCCGCTTTGGCGAACTTTTGGTCCTCGGCGTAGGAGGTCTCCGGTTCCTGCAACACGGATACCGTGTATCCGTCCTTCTGGAGGAGCGTCGCGACTGCTTCCCAGCCGGATCCATCAGCAAATGCTCCATGCACCAGGAGGACGTTGTGTATGCCAGTCGGCGCCGCGACGACCTTCTGGGCGCTCCCAAGCAGCAGGCTCGTGGCGATCAGCGCGGCTAGGAGCGTATAAACGCCGTAAAGCTTCGTCATGATGATTCTCCCTTCAGCCAATTTTCGAACGAGACGTACGAGTTTGAAGTCTTTGTGCAAGGCATAAGCACTCGCTGGTCGCCAGGGCGTCAAAGTCGAGCCAGCGTGCTATACCGGGCAGCAACCTTTTCGGGGTAGATTGGGCTGGACACGACAGCCCGTATTGAGTGATTCGGCCTGTTTTGTGTCTTCTAACTTTCGCGTATGAACGTCGGCTCTTGGCCCGACTGCCGACGAACGCCCTACCCTAACAACTATGCTGCCCTAAGGCACAACACTCAGGGATCGGAGGGCTGAGGACCGTCCTCTTGTACTTATTGCCTAGTTTCAGATCGTCGCAGCGCTGCTCTCAACTGGGAGGGTGTCGTCCCCTCCCACGTTCGGAAAGCTCGATAGAAAGAATTCGAATCCTCGTAGCCGAGCAGAAATGCCACTTCCGTGACATCCATCTCCGGGCGGTCGAGGTACTCGTGCGCCAGTTCCTGCCGCACCTCAAGAAGCAACTGCCGGAAGGTTGCGCCTTCATCGATGATTCGACGCTGCAACGTCCGATCGCTCAACCCGAGCTCGCGCGCCACGGCCGCCATCTCCGGCCGGCTTCCCGTGAGCAGGCGTTTGAGAATCCATTTCACCTGCTCACTGATCGAACTTTGCGCACGGCGCTCTTCAAGCGCGCGTTCGAGCTGCGGATTCAACATGTCAAGCAACTCGGCGTTGTAGGTAAGGAATGGCCGATCGAGATCGGTCGCATGCAGGACGAGCGCATTCCGTCGCGCTCCGAACGTGATCGGGCCCTTGAAATAGGCTTCGTGGAAGCCGGTCGCCTCCGCGCTGCGCTTCAGCTCGACCCTTTTCGCCTAGTCGGTGCTCGTGGCGACAAAGCTGCCGGCAACCTGGTCCGGTACACCATCGGTCATGCGGTCGGTGGAAAAGACAAGGATGTACAGGAGCGTTCCACTGATCATGAAGTAGTCGCGCACACGGTGTGAGGCACCATCGCGGCTGCCGTTAAGACTGTCGAAGTCAAGCGTCACCACCGGCTCTGATCCAAGGGTGGTCTGACCTGTAAGAAGGTTCGAGTAGAGTTCTTTCTTTGTCAGATTCTGCTGCACCCGCTCTGCTTCGGCCTGCGGGCTCTGCATCGGATCGTGAGGGAAGCGCGCGATGTACAGGGTGTAGTCGTGTGAGCTGTTGGTCGATGAGAAGCGCACTATCTCGCCGTTGCAGCACAAGGCATGTGGAACTACGCGCCAACTGTTGGGAATATCTAGCTGGAACCCAAAATCCGCGTTCTTGTAACGCTTGATCGCCTTTGACTCCGTTGTGGCGGCGTCACTTGTTTGCGGCAGGACGGCGCCGACCAGCCCATCTGGCTGGACGGCAGTCGATTCGGAGCGAGGGGGCAACGGTACCGGCTCGTCAAACGCGGCACTTCCGCTTCGGGGACTCTGAGTCAAATTGCTGCTTACTGATGGTTGGGCAGGGACTTGTACAGGGACCGCCGGTGTCCCAGCAGGCACAGTAGTGCTGTACGCTGTAAGCAGGGTAGTCCACGCGTGGGAAACGATTGCCCTTACAGCGGGCGACGCCGCGGCGAACGCCGTGCCCGCCAACAGAACGAAGGCAGGCCAGACTCGCCGGAAACGCAGCCTCCACGCGGAGCCGGTCGTTTTCGGCGACAACTTCAATTTCGCGGCTAACCTATTGGCGAACTCTAAAGGCGGCTGCACGCGGAGTCGGTATAGAAAATCGTCACTCATTAAATTGCTCCTGCGCTACCACTGCGCCTTTAGGGTCTGCACAGCGCGATGTAGGATGACGCCGACGTTTGACTCACTCAGTCCAATTAATTCGGCAATGAGTCGATTGTTGATATCAGCTCCGTACTTCAGCGCGATTAGTTCGCGCTCGCGCTCCGTTAATGCCGCCGTGAGTCGCCGTAGCTGTACCAAGTCGGAATCATGCTCGACTGTCTCTTGGGGCGTCCCCACGGCAACGATTTCCGGCACCTCCTCAAGCGGCACATAGCTACGCTTGGAGCGCAAGTAGTCAGTTCCGACGTTCTGCGCGATCTTGAACAACCATGTAGAAAACGCTGCAAGGTCGCCGCTGTAGGCCGCGCGTGCACGCCAGGCTTTCTCGAAGGTCCGGGAGGTCAAATCTTCGATGTCTGTATGACGGCCTAGTCGGAAACGAAAATAGTTATAGACCCGCGGCAGTTGGTCGGCGTACAGGGCATTCCAATCCACACTCTTGGCCGAACTCCATCTCAACAATTCACCTGAACTCGTGTGTTCAAGGGGCATAGGTCTATATACGTAGCATCAGCAAGTTCATTACATCCAGGAAATTTAGTCCGGCTACCTTAGCTAGGTAAGGCCCATTCTAGGGGGCTTGGCCGCTCGGGGTTCAAAGAACGCCCGCTCCGAAGAAGCCGCTTTAGGCAACCCGGGGGCCCGCTGGCCGTTCTGAGACGGATGCCGGTTCGGTGACCGCCATTCGTCGTCAACGAGTAGTGCCGGGAAATGATGTCCTGATCTCGTCCGTTGAGTCGGAACTGGCAGAAGCATCGCGGCCGCGGTAGGCTCTCCCGTGGTCAGCAGCGGAGAGGCGCCAATGGCGATCAAACGTCCAACAAAAAGCCGGGGTACGCCATCACACAAACCGGTCGCATCAGCCCCGTTACGCCACGTCGATGTCAGGGCGCCGCAGCAGATGGTGCAGGGCGAGGTCTACGTAGGATGGCTGTGTAAGAACCGATCGTGCGGGCGAGTCATCGCGATGGCGGCTACAGCACCGGGCGGTAAAGCATTGACGGATTTCGATGACCAATTGACTGCGATCAAATGCCCTCATTGTGGAGATGAAAACCTGTACCGCTGGAGCGCTCGGAGCGAACAGAAATACGCACCGAAGAGTGTGGAAACCTGATCTTAGGACGCGCCACGGGCGGGCGCGTGCTATTCGGCCAAGGTCGGCACCGGCGTATGGGGCTCGGATACCCGGGCGGAGCGCAGCATGGCGACGGCCGCATACGCGATGACACCCGTGACGAGCCAGCGCATCAGCGTGAGGTGCTCGCCGAGCGTCTTCACGAGTGGAAACGCGGCAAACGTGCCGACGATGCCACCGAGCGTGAGCCCGACCGCCACTGCGGGCGCAAATCGGCCGGAGCGAAGAAAGCCGAGACTCGCAACCGGGATCAACATGCCGTCGCTCGCAATCATGATCGGGTAGGCGGCGATCGGGTGCATTCCGAGGAATGCGAGCAACGCCATCGAGGGCGCGTAGTTACCGATGCCCACGCACATGAGCGCGCCGAGAACGAAATTTGCCACGACCGCCACGGTGAACCGCCAGCCCGCTAGCCCCATCGCCGTACCGGTCGGCGGGATGATGCCGAGGTTGGTTATCGTGAAAAACGTGGCGGCAAGTAGCAGGGCCACGCCCATGAGCACCTGGATCACCCGGCGGCGCATTCGGCTCACGATGCCGGCGCCGACCCAGGCACCTGCCCCGGCACTGATGACCATCGCCAGCAGGAGCACGGGCTCGACCTGGATTGTCGTGATGAAGAGCGCCGAGCTGAAGATGATCCCCACGGAATTGCCGACGTTCAGAGTTCCGGGGATCATCTCGTCTGGCGGGTGCCCCCGCAGCTTGAACAACGCAGTGATCTGCGCGTAGTTCCCGATGCCGAGGGTATCAAGGAAGCTCGTTACCCCGCCGATCACGACATCGCCACGGGACGGACGGACCGGCCAGCGGTGCCGGCGCGTGGCGACGACCCAAGCGATGATCACGGCAATCTCCACGATCGCGAGGCAAACACAGACGATCACAAGCGCCGCCGACATGATCCCTCCCTGCGGCCAATGTCGCTTTTTGTTTAGGCACGAGAAGCTGCTCGACAGTCTAGCTCATTGCCGCGGGTCGAATTGCCGAACACGTCACTTGATCAGGTACGCGATCCCACTGTCGATCGCCGCTAGCCTGACCGGCTGCGCTATCGGGCCATCGTCACCGGCAGCTTTTCGCGGTTCTAACAGGTTCATTTCTGTACTGCGCGGAGTCCTGATTTACCGGGACGCTCGTGCAGCGTCTCGCCTGCTTTGAGCATTTGAATGAACTTCAACAATCGCCTCTCGCGAGTCTCAGGTTTTTTTGCGTTGTGCAGGCGATAGAGAATGGAATAGCGGTTCTTGCTGTCGAGCGATTCGAAGAACTTTCTTGCAATCGGAGAAGCCGCCAATGCCGCCTTCAGATCATCGGGTACGATGATCGTACTCTGGGGTGCATACGCGGCAGACCAGCGTCCGTCGGTCATTGCGGCTTCCATTTTCTCAAATCCAGCCGCCTTGAGCTTACCTTGGGCTCGCAAGCGCTCGACCGCAGCGCAGTTGACCTGAGACCACTTGCTTCTGGGACCCCGAGGAGTGAAACGCTGGCACCACCATCCGTCTGCGCTGGACTTGGTTTGGCCGTCGATCCAGCCAAAACAAAGAGCGGTCTCGAGTGCTTGTGCGTGGGTAATCGAGGGCCGTTCGTTCTCCTTCTTGGCAATCTCCAACCACAGGCCTCGTGAACCCGCATGGTGCTTTTCGAGCCAGCTGTGCCAGGCTGCCGTGGTCGCGAACCGCTTCTTCACAAGCACCTTAGTATCGGTCATGGGTTGCGAATTGGCCTCAATGTTTCCGCTGATTCTGCCTTGTTCGGTCGGTCGATGGCACCCGTCGTCTCTTTGCCTGCCGACCGCCGGCACTCATATGATCTTGAGTATACCGAGTGAGGCACCGTGATCTAGGTATTGGCTGCTCCAAAGCGGCCAGCCGCTTCGGGCGGCACCGGGTCGATACCGCCATGTTCAACATCTCGGACTGCGCTCGGCGAACTAAGCCCCCCCACTGAAACCCCTGCCAAACGGAGGCTGTCTCCAGTACGTGACCTGCAGGTTGACGAAATTGAGGGAATCCCAATAGTCTGCGGTATTGGAGCCGCTTTAGTTGTGCTGTCGATTGCCAGTGTGGTGCCACCCCGGCGCTGACGATGTTCAATTGAGGGTAGAATTAGCTCATGAGGCGGGCGCCGCTCCCCATTGGGGTCGGTTTACTAGAATTGCACGGAAACATCTCTCGCAAGACAAGCAATCGCAGGAACTCCTTGGCTCGCCGAAACACCCGTAACGCCATCCTGGAAGCTGGTACGAAACTGTTCATCGCACGGGGATATAGCGCGTGCAGTGTTCAGGACATCACCGAGGCGGCGGGTGTTCCGAAAGGGTCGTTTTACAATCATTTCAAGAGCAAGGAGGCTCTGGCGGCGGAGATTCTCACCGAATATGGGAAGGGCACCACTGATAGAAGCATCCTAACCAACCCTGAAGTTCCCGCCCTCACCCGCCTTAAGAGGCACTTCACTGCCCTTAACGAATATTTCTCGCGATGCACTGATGGCTGTCTGGTCGGGAAATTCATGGCCGAGGTATCGAGCGATACACCACAGATTCACGAGGCGCTCCTAAGGGTCCTGAGAGGCTGGTCCGAGCAAATTTCGTCAGCGATTGCGGAAGGACAGAAGCAGGGATCCATTCGTAAAGACCTCAACGCCCACGATCTGGCTGCGTTCCTGATTGACTCCTACGAGGGAGCCATTCTGCGAACGCGTGTCGACAGGAACCCCAGAGCACTTAAGTATTTCGTCAAGGTCGTATTCTCCAGCATCACGGTCTGAGCGTTTGCCGTGGGCCCTATGCGCCGCCGTTCACGGCCGGCAATGATTTCCATCCGCCGCGAATTTTCTCAAGTACATCCAAAGCAAGCCCCGCTTTGCGACAGCCATCCATGCGCGCGGTCTAGACTTTTAGTTCCTCGTGTCGCCTGATATATTGCTTGGCATTTAAGACGACCGGTCATATTATACGAGAGATTGTAAAACCGGTAAACCATCGCTCGCCAATGAATGACGCTGCCGATTCCAATGATCCCTCGGCCAAATTGCCGCCGCGGGTCTACGGGCCTTTGCCCGAATCGCACCCGCCCAGCAGTCACGCCGGCGTTCTTCTCGCGCTTGCTTTGGGTACCTTCGCAGTCGGAACCGAGGGGTTCATGATCGCGGCAATACTGCCTGCCATCTCGAGTTCTCTCTCGGTAGGCGTGCCCGCCACGGGTCAACTTGTCACTGCATTTACCCTGGTGTATGCGGTGAGCTCACCACTTCTCACGGCTTTGACGGCTGCGTATGGGCGCAAGAGGCTTCTGCTCGCCTCTTTAAGCGCCTTCGTTTTGGCCAACCTTCTGGCCGCCGCGGCTCCCTCTTATTGGGCGCTGATGGGCGCGAGGGTGTTGCTGGCGATTTCCGCGGGCCTCTATGTTCCGAATGCCATGGCGTTAGCGGGCACGCTCGTTCACCCCTCACGGCGTGGTCGAGCACTCGCGATTGTCAACGGAGGCATTACGGTCGCCGTAGCGCTCGGCGTCCCCGCCGGTGCATTTGTTGGGGCACGCCTGGGATGGAGATTCACTTTCCTGGGTGTTGCCCTCTTATCAGTCGTCGCCTTGCTTGTTCTCGCAATCCGGCTTCCGCGCAACGTACCGGGAAGCCCAGCCGCGAGCCTCGTCGAACGTCTTGCCATCATCAGATCACCTGATGCCTTGTCTGTGTTATTGACGACCACCATCTGGGCGACGGGCGCTTACACGGTCTACACGTATGTGTCGCCTTTTCTGAGTGCAAGCACCGGTCTCTCTTCGGAGCGCGCGGGCATGATGATTACGTTGGTGGGTGTGGCAGCCGTGATGGGTGTCGCACTGGGGGGCGTCGCCAACGACCACTATGGCGCGCGCAGAGTTCAGTCAGTCACGCTGCCTCTGATGGCGTGTGCATTTGCCGGCTTGACGCTTGTAGCCGTTGCCTTCACCCCCACGCCTCTCTCAGGTGTAGCGCCCCTGCTCATCTTATGGGGCTTGAGTGCCTGGGGGTTCTTTCCAGCGCAGCAACATCGCGTGATTACGGTGGTAGGCACCGCCCATGCTGCCGTCGGCTTGTCGCTAAACGCATCCTTCATGTACTTGGGGTTTGCGCTGGGGGCCGCGTTGGGATCCATAGTGATATCCGTCGCGTCGGTGCTTTGGATCGGTGCGGCCGGTTCAGTTTGCATTGCCGCCGCTGCCTTTTTGTCCAACCGCACCTGGTTGCACAACATCGACCCGGCCGACCGCTCGAGTGCAGCATGAGTGGCGTTCCGCAACTTACCCAGACCCGCGCACCGCGCGGATTATGTCCCTAACGATCCGCGGTAGTTGGATGCGCCTCGGATCTTGCGCAACCCAACGACAAATAGGAGAGTAACTATGGCAACTCGACAACCTAACAAACAGATCGTGCTCGAAGCCTTCGACACTCTTTTCAACAAACGAAACTATGAGGCGGCGGCACGTTTATGGTCCCCTAATTACATTCAGCACAGCGCTCACATCGAGCCGGGTCGTGATGGTCTGTTCAACCTCATCAAGTCCTTGCCCGGCACATTACACTATGAGAATTCGCTGGTGATTGCCGACGGCGACTTCGTGTTTCTGCACGGTCGTTTTTCCGGTCACGGTAGGCCACGAGCGTGGATCGCAGCAGATATTGTGAGAATGCAGGACGGAGTGCTGGCGGAACACTGGGACGTCCTGCAAGACGAGGCGACGCGTGAGGAGTCTCGAAGTGGTCGACCGATGTTTGGTACCTCATTCGCTGAACCAGAACATCAACTCGAAGCCGCTGCCGCCACCTCATCATTGTCGGTAGAAGAAGCACGAACGATTGTCGCGCCGCTGTATGATGCGCTGAATCAGCCGGCTAAGAAGGATGTCTCAGCTTTATTGGCCAAAGCCTGCAATCCGGATTACAAATCGTACTCGACAAATGAGGAGTGGCTTAACCGCGACCAACTTGCCGATGTATTTAGAATGATAGGCTCGGCTATCCCAGATTTGCGCTGGACGATAAAAGATATCATCACACTCCGCGACCAGGTCGTCGTTCGTGGTGAAGCGACCGGAACACCCGCTGGTGAGTTGTTCGGAGCGAAGCCGACCGGCAAGAGCTTTAAGACGATGGCGATTGATATATTTACGGTGAAGAATGCCAAGCTGGCGTCCGCCTATCATGTTGAGAACTGGGTGGGTGCGTTGCAACAGATCAACAGCTAAAGCATCCGTTGTCGCATTGAAAGGACTGATAAACGGACCGCCAGCTGCAGGAGGACAATCGTGAAAAGGATCATTTCGAACGTATTTCTTGGGGCCCTTCTGGCCTTCGGCAGCGCCGTCATAGCGGCGGGGATAGACGCTGACCCCGTGGTAGGCACGTGGAAGCTAAATCTCGCGAAATCAACATTCGGTGGCGGTCCGGCATTTAAAAGCCAAATTCGTACCTATTCGCAGTCTGCGCAGGGCTTAACCCTGAAGATGAAGACCGTTAGCGCTGACGGCAAGGAGACCACAACGCAAACGACGTATCACGTAGACGGCAAAGACTATCCGTCAACGGGCGACCGTGATTTTGACAGCCTCTCCGGGATGCGGATCGACACCAATACCACCGAATTCACGTTAAAGAGAGCTGGCAAGCCGGTAGGCACGATCCGGCGCACGGTTTCCAACGACGGCCAAACGCTCACGTTGAACTTCGTGATAACGAACGCAAATGGTGTGCAATTGTCGCAACTCACGGTGTTCGAAAGGCAATAGGCGGGGAGAGGCGTCCGAAGGACGATGGCGGGGAAAATTATTATGACTGGATTGTGTACGATTTCCGACTGGTATATCGCGCAAATCAACGTGGGTCGACTCCTAGCTCCGCACGGTGATCCCCGGGTGGCGCCTTTTTTTGATGCGTTAGATCGGGTCAATGCTCTGGCTGAGCGGTCGCCAGGCTTCGTGTGGCGACTGCAGAGCGACGCGGGTAATGCTACCGATATTCAGACGACGTCCGATCCACTTTTCCTTGTAAACATGTCGCTTTGGTCGGATGCGGAAGCGCTGTTTGAATTCGTCTATCGAAGCGCGCATACGCCGGAGATGGCGAGGAGGCGGGAATATTTCGAGCGCTTTGAGGGTGCATATCAGGCTCTTTGGTGGGTGCCCGCAGGTCACGTGCCCGATGTAGATGAGGGGCTGTCCCGCCTGTGGCGGCTCGATCGATATGGACCGACGCGCGAAGCATTTACCTTCAAGATGCGGTTCCCCGCTCCCGGCCTTCCAGGCTCTCCTAAGGACATGGAACCCGATCCCTGGTGTGTGGGCCGGGCATAAGAGCCGACGTTCGCGAGAGCTGCAGCCGGTCTATCGAAGACCGACGAAATGCAATGATCACAACGCTAGCGCAGATTCTCCGGAGCCATCCGGCAGATGCATCCGAGCGCCCCTCCTCCAACGCCAATGTGCGGACGGCCGAGACGACAGGCTGCGAAGTCACTAAGAAACATTAACTACACGTGGGCGATTTATTAACTAAGTCGGAAAAACCGCAAAAACAACATTAGTTTCGCCCGATTTTGCGCGGCAGCAGATCACCGACATTGGCTGATTGACGCGCGATGCCAGCGCGAGTAGATAGGGAGTCACCTGTATCACAGGAGTGGGCGCCATGTTCAGCAAAGTCGTGATTTTCGCGTTAGCGGTGATTTTGGCGGCCCCCATTTACGCTGCGGCGGGCGGCGGTAGTTCGGGGGGTGGAGGCTCTGCAGGAGCAGGTGCCGGTGGCCATGGTGGCGGAGGTGGTGGCGGTGGTGGTGGTGGACATGGCGGCGGCGCTTACGGTGGCGGCGGACACGGCGGCGGATTGGGTGGGCGCGCTGCAGCGGCCACGGCACGCAGCGCCGCGTATGGGCACGCTCTGTCAGACCGCGCAGGCATTTCACGCGCCGATGCGATGCACGCAACTCATCTGGCTGGCGACAAACACTCCGAAGTCGAACGCATGAGTTCCGGATCACCGAACCGCTACCCACATCGCCCTGAGCCTAATTATGGCGTCGCAGGCGACCAAACCTCTATAGGCTCATGTATGGCTAACAGGTCGTGGTTCGATTGCAATGGACCCACCAAGAGTCTATCGGGGCATAGGTCGTAGAAGCATAGCTTGAGAGCTAAGATTGCTGCCCGCGGCGAAGCTTGCAACATCGGCCCTTGCGTTTGCCGCGGTGCTCTGGGCTGCGCCTATGCCGCTGTGTGCGGCCGGCCCGACCGGGGTTTCAACGAAGGACGAAGTCATCGCCAAGCAGTTTGCTGACGCGATTGACAGCAGCAACGCGCAAGATCCGCAATCACCGGAGACTCTCAATACTCGCTTGGGGTTTGCGGATTTTCTCGCGAAGTCAGAGGGCGGCGATTGCCACACGCGCTTGGAGAATGCGCAAAATCAGCTCGACACTGCGCGAGCGAGCCAAGCTGGAATTGCACTACCATTCGCCTTAGCGCGAGAAGCGGCGGTCGACTATCAAATTCATGTCGGGCGCGCCTCCTGCGATAGCAGCGCAGCCTCGCGCGATCAGGAATTGCGGGCGGCGGTCGAATCCGCGCGTCATGCCGTGGATTTGTATCGAGATGAGTTTGACGCCGTCTCCATGGTGACCATGCAATTCAACGTTGGTGTGACGGATCACGAGTTAGGAGAGGACACCGCGGCCGTAGCGGCGCTCCAAACCGCGATAAAGATGGATCGCGAATACGGTTTTCGCGAAGACGCGAACGACAATTATCGGATGCTTTTGCAATGGAATGGTCAACCTGCCGGGCCCAACGAGGTCGCAGCACTGATGAGGGATTTCCCGCAACGCTCCACGTCCCTCTCATTCGGATGGTTCGATAGCAAAGCGGACCTGACGCTCACGCTGGATTACGAGCAGCTATCAGAAGGCGGGATGCTGAACATGCACGGTAGGACGGCCGCCGAGCGTCGAGTTCTGCGACGGCCCGACGGTTGGACCGTATCCTTCGAGCCCCGCGGGACGCATTACGAAATCACTAAGTGGCCGAAAGATTTATCCTTGGTGCAAGGCATTGTGGTCTCGCTGACCCGCATGCCGCTGCAGTTCCACGACTTCAATCTCGCGCGAGCAGGCAATTTCGCTCAATCAACCGCAGCACGTAAGTTCGAGTCGAACATGCGCTCCGACGTCGAAGCAGTGACGGAGTTTCTTGCTCAAAGTCATGCGTCCACCCGTCTTACGCAGCAGATACGCAATGAGTCCCAGAAATATGGCGACTCTATCGAGGACCTTGTTGCGGAGGCGTACAGTATTGAGACCGGCACCTGGATCGGCGCCTCGCTCGACCAGGGAGTTTGGTACGACATGCGAGGTCCGCTATCCCTGCCGCTCGAGCCCGACCTATTTGTGACGCACCAAATCGAGTTTGCGTTCACCCGGCAAGTGCCGTGCACGGCCGACTCCTCCGATAAGGCATGTGTAGAGATCGTACTGCGAGCAACGCCTGATCCAGAGGACCTCAAGAGACTGCTGACGAACGTTTCGCAAGTAATGAGTCAGGGTCATAAAAAAGTGGCTCTGCAATTGTCTTCAGCTACGTACATGCGTCTGGTGACGGAGCCCAGAACTTTGCAGTTTTACGAGAGTGACATACGGCGTTTGTCGTACTGGACGATCAAGGGGACTAAGGACGATCACCCAATGATCGAATCCGAAAGAACTCATGCGATAAGCGGACCGATAGCCCGAACGGAATGAGCTTGGTAGCCGTCGTAGCGCATCGCGCGAGAGGTCTCACCCGCCGCCGCATAAGCCGTCTACCCATCGCTGACCGCCCCCAAACGCTCCCATTCGCGACCGATCATCCGGGCGGCCTGCCGCCGGCAACGACGATGGGTTCTCCGAGCGCTCGCCTATATTCCTCCTCGCCGATCGCATCCACCGACCGCAGCTTCGCCAGCAGCTCGTCGATCAGCGAACGCAGCCCAGGCCCCGGCGTGCCGTGCGCGAATGAACTCTGGTATTTGATCGGCCCGGGGATGATCGCGACCAGGAAGGCCATCTCGGCCGGCGTCAGCTCTCGCGGTTCGCGACCGAAATAGCGGCGGGCCGCGGGCCGCAGGCCACGCAGGTCCGGTCCCCATTCGATGATGTTCAGGTAGATCTCGAGGATACGATCCTTGCCGAGCGCCGACTCGAGCAGGAACGTGATCGCCAGTTCCTGCAGCTTGCGTCCGAGCTGCTTGTCGCGCGACAGGAACAGGTTCTTGGCCAGCTGCTGGGTGATTGTCGACGCTCCGCGCGCGGCGCCGCCGCGCGACCAGTTGGTGAGCAGCGCGGTGGGTAGTTCGCGCAGGTCGATGCCGCGATGCCCGTAAAAGCCTGTGTCTTCGGCAAGCAGCAGAGTGCGCACGAACAGCGGCGGAACGTCGCGCAGGGCGATGAAGTCGGGGGACGCGAACGAGACGTCGATGGGGCGGTGCGGCCCGGGGCCGTCTTCGGATCTGAAGATGAAATCGCCGCGTAGGCGCGCGACTGCCGGCGGCATCTGACGTGGCGGCCTGAACTCGATCTTCTGGCTCACCGAGAGCGAGGCAGGGTCGGCCAGGCGTCCGCGTACACGCACGTCGATCGTGGCCGAGCCAAGGTCACGGCCGGCGCCGGGCGCGATTCCCAGGCTTTCGGGCAGCGCGAGCCCGGATGCACCCAGCAATTGCGCGAAGTCCAGGTGCTGCATGCCGAGTGCGAGATCGACAACCGGATCGGTGTCGAGATCTCGCAGGATGATCGAGCCCGACAGGGCGGCACCGGCCACCGTCGCGTGGACCTCGGGGATCTCGATCGTGCCCCCGATCCGGCGCCAGGCGCCATCAAATCCTATGGTCACATCCGTCGGATCGCCGAGCTGCGGCTCGTCGGCGGCGTTATCCGCCAGTGCTCCCAAGCGCGCGCCGCGCGCGCCCATGCCCACGTGGAAGCGGAGCGCATCGGTGCCGGCCTGAACGTCCACGCGGCCGTCCGCGATACCACCGTCGAGCAGCGGGTGGGCGTCGCGCCGCACGTCGAACAGATGTCCGGCATCGAGCCCACGTGCTTCGATACTCCACGTGCCGCCCGCCGGAGACGCCAGCTTGCGGATTGACAGGCCGGCCTGTGGGCCCACCAGCGTGAGACGGAGGTCCTCGCCGGAAATGCCCGCCGTGTCCCAGGCAGTGGCCGGCGAGCTGATCCTGACCCCTGCTGGCCCCGCGATAGTGGCGGCGCGAACTGCGAGCCGCAGGCGGCCGGTCCACGTGACCGCGATCATGTCGGCATGCAGTTGCACTCCATTCCTAAGGTCGAGATCGAATCCCTCCAATCGCAGCAACGGCCAGACGCCGACGTGTACCACACCGATTCGGGCAACCGCGCCATGGCGCAGGGCTGTGGACTCGATCCGCGCTCGCACCCCGTGCTCGAGCATGGGTCTCAGCAACACCGCGGCCAGGCTTACGACCAGGGCCGTGGCGATCGCTCCGAGCCACCACCGTCGTTTGCCGGTTCGAAATGTAAACATCGACGCAAGAATGCCACAGCCTGATCGCGCAGCGGCTGTTGGGCGGCTTCGGGTCGCAGACGGCGTCGGTCAGGTCTGCTTAAATGGTCGCCCGTTAGCCGACATTCATGGCTTGTGAGGGAGAATCGAGGCAAATAGGCAACCGGTATTGTCCTAATTTGAATGGCGCGCGGACCTTAGACCTATTTTCCATGTGACGCGAATATCGACAGCCCCAAGAGGAATGCGCCGACCACAATGATGAGCGCCCCGGCCTGAGTGGTCTTTTCGCTCCCCGCGGCACGGGACCATGTGGAAACGCCCACAAGGGCGAGCCCGGCAACAATCAGAACTGTTCCCATAATCGCCGGTAAATCATTGACGCTCATTGCTTTGCCTCCCCGCCTGTCCCGACGGTCTGTGCTGAACAAAACACAGATGCAGGCTAATAAGTTGCAGTTCCGCAGTCCTGGTTTCGAGGCATTACCCGGGTATCGCCGCTGGGGCGATGATTTATTGGCGCCCGATACCAGACGTTTGGGACCGGCAGATACGGGTCCGGATGCCCAGGATTCAGCGGATACATGAAAATTGTTAGATCCACAATCCTGGGAGCGACTTAGGAGCCAAGATATCGCGAGCGGCCCGGCGAGACAATCATGAGAGTCGGTGAGCTGCCTTGATTGAATCGCCTGGCAGCTGGCGCTCGCCATCACAACAGCGATTGCGCAAAAAAAACACTGCGCCTCGCCGCTGTCACATGGCGGGGCCTGTGTGTTCATCACGCACGCAACCCCCATTGAAGTTGGCCGCTTAATCAACCAAGGGGCTGGCCCGAGGGGCAAAATAGACCGCGCTTTCTTGTTAAGGTCTTCGCTTATCCCAGCGGTTTCGCCGCCGAAGTGGACGCTCTTGGAGGTCCTTGAACGCTATTGGATGGTGGGTCGTGTGGCTACCACACCTTCGTCATAAGCTATTGATTTATATCTTAGTAAGATCGACCTGATTTGCCGGTGCCCCCAAGCGTGCCCCCATTAAAAGGTGGTTGTATCCGAAGATCAGGGCCGATAGAAACACAAGAGAATGGGAAACCACTTGTGTCTTAGAATAAATGCGCTGCATTTCCTGTGACACGCGGCGAGTCACGAACTAAAAGTGCCTTGCCGTCGGGAGAATATAGATGGCGAATGTTCTTGAGGAACTGGCCGACCTGGCCAACCACATGAGGAACCGCCGCGACGCGTTGCTCGGCGCCTGGCAGGGCGCCATCCGACGTGATCCGAATCTCACCGGGGGCGATGCATTGCCCCGAGCAGAACTCCTGGATCATATTCCGGCGCTGCTCTCCGCTTTCGAGCAGAGTTTGCGGCATGGTCCGAGTGAAGCGCTCGCCGAGGCGGCGGGTCAGGCACCAGCCGCGGCGCACGGGTTGCAACGCTGGCTGCAGGGGTATGATTTGCGCGAGGTCACCCGCGAGCTGGGAAAACTTAACGGCTGCGTTATTTTCGAACTCGACACTTATGCGGAAGCCCACCCCGAGGTTTCTGCGGAGGCATTCATCCGTGCCCGACAGGCCTGGGCGACGCTCTGCTGTAGTGCGATCGAAGAGAGCGTGAATCAGTACTTCAGCCTTCAGCAACAGGAGGCCGAAGGACAGGTAAAGGACCTGGAAAGGGCGCTCGAAGAATTTCGCGCTCTCGAGCGACAACGCGGCGATCTATGGCGCGAAGCGGCCCATGACCTGCGCGGGAATTTAAGTGTCGTGGCGAGTGTGACCGTCGGGCTTACGCGCCGCGGCAAAGAAGAGTCTTCGCGAGACGAATTCATCCGGATTCTGATGCGCAATGTTACTTCGCTGCACCAGTTGCTCGATGATGTGACGAGCCTGGCCCGCCTTCAGGCCGGCCGTGAGGTGCGCCAGATCGAGTCCTTGGATGCGACGCCGCTCCTTCAGGCTTTGTGCGAGAGTATCCGGCCGATAGCGCTGCAGCGCGGACTGTTTCTGAAATATGAAGGACCAGAAGGGCTCGCGGCCGACGGGGATGCCGTCAAGATCAGACGCATCGCCCAAAACCTTATCCTCAATGCTGTCAAATACACCCATGCCGGCGGCATCACCGTAAGCTGGGGTGACAGCGCTCCGAACGATTCGAAACGCTGGATCTTGAGCATCCAAGACACCGGACCCGGTTTCCATACAGCATCCGCACAGCCGCTCGCCGCGGCGCTCGAACCAGCGGCCGAAGCGAAACCCATGACTACCAGTCACACCCGTCTCGAAGAAACGGATATGCAGACCTTGCGTGGCGATGCGGGCGAAGGCATCGGTCTTTCAATCGTCAAGCGCCTGTGTGACATGCTAGACGCATCGATCGAGATGCAATCGATCAAGGATCAGGGCACGACGTTTCGGATCTTGTTCCCGAGACATTACGCGAGCTGAAGAGGTTTACTCAATATCGAGCCCCTGACAAACGCATTTGAGCGATGGATCGCTGAAATTCCCGACGCGAAGGACCGCTGCGCAGACAATTTATAGCGGGAGTCGCGCACTCCCCCGCCGATGCATCCCTGTATTGGCTAGCCGCCAAAACGGGACTGACCGAAATCTTGACCGTCGATGTTTCGGATTTTTCACGCTATCGCCTGCCACGCGGCAAGGCTTTTACGTTGCTGTAACGGTGATGGGTGGCCGAGCACTTCGGCGGCTGTCGGCCAAACCCGGCGGCGCAACCTTTCACGGACCAGAGCGCTGCAAGCGAGAACCGCCAGCAAGCACTGCCGCTGACGCGGCCAGCCGTTTGCGTCCGGGTATCAGCATGGGAACGGCGCGCCGGTACTGCTCGTATCCGACCCCGTGTTCAAAGATAAGGTCTCGTTCCTCGAACTGAATCGCAAGAATGATGTAGGCGGTTGTTGCGCATGCGAACAGTAGATGCGCCAGCGTCATCGTTGGTGTCATCCAGAACGCCAGCAAGAAGCCAAAATAGAGTGG
>Ga0209274_10000375_pt1 | contig 29011 bp, 23 predicted proteins | sample HubBroMetageREF1_FD_188343 | JGI IMG/M metagenome (GOLD analysis project Ga0209274, IMG submission 188343) | Reference soil microbial communities from the Hubbard Brook experimental Forest, New Hampshire, USA - Hubbard Brook CCASE Soil... | ecosystem: Environmental > Terrestrial > Soil >...
AACCACAAAAGCCGTCGGTTGACAGCCTTTTGTTTCCCAAGTTTTCGCGGAAAATCCCCGTTACCGATTTCATCCGTATACAAGTTGTAGAGATGAACCACGACTCCGTGCTTGACGGTCACTTGCCCCAGGTCATGAAGCATCGGTGCCCAGTTGGTCATCTGGCCTAGCACATCGGCGACTGCATTCGAGACTAGGATGTGCCCCGCATCACCACAATCCATTACTCGCTGGGCCAAATTGATCCCCCCGCCCGCCACATTGCGGTTGGCATTAATGTCTGCTACGCGATGCACTGGCCCGGCATGAATTCCCATCCGCAACTGCAATTCAGGATATTTATGTAATGCCCGGCTGATCTCCAGAGCGCAGCGCGCCGGGGCGGCGGCATCGCCAAAGAACACTAGTGCCATGCCGTCCCCGGTAGGCAAGCTCAACAACTGCCGCCGTTTGTTGGCATTAGCGAACTGCTCTGTTTTGCGAACGATTTGCTGCAGTGTTTCGATAAGGCGAGTCTGTTCGTCCATAGGCATTCGCGAATAGGCAACGATATCCATGAAGAGAACGTGGGCAATGTCCAGCGCGCGGTTGGACGCGGTGTCCCTAGGAGGGGTTCCCGAAGATGGTTCTGAGGTCGTCGTCATGCGTATCCCAAAGGTATTAGCCTGCCGCCACGAAGAAAAAGCGCGCGATTGTTTTCTTCGCAGCAAATGCTAGGTCACCCCACACGGCAAGTCAATTGAACTTCTGGTTAGGGGCGCGGCAGCGAATACGCGCCAGCAAATCGTGCTGTCTGGTCGACATTTTGACGCAACAACTCGGTTAGCAAACTACCCTTTCCTAACGTCCATGAGGAGAATCCCGGGTGCCACTATCAAAGGGGCTTCCAGGTGAGCGATTTTGGGTAGGATTTCTAACCTCTGCCGCAGCGATGTGACACGAATTTGTCGGATGGCTCGCTCGCGCCGACCCTGATCCGTTGCGACTTCGCCCGCAGAAACAGGAGCGCGAAGCGGGATTGCCTCCCCAAAGGCCCTACCGTATCCAGGTAGCGTTCTCGCGGGAAGAACCGATCGACTGACCGGTGGCTGACTTCCTAGGAGCCGACTTCTGGGGCGCGTCGGTGAGACTCTTTCCCGTTGCATAAGTTCCGGTTTGCCCGTTAACCGGGAGCAATCGCGATTACTTCCTACAAGCCGACTTGTCGGTACCGATCCGTACATCGCAATCTGAATTACTTCCAGCTTGCCGACCATGCGGGAGTTGAACGATTTGGTCCCGCGTGACGTGCCGGGTCGCAACGTTGCGTTTGGCAGCGGGTTATAATCATCGACCTGTGGGCGTGAAAAAACCATCGGTCGGCGCTCTCCTGCTCGGCCTGATTCCCTTCGTGGCGATGTGTCTCTCGGTTTCGCTCTGGGACCGCATTGAACCAATGATTTTCGGTCTCCCCTTCAATCTCTTCTGGCTTGTCGCTTGGATCGTGCTCAGCAGTTTGTGCATGTGGGCGGCCTATCGGGTGGAAGTCGCGCGGGATAAGAAGGACTCCGGAGCCCAATGAGTCCCAGCGCCGTTTCCCTGACCACGATCTTCGTCATCGTCGCCATCGGCGTTGCCATCGGTTTTCTGGCCGGAGCCCACCGAAAGATGGACCTGGAGCAGTGGACGGTTGGCGGCCGCGGCTTCGGCACGCTTCTGATGTTCCTGCTGATGGCGGGCGAGGTGTACACCACGTTCGCCTTTTTGGGGGCCAGTGGCTGGGCCTATTCCCGCGGCGGTCCAACACTGTACATCATGGCCTACCTGACCTTGGCCTACGTGGTCTCATTCTTTATCCTGCCGCAGATCTGGGAGGTCGGCCGGAAGTACGAAATGCAGACCCAATCCGACTTCTTCAGCACGCGTTATGGCAACAAATATTTGGCCGGATTTGTGTGTGTGGTTGGTATCGCGTCCTTTATTCCTTACCTGCAGCTCCAGATAGCAGGGGTGGGTATTATCGTCTCGATCGCCAGCTTCGATGGCATCGGCCGTACACCAGCCATGGCGATTTCGGTCGTTCTGTTGGTGGCCTTCGTTTTTGCCAGCGGTGTTCGGGCAGTCGCTTGGGTCAGCGTTCTGAAAGATGTACTGATGGTCTTTGCGGCAGTATCCATCGGCATCGGTATACCCTATATGTATTTTGGCGGGATCGGACCCATGTTCACCGCGCTGGCGCATAGCCGTCCGGCACACCTGACCATGCCCGGCGCCACCACCAACCTGGGTCATACCTGGTACATCTCCACGGTTCTTTTGACTTCGCTGGGTTTTTACATGTGGCCGCACGCGTTTGGGGCTGCCTTCACCGCGAAGAGCGGACACCTTGCGTCGCAACGCCGTCGTCATGCCCCTCTACACCATCACTCTAGCCTTTATCTTCTTTGTCGGCTTCACTGCGGTTTTGGTCGTGCCAGGCTTGCCCAATGGCGACCTCTCGCTCTTAACCATCGTCCGCAAAAGCTTCCCGCCCTGGTTCCTGGGGGTGATCGGAGGAGCCGGTGCCCTGACCGCAATAGTGCCCGCCGCCATTTTCATCCTGACCGCTGCGACCCTATTCGCTAAGAATCTATTTCGGCCCATCTTCGCACCGGCGATGACGGATGATCAGGTCGCCAAACTGGCGCGAGTCATGGTCGTGGTGCTCGGCCTCATCAGCCTCTTACTCGCCATCTACAAATCTGCAACCCTGGTAGGCCTTCTGCTGACGGGATACGCAGGCGTGACCCAATTCTTCCCTGGCGTGGTGCTGGGCCTCTACTGGAAACGCGTCACCATGCCCGGAGTCTTTGCCGGCATGATCGCTGGAGTTGCCACCGTCGTCTTTCTCATGCTCAGTCACCGGGATCCCTTGTACGGCTGGAGCGCCGGCTTCGTGGCCCTGTGCCTTAACTTTCTAATCGCGGCACTGGTGAGCTGGCTGACGCCAGTAATCGTCGTGCCCTAATAACGGGCAAACCAGAAGTTACTCCCCAATTGCCGGTCAAGATTGACTTGCCCGGATATCAGTTGACCTGTGCTGCGGGAGCGGCTGCCTCGGGACAGCCTTGTCGCCGTTGCCCAGTCCATACGAAGTGACCGGGATCGAACCCGAAACGTCGACCCTCTATTTCCCCTGGAGCTGCGCTGTCCAGTTCTGAATCACATTTAACGGCCGCCTGCCTTTTCCTGTGTCGCCGGTAGTGATCTGCAGAAACCGCTGGCCGTCACCCGCGACCGAGTACTGTTGTCCTGCCGTGTTCGGAGAAAGATTGTTGACGTTATACAGAGTGTGCACCGCGCCCACTTCGAAACTCGATCCGTGGCCATCAACGTCAGCGCCGAATGTACTGGCGCTCCCCATTCGTAGAAAGAAGATTTGCTTTCCATCCCGCCGCCAGCGCGGCAGGACGCCTCCGCCGTTGGAAACCTGCCACTTCGCGCCCGTCCAGGGAAACGGCGCTACATAAACCTCCAGCGTCCCCGATTCATCCGATGAATACGCCACCCAACGTCCGTCGGGAGAAAACTGCGCGAATAGCTGATTTCCTGGCGCGGCAATGTATGCGAACGGTTTCCGGTCTCCGAACAGCGGAAGGGCCCAGATGTCGGTTCCATTTCCTACCGAGGCCGTCCCAGCAATGTAGAGAATGTAGCGGCCGTCCGGAGACCAATCGCATAATCCGTTCTGCAAACCCAGATATGCGCCAATGTCCAGCAGCTTCTTTTCCTCCCCCGAACCATCCGCCGCTTTAGCTAGAATGGCTGGCTGCAGCGTCGCGACTCCGCCGCGCATATATGCAATTTGCTTCCCATCGTGCGACCAGATTGGGCTGATATAAAGGCCAGGCCCAAAGGTTAGGCGGGTGCGGGTATTTTGCTTCACGTCGTAGACCCAAATGACATACGAGAAAGAGCCTATGGCCGCTGCCGCCTTCCTGCCGTCAGGTGAGAGTTCGACCTGGTAGTAGTCGTCCGGTTCGCCCAAGTGCCCGATCTCCCTGCCATGATCATCGAACCAGGTTAATTGCATGGCGCCGCCAGCCATTCCCGGCTGGTAAACCATCGTCCCATTGTCTGAAGCGGAAAAGGTTCCTCGCCACACCGAGCTATCCACCTGTACGTCGTCGTTCAAAACTGAAGCCTCGCCCTTTAACTCACCGGAAGACGGGTCAAAACGCTGCGCCATTAACGCGTTCTGCCGCACGAAGAGCAGATAATCCGAGGCATAAGCCGCACTCGAAGCAGTCGATACAACCAGCTTGTTCTGCTTGCCATCGAGCGATGCCCAAAACACGGCGGTATCGCCGACCGTAGGTGCCGCGTGGTTCGCCGCGAGATATAGAAAATGTTTTCCATCGGGGAGGAACGCCGGCCAGCGGTGCGTGGTGTAGTTATTGGTCAATTTCGTGATGGGCGCAGGCGTTCCTCCCGTGGCCGATACCTGGTAGATGGGCGAGCTGTATTGAGGAGAAAACACGATGGTCCCGTTCGGGCCCCAGGATGCTCCACGCCCGACGGGCGCGTCACAAATGATAGTCGCCGGCCCGCCGCCAATGTCCATGCGCTTCAGCTTGGCGTCGGCGAAAAAGCCGATCGAGCGGCTGTCGGGTGACCAGAAGGGAAAGGTTGCGTCGTCGGTACCAGGAATCGGCTGCGGCATCAGATTATCCATCGAGCGCAAAAAAAGCTGCTGCGTGCCCTGCGTGTGAGCGGAAAAAACAATGTGCGTGCCGTCGGGCGAAATCACCGGAGGACCGGCGTTGTCGCCTACGAAATTAAAGTCCCATTTATCCGATGAGGCGATCTGGGTGCGTACGGCCGCCTTTACCTCGCGCGCGCCAAAATGGAAGAACGCCAACCCAATCGCCGCGACCAACGCCACCACCGCCACCGCCCAGGCAAAAAACAACGACTTCCGAGCAGCATCCCGCGACGCTGTCTGCACATCCGCGGCCGCCCCGCCTTCCGCAATCCACTTCAGCTCGCTGGCTAGATCGCCCGCGCTTTGCCAACGCGCATCCGGATCTTTCGACAGGCACTTCTTGATCGCACGCTCTAGCGCCGGCGGAGTCTCCGGCTGCAGCGCGCGGATCGGAGCCGGCTCTTTTTCGAGAATCGCGGCTGCCACCGAGACGAGCGTCTTGCCTTCAAACGCCCGCTTGCCGCCGATCATCTCGTACAACACGGCCCCCAGGCTGAAAATGTCGCTTCGCGCATCGGCTTCTTTGCCTTCGACTTGCTCGGGCGCCATGTACTGGAATGTGCCGACGATCGTGCCCTGCTGGGTCAGCGGAGTCGCGTGCGAACTCGTCATCGTCGCGGTCAGTTCAGCCGACACCGGTTTCACGGTGCTGATTTCCTTCGCCAATCCGAAGTCCATCAGCCTGGCGCCTGTCTTGGTGAGCATTACGTTGCCGGGTTTCAGATCCCGGTGTACCACACCCCGGAGGTGAGCCGCGTCCAGGCCTTCCGCGATCTCCGCGCCGTAACGCAGCACCTGATCGAGAGGCATCGGACCGCGTCGCAGACGGTCGGCCAGCGTCTCGCCCTCGAGCAACTCCATGACGAGATAACGCACACCATCTTGCTCGCCGACATCGTGCAGATGACAGATATTGGGATGGTTGAGAGAAGAGATCGTCCGCGCCTCGCGCTCGAAGCGCTCTCCAGCTTCCGGCCGGTCCGACAGATGAGCGGGCAAAACTTTGACCGCCACGCTGCGCTCCAGCCGTGTATCGCGCGCGCGGTACACCTCGCCCATGCCGCCCGCACCCAGCGGTGACTGGATTTCATACGGGCCGAGCTTTTCCCCGACAGCGAGGGCCATGAGTGCCTGTGATTATAACGTGGGTGCCGCTTGCAAAGTGCCTTTGGGTCGCTAGCGTTCAGGCAGACAATGATGCCTTGTGCGGACAAGTGAAATCCGAGGGCGTCGCAGAAGCCAAGTGCTGAACAGTTGGGAAGAAAACAGATGCTGGATCCTGGGTGACGGGCAATCCGGAAGTTATCCGTTCGTTCGTCGGATTAGTACTGATAAACGCGCTTGTGGCCACCGAACTATCACTGTCTCTTGGTTGGCCATAAACGGGCTTCTGGGATGTCACCAGCAGCGGGCCTTGGTCCCTTGATCGTTGGGTTTGTAACCCAAGGATCTGCAGTCAGCACACCTTTCGCACACAAATCGCCCCAAAAAACATGGGATCATCTGACCGACAGTCCGTTCGGGTCATGTCCGCGGCGGCGGCGAGTATCGCGGACAGGTACTAGCGGGACGATCCTCACTTGCGGGGCCGAGTCGTCGACCAATACAGTGTCAAGGCTGTGTCCTCGGCGCTTTGCAGCCATTCCGCGACGTCTCTTGCCAGGAAGGGCGATCCTCGAGGTCCAAGTCGCGATTGAGCAAATCGGTGATTTCGCCGACCGTGCTTGGTTTCCTAATCTTGTTCAACGCTCGCAAAATGTGTTCGGCTTAAACGACGACTCGAATTCGGAATTTTCTTCATCGCTGGTTTCCACCGTCTCGAAGAACTGATCCAGCTAAATCCTGCTATCTACTTCGGCTGCAGGGCAACGCGAACCAGAATAGTTAGGTCATCGCGCGCTCGCGGGCAGCAGCCTAATAAGCACGTTTTGTATTGCCTCAGGCTACGGCTCCCGAGCTTCGCCAACCAAAGAGTACGAACGCCCGAATCCATGAGGTCCCTCCACTTTCATTTCCCAGTTGTCATTTGCACCTAACCCGACAATTGACTCCCGCCACTCTCCCGCCAAATCACTCAGCACATGTTCGAAACGGGCAAGAATCTCCCCGCGCACTCGGGAGTCACCCGTATTCTGCATCTTGATCGTTCACTGCCATATCCCTTGTATTCTACGAAGTGACCGGCAATACCGCGGCTGAGCGTGGCAACAGGAGACTCTCGTGACGCGGACATTTTCTGGGGAACCGCTCTTGCGAGGGTTAGGAGGAGAACACTAGAAAAACGTAAAGGCTGTGACATTGGTTATGCTCTAGCCGCCGGCTCCTGCGAAGGAGCCAACAGCATGGAAGCATGCACCGTCACAGCCCTTGATGCGATCACCGCTTTCGCGGTCCCAAACCCCAACTGCCCCTCGCAGAGCCGTCGGTTTTTTCAGGTCTGGCTGCTCTTCGGGTCGCCCCGCTCGAGCTGATCACTCAGCCTACTTCGGACTGGCAAAATTTTAATTAAGCCAACCCTTTCAGCCGTCGACGAACACCACCTTAGAGATCTGCTTGAAGATTGTCAACGCCCGTTTTCGGTGCAAAGTCTGAATTCACGAGCGCGCCTACCGAGGAGGCAATTCATTGAATTGCTGACGCTTACTCACCAAGGCATAAATTGTCCCCACTTCTCCACAGCTTAATTCACAGCACACGACAACCATGAACCAAGAAACTCTTAACCTCGCCTGGCTGGTTGCTCATGGTTCTGATCTCAGTTGATTGAGACGGCAGTGGTCCTATAGGTTTGTGTTGGAGCTCCGCCCTGGACATCTATCTAGTCGACGGCACATACGAACTATTCCGGCACTACTACGCTCTGCCATCCGCGAAGGATCCGGACGGACGAGAGGTCGCCGCGGCACGAGGCGTTCTCTCTTCGGTTCTAGGCATGATTAAAGGCGGCGCCACGCACATCGCGGTTGCGACCGATCACGTCATTGAATCGTTTCGCAACGAACTGTGGCCGGGCTAAAAGACGGGTGAAGGCATCGAACCGGACTTGTGGGCACAATTCCCGCTGCTCGAAGACGTCCTCTCGGCAGCCGGCATTATCGTCTGGCCGATGGTGGAATTCGAGGCCGACGACGCGCTTGCTGCGGCCGCAGTTGCCGCCGCTCGAGATGAGCGTGTCGAACGCGTGATCATCTGCACTCCGGACAAGGATCTCGCCCAATGTGTGCGCGGCGCGCGGATCGTCCAACTCAATCGCCGGACGCGCGTCACCTTAGACGAGCCCGGCGTAATCAAGAAGTTCGGCGTCCCCCCGATATCGATCCCCGACTATCTGGCATTAGTGGGTGATGCGGCAGACGGCTATCCGGGACTTCCGGGTTGGGGCGCGAAGTCGTCGGCTGCCGTCCTAGCCAAGTTTGTCCATCTCGAATCCATTCCCTTGGATAGTCGCGAATGGCACGTGAACGCCGCCAACGCGAGCGCCCTCGCAGCCACTCTCTCTCGCGAGCGGGAGCGTGCAGTACTGTTTCGCACTCTCGCCACACTTCGGACCGACGTCGCTCTCTTTGACAATGTGGATCAGTTGCGCTGGGACGGCCCCACTCCCGCCTTTGCCGCGCTCGCGGCTCGATTGGACGCGGCGCGCACCGAAGCCAGGCGGGGAGAGCCACGCAGTTCCCGGGTTGCTCCGATTCCCGTATCCCGAGCGAGGCGATAATCGGTCATGCCCAGCAACGCTGCGCGCAACCTCGCAGCAATAAGCTCAAAAAAGCGATCTACAAAATTCGAGGAGGTATCAATCATGACTTCCCCCTCCAACAGAAAACATGCAGACACTGAGCCAGCGAGTGACCAACCTATGGCCCCCGAGCCTGCATTCGCCGGGCGTGCGCGTACCATTTGACTCTTCATATCAGTTCAGACGGCTTCAGGCTGGCTCCATGGACTTGTTCCCGGGGCGGGGGCATGATCGCAATAACTTCAGAGGTCAATTCTGAAGAATCGAAGAAAAGAGGAAAATATGAACTCGCAGAAAATGAGCTTAACTGTCGTGTTTGCCGCCTTGCTCGCCTTCTCGATTTCAAGCTTCGCGCAAACAAACAACCCAGATTCTCACCATCAGCCACAACCGCAGAAAGGAGGATTCACGACCAACGCGAAACTCGCGCTGTCCTACAGTCCGCTTGTCGGATTGATCCGGTCCGTAGGGGTCAAGAGCGTTACCAATCCAGACACCGGCGTGTTCTGTATAACCCCGTCAGTTGCGCTGAATCTTTCGGAGATTTATCCCTTGGTTTCGATCGAATGGGGTGAGTCCGCTGGCAACGCGCTGATGGCGTTCTGGCGCGATACCAGCATTGATGACAACGATTGCGGAGAGGGTTTGCTTGAGGTTCAGACCTTTGACTTCAACGCTGGCGGCTACCCGGTGGTCAGTGAGAGTGTTGCCTTCGATTTGGTGATCCATTAGGTTGCGGCCTTCGAACGAAGGAGGCCAGATGTTCGAAGTCTCCGTAGGTAACGTTCTCTTAAACGAGGGCTTCAACCCGCTCAACTCTTGGGCGGGTTTTTTCTTGCCCTGCACGCACGGCGGCGAGCACTCGGGTGTCCTTCGGTACAGCGTAGGGTCGTCAACCAGCAGCAGACGCGGCAGCTACAAACGCTGTTGCTCAGCACAATAAGCCATAGGGCTTTCTTAGCCAGGTTGTGCCGGTACTTGGCACGCATAGGCTATTCACCAAGGTTGGCACAGAGCCTACGTTGGATTGGACCAGTTCCTGGAAGGGGAGGTCTGTTCGAAGCGTCCCATGAATATCTGGGGCGCTTTGTTTTGTGGATGCTCTCACTTTTCGGATAGAGTGTGTCCGTTCGGATATGGTTCGACAGGTTTGCGATTTGCCCAGCAAACTTCTTCCCTCCTGACATTTCAAGGACTTAACCAACGAAATCCACAGCCAAAGCCTGGCTCGTGACTTGGTGTGACGATTGCAACCAGACAGGCAGAAAGGAGGATGCCATGAAAACCAAGACGAATGTGAAGGCGGGTCCCGCTCCCATCCTGGGAGGCGGCAGCTTGCGCATGGGCTAGGACCTGAAAGCTGGTGGTAGCCGAACGACATCTACGGAAAGGAGAACTATGAAAACCAAGACCAATGTGAAGGCTGGATTCCCTACTGACCCCTGCCACATCTAGTGGGGGCTCCGGAGCATGTTGTAGTTTCGATTCACGAAAGGAGCAACGCCATGAAGACCAAGACGAATGTAAAAGCTGGACTCAATCCTCAGCCGCTTCCGCCTTTCCAACGACAATGATTACGGTTGCAGCGCAGACAATCGGTCCAAAACGGTCCAATAAGACGCGTTGTTGAAGCTCACAAAAATGACTGAAATTGTCGCCAACCCATTGAGAAGATTGGTGGAGCTAGTCGGGATCGAACCGACGACCTCATCGTTGCGAACGATGCGCTCTCCCAGCTGAGCTATAGCCCCATATCGCGGCGAGTTTGCTTTTTGATTTTAGCAGTCGTTACTCGATTTCGCCTATACACGCCCTGCTGTCGTGTGCGCCACGCGCGGTGAAACCATCCTGTCCGCGCGGCATCCAAACAAGTGATCTCGCGAAAGCGAAGACTATAATTTAATCGTGAGCTCTATAAAGGTAAAACAGGTAGCCTCGGCCGACTTCCCTACTCGTTGGGGGAATTTCCTGATTCACGGGTTTGCGACCAGGGCATCGGCCACGGGCGACGGGGCGAAGACGGAAGAAGCAGTGGCGCTGGTGATGGGCGAGGTGCACTCCGGATCGCCGCTGGTGCGCATTCACTCGCAATGTTTGACTGGCGACGTATTTGGCTCGCTGCGCTGCGATTGCCGGCAGCAGCTGGAAATGGCGCTCTCGATGATCGCCGAAGTGGGAGCGGGGGTTCTGATCTATGAACAGCAGGAGGGACGCGGCATTGGGCTGATGGCGAAGTTGCAAGCCTACGCCCTGCAGGACAGCGGGCTTGACACGGTGGAAGCGAATGAGCGCCTTGGTTTTAAACCCGACCAACGCGAGTTTCTGATGCCGGTCGAGATTCTGAAGGCGTTGGACATTAAGCGGGTACGCCTGCTGTCGAACAATCCCGACAAAGTGGCCGCGCTGGAGCGCGCCGGGATTCGAGTGACCGAGCGCGTTCCGTGCGAAGTCGCACCCACCGAATTTACCGAGGAATATTTGAAGACCAAGCAGGAAAAGCTTGGACATTTATTCAGCCGCCGCCGGGTTCAGCATTAAACCGGATCATCAGTAACCAAGCTCCGCAAGTGTTTGGAGGAATCGCGGATCCTTCATGAACCTCTGGAAGGACGAATCCATCCGCGGGTTAGGCAAGCCTTCCCCCGGAAGCGAGTTGCTCCGGTACTGATATGCCGTTTTCAGGGAGCCGATGGTGGATTCCAGGTCGCCGCCTTCGGCGTATGCACAGGCCATGTTGTAGTGGAACATCGGATAGGTTGGTTCTTTGCTGAGGCCGTACTGGAAGACCTGCTTAGCATGTTCGAGGTCGCCGCTAATGCCGTACGACATCCCCAAGTTATCCACTAGCACGGTCCAATAGGTTTTCCCGATCTGCGGGCGCTTCATTTCCGAATCTAATGCGGGCTGATAGTACTCGATTGCCTTGCGGTAGTTCCCTTGGATGTAGAACGCGCTGCCGCGCCTGAACAACTCCATGGCGTCATTCGGGGAGTTGCCGCCTGCATTGGGGGAAGAAGGCGGGCCGGAATTCAAAGTGTCGCTGCTTCCTTCTTCATCGAGCTTGTATCGCAGACGAACACTGTCCAGCAAGGTGTCGATCAGCTTCTCATCGCCGGTGCGGAACGAAGTCTTGGAGATGTGTACCTCGGCGCATATGTTGCGACTGCCCAGATAAGCGTGCACATTCTTCTGCTCGATTTCTCGACCCTCTACTGAGTGAATGATGTACTCGGCAAGCGCCATTCGTCCACGTTCGGAGAGCTTCACGCTGTCAAGGGTAAACGGGGTAGCCGCGCGCATCTTGCCAAACCAATCGTCGCGGCACTCCGCGGCTGTCGTCTTACCCGGCTCTTTTTGCAGGAAAGCTGAGAGCACGAGGCCGGCGTTGTTGGAGGCGAAGATCTTTGTGCCGCCGCCATCGGGCATAGTGGCGGTCTGGCTAGGATCGATTTTAAGATCACCCAACTTCATTTCCAACACCAGGTTCTTGCCGGGCAGCGATAGCGCGGTCAACTCTTGTGAGGTTTGTGCGAACACGACGGTTGAAAGCACCAAGAAGCCGGCCAGTATCTGCGGTTTCATGATCACCTCCAATCGGGACAATATCCTACTGGATCCTAAACGCATTAGTGCTTACGAAGGATCGAGCGTTAAAGGACCTTTAGCAACCGTTTGAGTCCTTCCCGATTCTTTACCGGCAGCCCGCGCAGGGCAGTTTGCGCCAGCGCCACATAAACCTCGCGCGCTCCGGGATGCTTTTTCAGCACCGCCAGGTGTTTCGCCACGGTCTCGACGTCTCCGCGAATCAGCGGGCCGCTAAAGGACCGGGCGGGACCGAGGCTTGAGTAGTTTGCCAAAGTCTGGCGGATGATGGGCAGACTCTTGCGGCGCGCATCTTCACGCGTGAGTCCGGCGGCGCGGGCGGCTTCTTCGAGCGTTACCAGGAACGCCAGCAGCAGCGGCGATGTCAGCGTGGCCCATGCGTGGTAGGCGGCTTTGCGGGCCGCGGGTAGTAAGAAACTCTGGCCTCCAAGGTCGCGGACGACGCGGCGCGCCATGCGCTTCGCCGCGTTATCGCCTTCCATCGCAAAAGGCACGCCTGCCAAACTGGGGCGCGCTCCGGCAACGAACGTCATCAGCGGATGCACCGATGCAACCGCGACGCCGGCTTGGCGCAGAGGATCGAGTTCGCGGCTGAGCAGCGCTCCGCTGGAGTGGAAGGCGAAACGGGCTCTGTGCTTGTGCTTCCCTCGAGCTGCCTGATGATGAGCTGCCTGAGGATGAGCCGCCAGACGATCGGCCAGCACCGACGCTGCGCTCTGAATCGCGCCGTCGGGGACGCAGAACCAGAGCAAGGCGGCATCCAGCGCGGCGGAATTTGCGGTGACTGGTCGCGCTCCCACCTTGGCGGCGAGCGCCCGCGCGCGCCGACGCGACCTGGGCAAATCGCGCGCTACGATCTCGGTGATTGGGAAACCAGCGTCGCGCAGCGCTACGGCCAAAAACGTTGCCAGACTCCCGGCTCCAACGATGGCTACGGTGGGCTTTCCGGGCGTTGGGCGTTCGGGCGTTCTTCTTCCGGCATTCTTATTTCGGCTCACCGGCGCAGCATAGCAGGTCTCAGGTGTAAGGTCTCAGGTCTCAGGAAAAACCGTGGTCTTGAATTTCCTGAGACCTGACACCTGGAACCTGACACCTTTATATTGTTGTGATGGCGAAATTGGCAGAAACGAAATCGGCAAGGACTAAGTCAGCGCAAGCTCGCGTGCTCTCTTCCCGCGTAAGCTACCGGGGGCCGGTGTTCAGCGTCACCACGGATGAAGTGGAAGAGCCCGGGGGCGTGCGCGCCCGCCGCGATGTCATACGGCATTCCGGCTCCATCGTTGTTTTGGCGGTGGATGATTCCGCGAGAGTGGCCCGCAAAGGCGAGCCGCGCATTCTGCTCGAACGCCAGTATCGCCATGCCGCGCAGTCGATGATGTGGGAACTGCCCGCCGGACGCATCGACGATGGCGAAACGGCGATCACCGCCGCCAAGCGCGAGTTGCTCGAAGAAACCGGCTACAGCGCCCTCCTGTGGAAGAGAATCCTGCATTTCTACGTCAGCCCTGGTTTTCTCGACGAGACCATGACCATCTACCTCGCCCGGGGCCTTCAGGCCGGGGAAGCTCAGCCGGAGCCGGATGAGAGGATTGCGGTGAGATTTTTTGGCTTATCAGAGGCGACCGGGATGGCGATTAACGGGCGCATACGGGATGCCAAGACGATCGCCGGGATCCTGTGGCTGGCGCAGATGGCCCGACCAGCGCGGTAGAACCAGACTTCAAGGCGAGGCCGGGCCGTGCTCGCCTGGACTAGGCCGGCGCCCGTCTCTGCACGGGCTATCCCAATCGCGGCTCCATACCCTAAGGTGTGTGATTGCAAGCCTTGACAGTCCCCCCGGTCGGCAGCACAATGCCTACACATTTTTTTTGTGGGCCCTGGATTCGCGCCTTTTCGGGGTATCCGCAAAAACGGAGGGGGACGCACGTGGAACGTTTGAAAGGCAGTGTCAAGTGGTTCAACAACGCCAAGGGATACGGCTTCCTCGGCCGCGACGATGGACCGGACGTATTCATTCACTACAGCTCCATCACCACCGAAGGCTACAAGAGCCTGCAGGAGGGCGATAAGGTGGAGTTTGAGATTGTCCAGGGACAGAAAGGACCGCAGGCGGCGAATGTGACCAAGGTCTCCGAGTAGTAAGTCGTTTTTTCGCGGTCCGCTCCTGCGGACCCTGGCTGTGTGCTCGATGCCTGGGCTAGTTGTGTCCTCTCGAAAAATTGACTGTGGCGCGATTTCTTGCTCCCAGCCATAGCGGTGGTGAAGCCTTCTCGTGTCGCAACTCATTCCCGTCGCGGTCAGCCTGGCGGGTCTGGACAATGTACCATTTCTGATACATACTAATGGGAGCGAGGCGGGATGGCCAACGAGCGTGCGCCTGAAATACCTGTTCGCTTTTATCGGACGGATGTGGGCAACGAACCAGTGCTCGAATGGCTGAGGCTGCTCGACAAAGCAGATCGTCGCGCGATCGGATTCGACCTGATGCGGGTACAATTCGGCTGGCCCATCGGAATGCCTTTGGTGCGAAGCTTGAAGGATGGTCTGTGGGAAGTTCGCTCAGGGCTGCCGAGCCAAAGGATCGCGAGACTGGTTCTGTGCTTCCACAAGGGCACTCTCGTGGTGCTTCATGGCTTTATTAAGAAGACACGTAAGACGCCGACAGAGGATATTGCGCTCGCGAAGCGCCGGATGAAGGAGTTGACACGATGAAAAGGAAAAACGCCCGCATTGGCTCATCGCTGAATGATTTCTTGAAAGAGGAAGGCATCCTGGAGAAAGCCCGCGCCACCGCGCTGAAAGAGGCTCTCGCTTGGCAGGTGCAGAAAGCGATGAAGAGGGCGAAGATTAACAAGGTGGAAATGGCGCGTCGCATGAAGACGAGCCGCGCTGCGCTGGACCGGTTGCTTGATCCAGGCAACGCCTCGGTAACCTTGCAGACATTGTGCCGAGCCGCACGGGCGATCGGACGCGACCTGCGGATTGAACTGGTGTGAAGAAGATCGGGGCAAGCCCCGGCCTACTACGACGAACTCTAAATGGACAACAAGGCCATTGCCGGACTTCTCTACGAAACTGCCGATCTGCTGGAGATCGATGGGCAGGACTCGTTTCGCGTGCGCTCCTATCGCAATGCCGCGGAGGCCATTGAAGCGCTGCCGCAACAGGTGGCTGACCTGATCCACGAGCCGAAAAAGGTGCTCGCGATCCAGGGCATTGGCAAAGGGATGCTGGCCAATCTGCAGATGCTTTTTCAAGATGGACGGATCGAAGCGCATGCCGAGCTTCTGAAAAAGTACCGGCCGTCGATGCTTGAATTGCTCAAGATTCAGGGGCTGGGCCCGAAGACGATTGCTTTGATCTGGAGCGCTTATCAGGTCAGCGATCTGGAGGGTGTGGAGAAACTGGCGCGCGAAGGCAAGATCCGTACGCTGCCGCGCATGGGGGAAAAGCACGAACTGAAGTTGCTCAAGGCGATCGAGGACTATCGCCGCATTGCGGGACGATTTCTGCTCGACGCGGCCGAGGAGCTGGCGGAGAAGCTGACGGAGCATTTGCTGGCTGCTCCGGGCGTTGAAAAGATTACGCCCGCGGGATCGCTGCGCCGCGGACGCGAAACCGTCGGCGACCTCGACATGCTGGTCACGGGCAAGGGCTGCATCGAAGACGCGTCGCGGCAGAAACTCATCGAGCATCTGCTTCGCTTTCCCGGCTTGATGGACGTCATCGCTCAAGGCGAGAACAAGGTCAGCTTCCGGCATCGCAACGGCATGCAGGTGGACGTCCGCCTGTTGCCTCCCGAATCTTTCGGAGCCGCCATGCAATATTTCACCGGGTCGAAGGCGCACAACGTGGCCCTGCGGCAACGAGCGCTCAAAATGGGCTTCACGCTCAACGAATATAGTCTCGCGACTCTCGAAGACGATAAGCCGGTGGCGCGCAAGACGGAAGAAGAAATCTACGCCAAGCTCAAGCTCGACTTCATTCCTCCTGAACTGCGCGAGAATCTGGGAGAGATCGAAGCCGCCGCCGGCCACACACTACCGGCGCTGATCGAACTCGCCGACATTCGCGGTGACGTTCACATGCACACCGTTGAAACCGACGGCCGAAACACGATTGAAGAGATGGTGGAAGCAGCGCGGCAGCGCGGCTATGAGTACATGGCCATCACCGATCACTCAAAGAATCTCGCCTTCGCCAACGGGCTTACGGACGAACGTGCGCTGGCGCACATCGAAAAGATTCGCGCGGTTGGCAAGAAGATGAAAGGCATCCGCATTTTCGCGGGGATTGAAGTCGACATTCTCGGCGATGGCTCGCTCGATCTATCCGAATCGGTGCTCGAACAGATGGACATTGTGATTGCCAGCGTGCATTCGCAGTTCAACCAGGATCGCGCCACCATGACCGATCGTCTGCTAAAGGCCATCGCCAATCCCAACACTTCGCTGATCGGGCATCCCACGGGGCGACAGTTGCTGCGGCGCGATGCCTACCAGTTCGATTTCGACGCCGTTCTTAGAGCAGCGGCCAAACACAAGGTGGCGATGGAGCTGAACTCCTATCCCGAGCGACTCGATCTCAATGACGTTCATCTGCGTCTGGCCAAGCAGCATGGAGTCAAGATCGTCATCAATACCGATTCTCACCACACCTCGCACATGGAGAAAATCCGTTACGGAATCACGCAGGCGCGGCGGGCCTGGCTGCAGAAGGAAGATGTGCTGAACACCCTGCCGGTGGCGGAGTTTGCTCGGGCCATGAAGCATGGTTGGTAAGCACGTTTAGGAGGCATGTTTGATAGCCGATAGGAAATCCAGGCTGTCATCCTGAGCGAAGCGAAGGACCTATGCATTCTGGCGCGACAAGCAAATACACAGGTCCTTCGCTTCGCTCAGGATGACAGGGGTGGGTTATGCTCGATCCAAAGCGGAACCCCGTCAATCGCCGTCCCCCAATAGATTCCTACCAGCAAATTCCTTCATAAGTGCGAGCGCCTTCGGGACGCCGTGTCCTATCCAGGTGGATAAGGTCAATCACGATCTGCTCTGGTCGAAGATACTTGGCAAGCTGCTCTTTGCTCGCCGACTTGTTGCCCAGGATCACAACTTCCGCGGTGCTCAGCACGCTTTCGAGGTCGGCGGAGAGCACGGATCCGATATGCGGAATCACTTCTTCGATGTACTGACGATTGGAACCGGCCAGGCGGCCGAGAGAGACATCTTCATCCCAGACTTTGACTTCGAGGCCCTCGCCCAATAGGCGCTTGATCAACTGCACCTGCGGACTCTCGCGCAAGTCGTCGGTGCCGGCCTTGAAACTCAGACCGAGCTGCGCAATTTTCTTCTTGCCGGTGCTCATTACCATTTCCAAGGCGCGATCGACGTGCTCGGCATTGCTAGGCATGAGCGATTCGAGCAAGGGTAGCTTGAGGTCGAGTTCTTTGGCCTTGTAGGTAATGGCCCGCAAATCCTTTGGAAGACAGGAACCTCCGAAAGCGAAACCCGGAGAAAGATAGGCCGGAGAAATATTCAGCTTGGTGTCAGACGTGAAAATTTTAGTAACTGCATGCGCGTCGACGCCCAGATGCTTGCACATGGTTCCCATTTCGTTGGCGAAGCCGACTTTGACCGCGTGATAGCAGTTGGAAAAATACTTAACCATTTCGGCGACCGGAATGCTGGTCTCGTAGAGCGTGCAGGGAGTGTTCTTGTAAAGTTCGCGCAGCGGCGCGAGATGGTGGGTGTCACGGGCTCCGAGAATGGTGTAAGGCGGGTTGAGGAAGTCGGCGACGGCGCTGCCTTCGCGCATGAACTCCGGGTTATAGCAAACCGTGAAATCCTGGCCGCACTTCTTGCCGCTTTCTTTTTCGAGAATCGGGAGCACCACCGTTTCGGTGGTTCCGGCGAGCACCGTGCTGCGCAGAACAAAAACGTGCGGCGAATTTTTCTGGCGGATGGCCGCGCCAATTTCTCGGGCAACGTGCTCGATGTGGCTGAGGTCGAGCTTGCCATTTTTCAGGCTGGGCGTCCCAACGCAGACGAACGAGACTTCGGAATTCAGCACGGCTGCAGTTGCGTCGGTCGTCGCGTTCAGAAGGCCGGCGCGGTGCGCTTCGGCAACCATCTCACTCATGCGCGCTTCGATGATCGGAGTGCGGCCCGCGTCCATCGTCTCGACCTTGGCGCGGCTTACGTCCACGCCGATGACTTTGTGACCCATGGAGGCGAAACAGGCGGCCGATACCGATCCGACGTATCCCAACCCAAAAACGCTAACCGACAAACCCAAGCGAATTCTCCTGGCAATCGAGTATCTGGGGCTAGTTCGTAGCCCTAAGCACTATATCAACCCCGCATCAGAGCGGCGGCAAAACGGTTTCTCTTTCGTCGCGGTTTGGTCGTATACGCATTCAGCAATACGCTTCGTTTCAATATGTTACAGAAAGATCATCAAGAAGCACCGCAAGTCGGTCTGGCGGCTGGCAGCAGTGGACATCTATTTCCACTTCGGTGGAAATGTGATGGGCCCAAATTGCCGTAAGTCAATGGTAGCGCGGCGGGCAGCGGCCCAGTCAGGGTTAGCATCTGGCAAGGGTAACAAGAGTAACGGTTAGTCGAGAGCGGCCCTTTTCGGCATGTAAGATTAAGGACAAGGGCATCTCTGTGGCTTCTGGATGGCAGAGCAAACTGGCGCGCGTATCTCGTATGAACCGGGAAGAGGTGCGGGTGCGCGCGGCACAGGAATTCCACAAGCAGAGCGACCTGCTTATGCACCGCCTGGGCGTGCGCAATGGGACGGTGCGGCTGAAGGCCGATTCAGCGGCACACTCAGCGGAGCGAACGGGGCAATCCTTTTTTGCAGGCGGCGAGTTTTCGGGCAGCGAAATCTCAGAACGCGCGGATTTGTTGCGCAAGCATCTGCCCGACGAAGCAGCGGAAATTCTGCGCGAGGCCGATGAGATCTGCGGCCATCGTTTTCGGCTGCTGGGCTACGAGAATCTCGACTACGGAGATACGATCGATTGGCATCTCGATCGGGTGCACGGCAAGCGCGCACCGCTCGATCCATGGTTCAAGATTCCTTTTCTGGATTTCGCGGCGGTGGGCGACCACAAGGTCATCTGGGAATTGAACCGGCACCAGCACCTGGTGACGCTGGCCAAGGCCCGGCTGTTGAGCGGCGACGATAACAATAAAGATAAGTACGTTCGGGAGCTGGCGACGCAGTGGCGCAGCTGGATTAAGGCGAATCCGTATCCGTTGGGGATCAACTGGGCGAGCACGCTGGAGGTTGCCTTCCGCAGTTTGTCGTGGATCTGGGTAGATCAGTTGCTGGCGGGCGCGGCCGGCGGCGCGACGTTTCGCGAAGGGTTTCGCTCGGAAATGCTGCCCGCGCTGGCGTTTCACGGGCGTTATATCGAGCGCTATCTATCTACTTATTTTTCTCCCAACACGCATTTGCTGGGTGAGGCGCTGGCGCTGTTCTTTCTGGGCACTTTGTATCCGCACCTGCCAGGGGCGGCGCGCTGGAAGGAATCCGGGTGGCGGATTGTGCTGCAGCAGGCGGGGCGGCAGGTGCGTCCGGATGGCGTTTACTTCGAGCAATCGCTGTACTACCACGTTTATGCACTCGACTTCTTTCTCTATGCGCGGTTGCTTGCGGCGCGAAATGGAATGCAAATTCCGCCGGCGTATGACGCGGTGCTGGGACGAATGCTCGAGGTGGTTGCGGCGCTGGCGCAGGCCGGACCGGCGGAAGGATTCGGCGACGATGATGGCGGCCGCTTGTGGAATCCGCGGCGCAATCGGACGGAGCAGATGACGGATCCGCTGGCGCTGGGCAAGGTGATGTACTCAAGAGATTTTCCCCCGGCGCGGTTGACCGAAGAAGCGATCTGGTTATTTGGCGGGCAAGCGGTTGAGAGACTCGCGCGCGCGAGAACAGGTGTGCAGGCGCGTTCGATTGCGTTTCCCGACGGCGGGATTTATGTGCTCGCCGATTCGCAGCCGTTTGCGCAAGCGATGGTGGTGGATGCCGGTCCGCAGGGCGTGAACCGATCGGGACACGGACATGCCGACGCGCTCAGCCTGCGGTTGACCATGGATGGACGGCGCTGGCTGGTCGATTCCGGGAGTGGCGTCTACGTTTCGAAAGATCCAGCCGACCGCAACGTGTTTCGCGGCACCGGTGCGCACAACACCATGCGCGTGGATGGAGTCGACCAGGCGGTTGCGGATGGAATTTTCTCGTGGACTCAGATTCCGACCACGCTGGCGGAAAACTGGATCGCAGGGAAAAGCTTCACTTACTTTGTCGGCAGTCATAATGGATATGCGCGGCTGGCGGATCCGGTGGTGCATCGGCGGCATGTTCTACAGGTTTCCGGCGGTCTGTGCCTGGTGCGCGATGTGGCGCTCGGGCAGGCGGAACATGAGCTCGATATACGATGGCACTTCGCGCCGGATCTCGACGTCCAAGCCGCCGGCTCGGGAAGGGTGGCAATTGCAAAGGTTGGCGCTGAGCGCGGCGTACCGGGGCTGAGCCTCATCGTGCCAGAGGGAACGGTCTGGCAGACGGCAGCGGACGTCACAAGAACTCTGCTTTCGCCTGCTTACGGCGCATTGCAGCCTGCGCCGTTAATACGCTGCCACGCACGGGTGCTGCTGCCGGCTGAGACGGCAACTGTTCTGCTGCCGTGCCGCGGATCATTTCCCCAGGAGGATGAACCACGCCTCGCCAGCATGGGGCAGGTGGCAGTGCAGGTCTATGAACTCGGCTATCATGACGAAAGCCACGGATTCTTTTTTGCGCTGGACGACAAGGCGTGGAGTTTCGGTCCGTGGTCTTCGGACGCGCGGATGCTGTATTGCCGTATCGAAAAAGAGAAACTGGCGCACCTGATCGTGATTGGCGGGACGAACGTCGCATGGCAAGGACAGCCTCTGCTGAAGACGGCGGGGCCGTCCGGATTCTTCGAATGGCGGCGGCACGATACGGTGATGAACTCAGAGCCGGATGGCTTTACGGTGACGCCCGCGTTCGTGAAGCTGACGGGCGACACGCGTTCTTCAGCACGGGAGTCTAACGCTAGTTCGTCCAGTCAAGGCCGGTCGCCATACGTGGAGAAACATTAGATGTGCGGGATCGCTGGGATTCTTGAATTCGGACGCGAGGCGCGGGCGAGCGCGGCGGCTCTGCGCGAAATGTGCCGCGTAATCTCGCATCGCGGGCCCGACGACGACGGCTTTTATACCGACGGCGTGGTGGGCATCGGCATGCGGCGGCTCAGCATTGTCGACGTGGCGGGCGGACATCAACCGATCTCAAACGAAGACGGCACGCTGTGGATCGTGTTCAACGGCGAAATTTACAATCATCTCGCTTTGCGCGAGCAACTCATCGCGCGCGGCCACCGTTATAGCACGAACAGCGATACCGAAACCGTCATTCACCTCTACGAGGAGTACGGCGCGGATTGCGTGCAGCACCTGCGCGGCATGTTCGCGTTCGCCATCTGGAATCGCAATACGAAAACGCTTTTCATCGCGCGCGACCGGCTGGGCATCAAGCCGCTGTATTACACATTGACGCCGGAGCGGCTGCTTTTCGGATCGGAAATCAAGGCGGTGCTGGCGCATGGCGGGATTCGTCCGGAGTTCAATCGGGCGGCGCTGCCGGAGTATCTGGCGTTTGGATATTTGTCGGGCGCGGAAAGTTTCTACAACGGAATTCTCAAGCTGCTGCCCGGGCGCACGATGACGATTGGCCCGGATGGCAAAGCGGAAATCCGGCAATACTGGGATTTGGATGCATCGCATGCGTATGAATCGCGAGATGAGACTTACTACGTCCAGAGCTATCGCGAGTTACTCGAAGGCGCGGTCCAGAGCCACCTGATGAGCGACGTGCCGCTGGGCGTATTTCTGAGCGGTGGCGTGGATTCGAGCGCGGTGGCGGCGCTGATGACGAACTTGCGGCGCGAACCGGTGGAGACTTTTTCCGTCGGCTACACCGAGCAGACTTACAGCGAACTGCCTTTTGCGCGCGCGGTTTCGGATCACATTCATTCGCGGCATCATGAAGTGCTGGTCAGCGAGCAGGATTTTTTCTCGGCGCTGCCGCATTTGATCTGGCATGAAGATGAGCCGATCGTGTGGCCGTCGAGCGTCTCGCTTTATTTTGTCGCACGCCTCGCGCGCGAAAGAGTAACGGTGGTGCTCACCGGCGAAGGCGCGGATGAAACTCTGGCGGGCTACACGCGCTATGCCTTCACGGTGAAAAATGCGGCCATGGATCGTGTGTACCGCAGTGTGGTTCCGGGCATTTTGCGGCAGGGACTACGCAACACGGTCGCGACTTCATCGCTGCTTGGAGCCAAATTGCGCCGGAAACTGGAGCATACATTTCTGGCCAAGGATGGAAATTCCTGGGCTTCTTTCTACTTTGATAATTTCTTTTCCGCTTTCAGCGCAACCGAGCAGAATGGATTACTGACCAGCGAGTTCGCGCGCGAAGCCGCGCCCGGCACCGCATATAAAAATGTCGTCGATTACTGGAATCACTCCTCGGGCGAAATGCTGCAGCGACTGCTCTACACCGACATCAAGACCTACCTGATCGAGTTGCTCATGAAGCAGGACAACATGAGCATGGCGGCGTCCATTGAAAGCCGGGTTCCGTTTCTGGATCACGTGCTGGTTGAATTCGCGACCCGAATCCCGCGCGAAGTGCAGATTCAAGGGCTAGCCGGCAAACGCATCCTGAAAAAAGCGGTGGAAGATCTGTTGCCGCGCTCGATTCTGTACCGCACAAAACTCGGATTCCCTACGCCGTGGAGTGGATGGCTGGCCGGGACGCGTCTGGAAGCGATTCGCGAGATGCTGCTCGAACCGCGCAGCCTGAATCGCGGATACTTCCGGCGAGAAGCGATCGAGAAGCTGTTTGACGAGCATCGCGCCCAGCATCGCGACAACTACGATCGCATCTGGCGATTGCTCAATCTGGAATTGTGGCATCGTGTTTGCCTTGAAGGCGAGGCGCACGACGAGATTGGCGAGCCGGCAATGAAGATGGCGACGACATAGCTTCGTCGCGACGTCGTCACAATGCTGACGTCCGCATGATCCCGTCTGGTCTAATCTCGCTTCATCCCGCTTCCTGCTATTCTAGAAACCTTGCCCCCCTGGAGGACGTTCATGAAAATAAAGTCATCCGCATTACTGCTCATATTGCTGATCGTGTCGCTGTTGGCGATTTCCGCCACGGCGCAGACCGCGCCTCATTTTGACGGCCAGACGTGGTGGAATCACATCAAATTTCTCGCCGACGACAAACTCGAAGGCCGCGACACTGGCAGCCGGGGCGAGCGCGAAGCGCAAGCTTACGCCGTCGAGCAGCTCAAGCGCGCCGGCGCGGAACCCGCGGGCGTCAACGGCTTCTACCAGCCCGTCAAGTTCGTCTCCCGCCAGATCGTCGAAAAGGATTGCAGCCTGGTCCTGATTCGCGATGTGGAGGGAAAGCCCAAACGCGAAGCGCTCACGCTCGGTGACGATGCCATCATCAGCACGCGCGTCATGCCCGCGCCCGAGGTCGAAGCGCCGCTGGTTTTCGTTGGCTATGGCCTCAAAGTTCCCGAAAAGAATTACGACGACTTCGCCGGTGTCGACATCCGCGGCAAGATCATCGTGATTCTTGCCGGATCGCCCTCCGAGATTCCGGGCGCGCTCGCTTCGCATTACCAGACTGCGGCCGAGCGCTGGAAGGTCCTCCGCGCTGCCGGCGCCGTCGGCATCGTTTCGTTGATCAATCCCGCCTCCATGGATATTCCCTGGTCGCGCATGGCGCTCAACCGCGCTCATCCCAACATGGAATATCCATGTCCCGAGTTCAACGAAACCGAAGGCGCCAAGCTGGCCGTCACCGTCAACCCCGCCAGCGCCGAGAAATTCTTTGCCGGCTCCGGCCATACCTTCGAAGAGATTGCCGTGCTCGGTAAAGATCGCAAGCCTCTGCCCCACTTTCCGCTCGCCGTTTCGCTGGCGGCCAAAACGAAAGTTGACGTAACCAGAATCGAGTCAGCCAACCTCGTTGCCAAAATCCCAGGCGGCGATCCCGCTCTGAAGGATGAATACGTCGTGCTCTCCGCCCACCTTGATCACATCGGAATCGGAGAGCCCATCAACGGCGACCGCATTTACAACGGAGCCATGGATAACGGCTCGGGCAGCGCCCTCGTCCTCGACATGGCCGCGAGCTTCAAGAAGAATCCGGATAAATTGCGGCGCTCAATCCTCCTCGTCTTGGTCACCGGCGAAGAAAAGGGCCTGCTTGGTTCAAAGTATTTCGCCGCTCATCCGACGGTCGCGCCGAAGTCCATCGTCGCCGACGTGAACGCCGACATGTTTCTGCCCATCGTGCCCCTGAAGCTGCTGACTGTGCAGGGTCTCAACGAATCCGATCTGGGGGATCGCGTGCGCGAGGTCGCGCTGTCGTTCGGCGTGCGAACTCAATCCGATCCCGAGCCACTGCGCAATATTTTCGTGCGCAGCGATCAATACAGTTTCGTCCGCCATGGAGTGCCTGCGGTCATGCTCGATATCGCTCCCGAGCCGGGCTCGCCCGAGATGAAGATTTTCAAAGACTGGCTAACCCAGCGTTATCACGCGCCCTCCGACGACGTGGATCAACCGGTCGACCTCGCCGCCGCCGCGAAATACGAAGAGATCGTCAGAGCCTTGCTCATCAACATCGCCAACAGCGACCATCGCCCGGAGTGGAAGCCAGATAGTTTCTTCCGCAGATACGCGGAATCTGCCAAGATGGGAGAATAAATTTACCGGAGAGAACACTTGAACGACTATCTTTTGTCCGTGCTGCTTGGCATCGTCGAAGGACTCACCGAGTTCTTGCCTGTGAGTTCCACCGCCCATCTCCGCCTTTCCGAAGTCCTGCTGCACGTGCCGCTCGATAGCGGCTATTGGAAGATGTACTCGATCGTCATCCAGCTCGGCGCGATCCTGGTTCTGCCAATTTATTTCTGGAGCCACATCGTCAAGCTCTTTTCCACATTCCCAGAAGGCGAGAAAAAAGACTGCACCGTCCTGACCCATCCCCTAAGCCTGGTCATGATCGCATTCGTAATCACTGCCGGTCCGTCTTACCTGCTGACCAAAGTGATCGGCAAGAACCTCGAGAGTCTCTACGTGATGGGCACCGCGCTGCTGCTCGGCGGTATCGTCATGTGGATTGTCGACGCCATGAAAGCGCCATGGGAAAAAGCCGGGCCGGGCGCGGCTGGCTCTCCCATTCACACCTGGACAATGGACGACATCCACGGCGGCCAGGCCGTCTGGATCGGCGCCTGCCAGATTCTCTCCGGCGTTTTTCCCGGTACGTCGCGCTCCATGTCCACGATTGCCTCGGGACAGCTCGCGGGAATGTCGCGCGCCGCCGCTCTCGAGTTCTCCTTTTTCCTTTCCATGCCAACCATGGCGATGGCCACGCTCTATACCCTCTACAAGTCGATCCACGGTGGCAAAGATGAAAATCCCATCGGCGTCGCCCAGATCAACTCTCACGGATGGGTCATTCTCGCCATCGGCTTCGTCGTCTCTTTCATCGTCGCCTACGGAGCGGTCGCCTGGTTCATGGGCTATGTCCGCAAGCGCGGCTTCGCACCGTTCGCCATTTATCGCATTGTGCTCGGAATCGCCGTGCTCGCCTGGGCAGCGGGAATGATCGGACGCTGATTTCTTGTGCGGGTGGAGGACGGGCCCGGCTATACACCAGCGAAGGTAGCGCCGCCAAATTCCTGTTTCGGCCTTTACGATTACAATGCTGGAAAGAGGATTTCCATTGCCATGATGCGTTCCACTCGACTCAGCACCGCCAAGACTATGCTCTTATTTCTTAGCACTCTGATCCCAAGCGCTCTGATCCCCGCTGGAGCCATCGCGCTCGGCTCCGTCACCAACGCTCTCGCCGCTACCTCCGACTTCGGACCGGCCAATCCCTTTTACGCGCCCAGTACATTGCCCTTCCAGGCTCCGCCCTTCGACAAGATCAAGAACGACGACTTCCAGCCCGCGATCGAGGCTGGCATGGCGCAGCAACAGGCCGAAATCCAGGCCATCGCCGACAATCCCGCCGCCCCCACTTTCGACAACACAATCGTCGCCATGGAAAAAAGTGGACGGTTGTTCGACCGCGCCATGGCAGCCTTCGACGGAGTCACCGAGGCAAACACCAATCCCACGCTGCAAAAAGTCAAGACCATCGAAGCCCCAAAACTCGCCGCGCACCGGGATTTCATCTTCCTCAACACGAAGCTCTTCGCGCGCGTCGCCGCGATTTATAAACAACGCGCCGCACTCAATCTCGATCCCGAATCCCTCCGCCTGATCGAGCGCACCTACGACGATTTCGTACACGCCGGCGCCAACCTCTCCGAAGCCGACAAGACTGAGCTCAGAAAGTTGAACGAAGAGCTTTCCTCGCTTGGGGATGCCTTCAACACCAAACTGCTCGCCGCCACAAAAGATGGCGCCTACGTGACTACCGACAAAGCAGCGCTTGCCGGCCTCTCCGATGCCCGCATCGCCTCGGCGGCGCAGGCCGCCAAAGACCGCAAGGTTGAAGGCTTTGTAATTCCGCTCCAGAACACCACGCAGCAACCCGATCTGGTTTCACTCAGCGATCGCGCGACCCGTCAGGCCATCTTCGAACATTCCTGGAACCGCGCCGAGCGCGGCGACGCCAACGACACCCGCGACACCATCGCCCATCTCGCTCAACTCCGCGCGCAGAAGGCAAAGCTGCTCGGCTTTCCGAGTTTCGCCGCCTGGAAGCTCGAAGATCAAATGGCCAAAACGCCGGAGGCCGCTCTGCAGTTTATGGATGCCATCGTCCCGGCCGCGACCGCAAAGGCAGCTCAAGAAGCCGCAGACATCCAGTCCGTCATCGACGCCCAGAAAGGTAACTTCCAGGTTCAGGCTTACGACTGGAATTTCTACTCCGAGCAGGTCCGCAAGGCTCGCTACGATATCGACGATGCCCAGGTGAAGCCCTATTTCGAACTCGACAGCGTGCTGCAGAACGGCGTCTTCTATGCTGCCAATCAACTCTACGGAATCACTTTCAAAGAGCGCCATGACATCCCCGTATACCAGCCCGATGTCCGCGTGTTCGAGGTCTTCGACGTCAACGGAAAGCACCTCGCTCTCTTTTATTGCGATTACTTCAAACGCGATAACAAAAATGGCGGAGCCTGGATGTCCCAATTCGTCGGCCAGTCGCGCCTGCTGGGAACCTCACCTGTGGTCTACAACGTTGCCAACTTTTCCAAGCCGGCCACAGGCGAACCGGCGCTGATCAGCTTCACCGACGTCATTACCATGTTCCACGAGTTTGGACATGCCCTGCACGGCATGTTCTCCGACGCCGAATACCCTACTCTTTCCGGCACTTCGACCGCCCGCGATTTCGTTGAATTCCCTTCCCAGTTCAACGAGCACTGGGCGTCGTATCCCACCATCTTTGCTCACTACGCAAAGCACTACAAAACCGGCGCGCCCATGCCGGAAGAACTCGCCGCGAAGATCAGGAAAGCCCAGACCTTCAATAAAGGCTACGCCATGACCGAGCTCCTGGCGGCCGCCGAACTCGACATGCAGTGGCACTTCCTTTCGCCCGGCGCCCCGCTTCAGAATCCCGACGAGTTCGAGAAACACGCGCTCGAGAAAACCCACCTCAACGTGAGTTACGTGCCACCCCGTTATCGCTCCAGCTACTTCGCCCACATCTGGGAGAGCGGATACAGCGCCGGCTATTACGCCTACCTCTGGACAGAAATGCTGGCCGACGACGCCTACCAGTGGTTCAACGAACACGGCGAACTCAGCCGCGCCAACGGCGACCGCTTTCGCCAGATGATTCTCTCTCGGGGCAACACCGAAGATCTCGCCAAGATGTATGAGAAGTGGCGCGGCGCGCCACCCAACTCGAAGGCTATGCTGAAGTACCGCGGGTTGGAAACGACGCCGGCGAAATAGCCGGTTATCGCTATCGGGGGGCAAAGGATTTCCGATGATCCCACGGAACCCACAATGAACCGGAAATCTCTTGGCAAAGCGCTCCGATGGCTCGCGCCGATCTCAGTATTATTGGCAGGTTTGTGGGTGCTGACACCGGTTGGTGCCCAGTCCGGTTCCGCTGCGCCGTCAGCACAACGCAAGACCAGCATCCCTTACACTGGCGACCTCTCCATTTTCGATACGCCGGGGCGCGATGAGCGCCTGCAGATCAACCGCGTCATGGATATGCTCGGCATTGCGCCCGGCAAAAACGTGGCCGACATCGGCGCCGGATCGGGCTGGTTCACGGTGCGTGCCGCGCGCCGCGTCACCGCCTCGGGCACCGTTTATGCGGCGGACATCAATCCGGAGGCAATTCGATACATTGACCAGCGCGCGAAAAAAGAGCAACTCCCAAACGTAAAGACAATCCTCAGCCAGCCCGACGATCCTCAACTCCCGCCCGACAGCATCGACGCCGTGCTGCTGCTCAAGACCTACCACGAGGTAGCCCATCCGATTGTGCTGCTCAAGAACCTTCGCTCATCGCTCAAACCAGGAGCCAGGATTGGCATCATTGACCGCAATGGCAACGGAGAAAATCATGGAGTGAGTAAAGACGTGGTTCTTCGCGAAGCCGCCCAGGCCGGATACGAAATGCGCGACTCACAGGATTTCGTGAAAGCCGACGGCATGGATTATTTCCTGATCTTCACCAGGAAGCCGGACTAGGTTGGCATTGCTCGTGGGTTTGCGGATCCTTTTCCATCGGTCGCAGTCGATTCGCAAAACGTCATTGAGTGTAAACGCCTTCCATGAGAAGGCCGGTCGGAGTCAAGTGGGTTCTTTCGTTCTTTCGTGGGACAAGGTTTT
>Ga0209274_10000377_pt1 | contig 28922 bp, 28 predicted proteins | sample HubBroMetageREF1_FD_188343 | JGI IMG/M metagenome (GOLD analysis project Ga0209274, IMG submission 188343) | Reference soil microbial communities from the Hubbard Brook experimental Forest, New Hampshire, USA - Hubbard Brook CCASE Soil... | ecosystem: Environmental > Terrestrial > Soil >...
TTCGGAGCGTCGCCGATCGCAGGCTGGTCCTCTGGAAACCCACGCGGCTTGCAGGGCGACCGCAGCGCAGCCCGAGGACCGCCGGCGCGATCTCACCTTGCGTCTATCGCCGTTCGTCGCCACGCTGCGACCCGCAGCCGCATCCAACCGCCCGAGGTCCAAAATGAAGCTCTTCTACAACCCCCTTTCCCCCAATGTCCTGCGAGCTCGGCTCACCGCGGCCGTGCTCGGCATCCAGCTCGAGGAGAAGAAGCTGGATTTTGCCAAGGGCGAGCACAAGAGCCCCGAGTATTTGGCGCTCAATCCGAACGGAGCCGTGCCCACGCTCGTGGACGGCGACTATGTGCTCACCGAGTCGCGGGCCATCATGCAATACCTGGCAAGCAAAAAGCCCGAGGCCGGGCTCTTGCCCCGCGACGAGGCCGCGCGGGCCGACGTCACACGCTGGCAGTTCTGGGACGCTTCCCACTTCGCGCCCAACCTTGCAACGTTGGCCTTCGAGCGGGTGCTCAAGGGGATGCTGAGCATGGGGGATCCCGATCAGCGCAAGATCGACGAGGCCCTCGGGAACTTCCGTCGCTTCGCCGCCGTGCTGAACAAGCGGCTCGAAGGCAAGCAATATGTCGTCGAAAATAGGCTCACCCTCGCCGATCTGACTTTGGCGGCGTCGATGATGTACTCCAAACAGGCGGACGTCCCCTTCGCCGACTTCTCCAACGTGCAGGCCTGGTTTTCGCGCATCAGCGAGCTCGAAGCGTGGAAAAAAACCAGTCCCTGACGAGCTTTTTCGATCGCCGCAATCGCCGAGTCGAGATCTTTCGTGGACCGCCCATCCCCTCCAACGAGGCCACGCGGCTCGAGCTGCCCACCGTGTCGGGGGCGTAAGCACTGGGCTGCCGCCGATGCCGAACAGCAGACCCCAGATGGACGGCGGTGAGGACTACGGGATCGTCGCCGTCTCGCCGCGGCATTCCGTTCGGCTCGCGAGCGAATACATGCATCTCGTCGAGCGGGCGCCGACGCGCGACTTCGTCGTGCGGACGGTCGCCAAGAAGGAAGCCAACACCTTGCCGCTCATGACCGGCGATATCGTGATTGCCGGTCGAGAGGTGCGCGATCGGTTTCCGGCGGCGCGTACGTATCCGGTGCATTTTCGCAAGACGTACCATCCCGCCCGACTGCATGGGGACCCGCGCCTCGAGTTCGAACGGCAGAACGAGGCGGCGGCGCTCATCGGCTTGCCCGCAGCCATCGGCCACGCGCCCAACGAATTTCGCACGTGCTTTCTTCCCGGCACGCCGTACAGCCGTCTTTCTCCGTTCGACGTCGAGCCCGACACAAGCAAGGTCCGACACGCGGAGGCGCTGTCACTCGTGGGTGCCGCCGGGCTCTTTCGTCTTCTGGAGGAGGCCTTCAATCGGCTCGTGGCGTTGCACGCCGGAGGTCTCGTTCATGGGGATACCGAGCTTCACAATTTCATCGTGTGCTCGTCGCCACTGGAGACCATCCCGATCGACTTCGAATCTTCGCTGAAGAGAGACGACGCAAACGGCGAGGTTTGGGAGAAGACGCGCAGGCGGGATCTCGATCCAGTTTTGCGAGAGGCGTTGCTGCTCGAGTGCCGTCTAGGGCGGCAACTGGGGCCAATGGGCGATCTCGCGGAAGCCCGAATGGACAGCTTGTTCGCGGACCCTGACACGATCCGGCGCGCGATCGATCACCGCGGGGCGCCGCCTGCCCGATAGGGCGCCCCGCTCACAACCTCGGTGTCGGGTCTGCGAACCTCGACCCGTGGCCCTCGACCTGCGGGGGGCAGCGTCGACGCGGGCGCAGCCTGGCGCGTCCTTGCGATCCACGGCAAGATGCGGGCGCGCGTGCGACACGGGCGTCTTCACGAGGGCGCTCCCTGCGGAGGTTCGATGCTCAAAGCTTGCGCTCGCGTGGACATTCTCGTTGGCGCCCGCGTGTCGGGCGCCGTCGTGGCCGCCGGCCGGTGGGCCGTGCTCGCCGCGCTTGTCGCTTGTGGATCGTCCTCGCAGTCAGGCCAAAGCTCGGGCGCCGTGGGGGCAGTCGCCGGCGCGAGCACCGGCGCTTCGAGCACGGCTGGGGCAACCTTGGATGCCGCACCCTCGGGCTTCGAGAACCGATCGCCCGATGCCGGCGCCGACGCTACCATGAGCGGGAGCGCATCGGGGACCTCCGTCGGAGCGAGCGGCATGAGCACGGGATCGGGCTCCACTGTAGGAACGGTCGCGGGGGCGGACGCGCAGGTGCCCGAGGCGGGCGCGGGGCCGCAGGCGCCTGCGGCGGTCGTCACGCAGCACAACGACCTCGGGCGCACCGGCCTCAACCCCAACGAGAGCGTCCTGTCTCCGGCCAACGTGGACGCTACCCATTTCGGCAAACAGTTTGCCCAACCGGTCGATGGCTTCATCTACGCGCAGCCACTCGTCGTGTCCCAGGTGGCGATCCCCAACCTGGGCACGCACGAGGTGGTTTACGTCGCGACCGAAAATGACTCCGTGTACGCCTTCGACGCGAATACGAAGCAAGCGCCTCTCTGGCACGCGAGCTTTCTGTCCGCGGGTGTCACTCCGGTGCCGGCACCGGATACGAGCGAGTCCACCATCCTCCCGCAGATTGGAATCACGGGCACCCCCGTCATCGACCTCGCAAGCAGCACGTTCTATGTCGTGTCCGAGACCAAGATCGCGGCGGGGCCGACCTACGCCTACCACCTGCATGCGCTCGATCTGGCGACCGGCGCCGAGAAGCTCGGCGGCCCCGTCGTCGTGGCCCCGAGTGTGGCGGGCACAGCCCCCGACGCCGTCGGCGGCATGGTGTCGTTGAGCTTCCTGCATGGGGGTCAACGCGCGGGCCTCGGGCTCGCGGGCGGCATCGTCTACGTGCCGTTCGCAGGGCACGGCGACCGATACAAATACTGGCACGGCTGGGTCGTCGGCTACGACGCCACCACGCTGGCCGAGAAGTTCGTTTACTGCACGACGCCCGATGCCAACGAGGGGGCCATCTGGCAATCGGGGGCGGGGGTCGCGATCGATTCGAGCGGCAACGCATACGCGGAGACGGGCAACGGCACCTTCGACGGCATGAGCGGAGGCCGCGACCTCTCCGAGAGCGTCATCAAGGTGAGCTCGGCCGGTGCTCTCGTGGACTGGTTTGCTCCGCACGACGCGGTCGCGCTTTCGGGCGCCGACGTCGACATGGGATCCGCGGGGCCGATGATCTTGCCCGATCAGACGGGATCGCACCCGCATCTAGTAATCGGGAGCGGAAAGCCCGGATACCTCTACGTGCTCGACCGCGACCAGATGGGGCACTTCAACGCAGTCGACGACAGCCAGATCGTCCAGAAGGTGAGCGTTCGCCCGAACACCACGTCGGACTCGCAAGGCATCTTCGCGACGCCGGTCTATTTCAACGGCCGGGTTTACGTGGGAGCCATCAGCGATTCGATCAAAGCCTTCACCCTGACGGCTGGAGTGCTCTCGACGGCTCCAGTTTCCCAATCGGTGCTCACGTTCGCCAATCCCGGCGCGCTCATCAGCGCGTCGTCGAACGGGACGGTCGGCGGCATCATCTGGGCGCTGCAGGGTGACGGGTTCACGCCCACCCACCCCGCCATTCTGTATGCGTTCGACGCCGCCGACCTGAGCAAGGAGCTGTACGACAGCACTCAGGCGCCCGGCATGCGCGATAGTGCGGGCCCCGTGACGAAGTTCCTCGTGCCCACCGTGGCCGACGGTCACGTCTACGTGGGGACGCAGACCGAGCTCGACGTTTATGGCGAGCTGTAGTTAGAGCACGCCGATGAGTCTCGAAACGCCCTCGCGTAGGCGATCCGGAGCGACTCCTGTAAAGCAAAGCCGCGCCCAGGAGCCAAAGTCGCGCCCGAAGCCGTCGCCTGGCGCCAAGAGAACGCCCGCGTCAATCGCTCCCTCGAGAAAGTCTTGGAGCGATCGCTTTCCGAGCACGGGGCCCAGGTCGAGGAACACGTAGCTTCCACCTTCCGGAGCACGCAGGGCAACCCCCGCCCGAGTGAGCGCCTGCACCGTGGCATCGCGGGCCGCGCGGTACTCACGCCGAGCTTCGTCGATCCAGCTCGAGGACCCCCGAAGCGCGGACAGGGCAAGGCGCTGCCCGGCAACGGTCGGATGAAATACGGTGTGCGTGGCGATGCGCCGTGCCACCGCGATCACTCGTTCGGGACCCACCGCGAATCCCACGCGAGCACCGGCGAGGGCATGGCTCTTCGAGAGCGAATAGAGCGATAGGGTCTGATCGGCGACCTCTTCGAGGCGCGCGATCGATGCGTGCGCCCCTTCGTAGACGTAGTCGCAGTAGACTTCGTCGGCGAGCACCCACAAGCTCCGATCGCTCGCGAGACGCGCGATACTGGCGAGCTGCGCCGGCGTCAGGACCTTTCCGTCCGGATTGTTGGGCGTGGCCATGTACACGGCACGCGTCCTCTCGGTGATCGCCTCCGCGAGAAGGTGGCCGGGCTGCAGCCTCGGATCGGAATAGAGTCTTTGAGACAGCGGCACTTCGACCGGAACCGCACCGGCGGCTCGAAGAACGCCGACCGTAAGGGGCCAGTACGGCGACGCGACCAGCACTTCGTCGCCAGGCTCGAGAATCGCACGTGCGGCGCAGAAGAGCGCATGGGTCGCGCCGCTGGCCACGAGCACACGCTTCGGGTCGATCCGCGCCGGACCCTGGCCGGAAGCGGTCAGGTGCGACGCGAATGCTTCCTTGAGGCCCTCGAGGCCCGCGACGTCGCCATAACGATAGAGTGCAGGCTCGAGCGCCGAGTGGCCTTCGAGAAGGCTGTACCGCACGCCTTTTGGCGGGTCGCGATGCGAGTCTCCAATGTGAAGACCGATCAGGTCTCCCTTCCGCCGCGCCTGGGCCTCCATGCGTGGAATCAGGTCCGCAAAGACGCCAGGTGTGAGGAGCGCGGCGGACCGTGAAGGCAACAAGGCCACCGCACCATCGTAGAAGCCCGCAGGCCGCGGGTCACGCGGCTTGCTACGCTTCCTTGCAGCGCCGTAGGCTAGGGCTCTCGACGTCCCGATGCCGCTCCGGGAGTCTGACGACTTCCTAGCCGCGGTCCCCGCCGTGCCAGCGAAAGCGAGTCGCCACGATGTCCTTTGAGGCCACCATCGTCCGTCTGCGCGAGCTCAACGAGAAACGCAAACAAAGCGAGCTGACGTCCGACGAGCGTACGGCCTATGAGGCGCTGCGCGATGATTTCGCTCGCGCATTCGTGCGAGCGAATCGCATCACCTTGCGACCGGGTCAGACATCCCGCCAGGTCTTGCGGGTCGCGTGTGCGACTCAACTCGAGCTCTCTCTCGGCGCTCGTGTCCACAAGACCATCACCCTCGACATTTCGACGCAGGGGCTGGCCGCGCTCATCGGCGAATCGGTGGCGGTAGGCGCGCCTTGCGATTTCGTGCTGCGCACGAAACCAGATCCGATCCGAGGTCTGGGCCGGGTGGTCGGGTGCGCGCGCTACGGAAGCGGAAGCAGTTCGTTTCGCGTGTCCCTTGCGATCGATGTCCTCAGCCAGGCTCAGGCCGAACGGCTGGAGTTGATCGTGCTCGATACCGCTCTCGCCGCGTTGGCCACGTGAGGGGCGGACACAGGGATGGCTCCGCGTACGGCGCGCGATCGCCGCTCGCCGATCTCGATCGCGTGGCTCCGGTCCGATTCGGGTAACATCATGGATGGCGACATGGCGAGTCGTAGTGAGGACCCCTCGATTTGGGATAGCCAAAAGGTCGATACGCTCGGCGGGGCCTTCATCGCGGGCGCCAGCACTGCGGGCATCGGCGTGTCGCTTGTGTCGATGCAGCCGCCCGAACCGCGCGTCGTCTACATCAGCGACAAGGGAGTCGAGATTCTCGGATATCCCCGCGAAACGATCCTCGAACGACCCGCCGGTCAGTTTCTCTCGCCCGACGAGAAAAAGGTGCGCGATCTGACGGGCGAGCGGGGGCGATCGAGAACGGATCCACAGCTCATCGAGACGGTCATCGAGCGCGCAGACGGAAAGCTCGTGCCCTTGGAGGTCTCTTTCGCGCCCATTCGACTCGACGGCCAGCCGGGCATCATCGCGTTCATCCGAGATGTCACGGCGCGCTCCGAGGGCAGGGCGGCTCTTCGGCGCTCCGAGGAGCGGTTCCGGCAGCTCATCGAGCGCGCCCCGGACGGGGTTTGGATCAATGACGGAGCGCGCCTGCGGTACGCGAATCTTGGGGCCGCCCGCATGCTCGGCTACGAGAGCGTCGAGGCCTTGCTGGCGGTCGACCCCAGGAACATCGTCGCACCCGAGGACCAGGCCACGATGCGTGAGCGAACGCTGGAGATGCTCCGCACCGGCGAGCCGCTGCCGCCGCGTGAATATCGGTCGCGTCGGAAGGACGGCAGTTGGGTGATGACCGAAGTTCAGTCGATGCCCGTAGAATGGGAGGGTGCACCCGCGATCCTCGGACTTGCGCGCGACGTCACGAACCGCAACGAGATGCAGGTGCGGCTCGCTCAGTCCGAGAGGCTCGCAGCGCTCGGCACGCTGCTGGCGGGCATCGCGCACGAAATGAACAATCCTCTGGCCTATGCCCTCCTCGGAGTCGAACGCGCGCTCGCCGTGCTCGAGCGCGTAGCGGCGCCGCCGGACGAGGTCGCCAGCCTCCGCGAGATACTCGAGAGCGCACACCACGGCGCGACACGAGTCGCCGCCGTTGTGAGCCAGATTCGTGCGAGCTCGCGGCCCGAGATCGACGAGCGCGGCCCAGTGGACATGCGCCGGGCGCTCGACGCGGCCATGCGTGTGACCAAAAACGAGATCCAGCACCGCGCACGCCTGGTGACCGAGCTTGCCGACGTTCCGCCGGTCTTGGGCAATGAGCACCGGATCGAGCAGGTGTTCTTGAACCTGCTCGTCAACGCCGTGCAGGCGCTGCCCGACGATCGCCCCGACAACGAGATCCGGGTCACCTTGCGCGCGGACGAGACGGGCGGGGTCGTGGTCGAAGTGGCGGACAACGGCCCGGGCATTCCCGACGACATCCGCGCGCGGATCTTCGATCCGTTCTTCACGACCAAACGCGTCGGCATCGGCCTGGGCCTCGGTTTATCCATTTGCCACGGCATCGTGACCGCGCATGGCGGCACGATCGCCGTCGATAGCAAGCTCGGTGCGGGCTCGATATTCCGGGTCATCCTTCCGGCCATGGCGAACCATGCGCGCAGCACGGCGACGCCAGCACCGCGCGTGAAGGAGACGATTCTCAAGACTCCACTGGTTCGCCTTCGCGTTCTCGTCATCGACGACGAGCCCGCATTGGCCGCGATGATCGTTCGAGTGCTCGAGGATGAATGCGATGTCCATGTCGCCGTCAGTGGCCGCGAGGGTCTCGACCGACTCGTTCAGGCGAAGATGCCGTACGATGTGATTCTCTGCGATCTGATGATGCCGGACATGACGGGCATGGATCTCTTCGCCGAGGTCGCGCGCCGGTACCCCGGTCTCGAAGACCGCTTCGTGCTCATGACCGGCGGCGCATTCACCCCTCGCGCCACCGCGTTTCTCGCGCGGATTGGCAATCGCCGCCTCGAGAAGCCGTTCGACGGCAAGACCCTCCGGGCCGCCATCGCCCGCCGTACGTAGGACACGGAGCGCCATGCGAAGAGCTCTCGCGATCTTGGGTGTCTGCGCTCTTGTTTCGTGTCGGAGCTCATCGGATCGGACCGACAACGAATCGACCCCGTCGTTCGCGGGTGAGCACATCGATGAACCAACCGTCAAAGCGCTCAGCCATGCGCTTCTCGACGCGTACGACCGAGCCGACGTTGATGCGTTCGCTCAGGGTCTTGGCCCCACGTGTGACCTGTTCGACGAGCGGGAGCTCAATGATCGCGATGCCCTGCTGGGCAAGGTGCGAGCGCGTCGCGACCGAGGTGCGCCGGCCCATTCTCGGACGTACGGACAAGAGCGCGTCTTCATCGGCGGCAGCTCGGCCGTGTTCATCGGAGAAGCCGTGGAGCACTACCCTCCGGATGGCCTTCATCCGAACGGGGACTTCGACGCGTGGAGCACGATCGTCTGGGCACGCGAAGGCAAGATCTGGAAGGCCGCTCACTGGCAATGGTCCCGCGCAGTCTCGAATCGCGAACAGTGGAATGCAACCTACCTGAGCGGGAGCGCGCTGAACCCACAACCGAGTCAGCTCCTGGTGGACGTCCTCAAGGGGAGGAGGCCGGGGGTGGCCCTCGACGTCGCCATGGGGCAGGGGCGAAACTCCCTCTACCTCGCCTCACGCGGTTGGAGCGTGACGGGAGTCGATATCTCCGACGTTGGGATTCGCATGGCGCGGCTGGCTGCGGCGGAGCGCAAGCTTCGCATCGAGGCCATCAACGTCGACGAGGCGACCTGGGACTATGGCTCCGAGAAGTGGGACCTCATCGCGCTTTTCTACACGTGCTGCGACGCGAAGATGGTCGAGAAGGTGAAGAGGAGCCTGAAGCGAGGCGGTCTCCTCGTCGTTGAGGGATTCCACAGGGACGCGGGTTTCGATGTTTTCGTTCCGCCGGACCAGCTCTTGGCACTCAAGACTGGATTCAACATCTTGAGGGACGATGTGGTCGACGATGTCAGCGATTGGGGACCGCGCGGTGCCCGGGTAAAGCTCGTTCGGCTCGTGGCCCAGAAGCCTTGAACGCCCGCCAACCGGGCTCACGCGTGGAGCGGTTGGACGAGATCGACACCCCTGCGTGCCGCGAGGTCGCCTCTCGCCGGCGCCCTGACTTCAACGGGGCGTTCTTCGCCCTGGCGTGCTTGCCCTAGAATGAAATCAGGTGCGGTCGGCCCAATCGAGTTCGATGCGGTCGTAGCCGAGCTGTCGCAACAAGGCGCCTATGGTCCGCTCGGCACTGGTCCGCGCGCGCTCGAGAATTCCTCCGTCGATCGCCTCCTTGCGCATCTGCTGCTCCGCGGTCCGTCGAGCCTCGCCCTCGAGCTGCTCATTGCGCGCGGCGAGCACGTCGGTCGAGCGCGTATAGACATGCGTCGCGTGCTCGTCGAGCGTCGACGAAATAACTTCAGGAGCAGGCATGAGCACCCGAACCGCCCGCGCGGGCCCATCCTCGTGCACATCGGCGCTGTTCACTTTGGCCATGTCCACCCCGGCGACAACGTCTCCGACGGCCACAAGCAGCAGTGCGTCCTTGGCTCGAACGAGTCCCCAGAGTCGCGATTGCGCGTCATCCACCTCCACGACCTTTTCGACGTGAAATACGGTCGCCTCGAGCCGTGCGACGTCGTGGATGGCCGTAATCACGCCCGGGGTTGCTCGCACGCCGATGCGCGTGGGGGCGTCTTTGGGCGCACCGGCGCGGCCGGTGAGGAATGCCGCGGCGGCAAGGCCGACGACCGCGAGCGCAGCGGCGAGCCATCGCAAGCGCTTCACGGGGCAAGCCTCGTCAACGGACCCCCTGGAACGTGGGGCGAATCAGGGATTCGCCACGCGAACGTCCAACGCGCGAACCGAGCGGACCGAGTCATGCTCTGCGCCCCTACGGTCGCCACTCGACGCCTCCGCCGAGAGAGGGGCCCCCGAGGCTCGTGGACGAGCAAGTGTTGCTCTCGCCGAATTGGGTGGGTGAGCCGGACGGCAGGGAGCAGGTCTCGAAGTCGATACCGGCGCCTCCGAAAAAGCCGGTCAAGGCGACCGTGCCGGGGCCGCCATCGCCTTGGACGAGCAGTCGGGCTCCCAGATCGCCAAAGAGGAGGCCCACGTTGCCGCCTCCGCCGCGGGCGATCAGCATGACGTTCGATGTGAGAGGAACCTGGAAGGTCGCGACGAAGGAGCCAAACTGGAAGCTGTTGTTCGCGGCGACGGCAATGCTCTCCACGCTGAGCGCGAGGCCATCGCGAGCGCCGAAGCGCGCCTCCTCGACGATCGTCGCGCCACCCGTGGCCGGGGCTGCGCTCGAACCTTGGTTGCTGAGGGTCGCGCCCCCGCCGCCCAAAGCGACCTCGATGAACTGCGTGTCGAGACCGACCAGCAGATGTCCCGCCGCCACGCTCATGACACCGGAGGGGTTGGGGGCCTGAGCGTTGATATTGACCGTCTCCGAATTCCCGACGGCGACCCCGAAGGGCGCAAGCTCTGCCCGCACGACGATGGGCGCGTCGAAGCGATATACGACGGACGCCCAACCAGTCGCACCGCCTGCGACGGGGCCGAAGTTGATGAACGCGCCGGCCATGACCGATACCTCCCACAGTCCGCCGCGTCGAGGGGGTGCCATGAGGCTCGGCTTGGAGGGCGCCGGCTCGATCGGTGCCACGTCTACCGCAGGCGGAGAAGGAATGACCGGCGACGCCCTCTCCGTGCGCGAGGGGATCGTGGGCACCGAGGTCCGAAGGACTACGGGGTGCGCGTCGACATGGGCAATCTCGACCCAGACGCGTCCGTTACGAAGAAAGAGGCCCGTTGCGTCGCCATCGACGCGCATCCACCCGCTGCGTCTGGGTGCGAGCGGGTTCGAGAGGTCGACCTCGACGACGCCGTCCGCGCCACACGTGACGAAGAGCTTGTTCTCCGAGCGCAGGCTCGTGCGCCCCTCGCAGCCGAGGTCCACGACGACCCCGGATGCGCCCGAGCTGACGCGCAGGTCGTGTCCCTCGAGAACGAGCGTGTCCGGCGGCGCGGGGGCGTCTTGCGCAAGTGCGCGCTGGCTCACCAAAACGGCGACCAGGGGCGATGCGACAAGCAGAAGAGGTCGTACCCTCATCGATTTCACAATCCGCTCAAGGCGGCACGCTGCCCCTGCGCGATGGCCCACTCGATCGCCGCGGCGCGGTCGCCAAAGACCTGCAGCGGCGCCCTCGGGCTGACGACCCAAAATGTGGTCACGAGCAGCCCTCGATGAAAGGGCGTGGGGGCGACGAGAGCCGACGCCACGACGTACCGGGAAAGGAGCGCTACGTGCTCGCTCAGCCAGGACACCAAGAGCTGTCTGCGATGCGTGTCCGGCTTCGAGCCGGTGAGGTCGTATACGACGACGATTCGCTCGCGCTTCTCGATGAAACCTTCGACGACGCGAATGAGAGAGTCGACGTCGGGTAGCTGGATACCGTCGGCGCCCACGAGGTGCACGATAACGAGCGGCTGACGACTCGTGTCCGCTTGCCAGTAAGGGGAGGCCATCGCCGGCGGTCAGGGTATCACCTATCGTGCGCCGCGCGCCGAGGCGCTCCGCCCCATCGGCTTCGCCCGGACGCCTTTGCCAGACGCGCGGCCACGCGCGGTCAGACGCGACACGCGTCGCGCGAGCATCGTCCGGATCTTCACCTTCGCGAAGGGGTCCCACGCGGGATCCCTGTGCCACTCGTACTCCATGCCCGTAGCAATCCCAGCGGCCGGGGTCGGCCACAGGGTCGGCCCCCGCCACCCGGGCAATCACCGACAGCGTCCTGTCGATCTCGGCAGACACCCCACGAGGAGGGGACGAAGCGGCCCTCCTCGACCCCGCGCGCCTGCCGGACCCATCGCACGGCCGCCCCCGGCTCGACGACCCAGCTAAAGGACTTCTTGTGCGTGGCGTGCAGACCGAGGTCACGATCGCCGCTTCGCCGCTTCGCCGCTTTCAACCATTCGAGCACAACGACGTTGTGCCCCTGCTTGCGAGTCCCGATCCCACCCGGCACCACGACCACGTCAAAGCTTCGGACATTCCGAAAGGGCATAGTCCGGGGCCGTCTTGGGTCCTGGAGCGCTTGGCATCGGGCCCGCGATCTCCGAAGTGATGATGACCTTCCCCTCTCCCCCGGCCGCGCGCCCCCCCCGCTTGCAGGGGTCCGAACCCGGCCAGAAGCTCGAAGCCTTCGAGGAGCCGCGCACCAACCGTCTTCTGCAATGCCCTGGGTGGGGGTCGACCAGGGCGGTTCTGAGGGATCACGGGTCCGAGACTACGAACGGTCGCCTGCAAGCTTCCCGGAGGTGGCGCAGTCATCCCTGAACCCCGGAGTGACCATGGTCCATGAACGGTCCTTGCTCAAGACATCGAAATCGCGTCGCTTCGCCGGAAAAACCGCGTGGCGCGCGATTTGCTCCGCAACCGAGACTTGAGAACCGAGCAAAAGGGAAGGTCGGTCATCGCGTCGCGACACGCAGGCGCATGGGGGGCCATGGGAGTGTTCGCTCTCGGCTCGGTCTCTCGGGTCGCGCTCGCGGACTCGTATCCGACGCCGCCGGAGTCTGCGCTCGCGCCGCCAGTTTCGGGCGCCGCGGAAGCACAACCCAACTCCCCCGAGCGCGGCTTTCTTTTTGCGGTGGAGCCAAGCCTGCCGGATCCGGGTCACGCGGTTATTTCCGCTGGCATGGGCAACGTGACGAGGACCGGGGAAGAGCGCCCGGTCGGCTCGGGCGTGGCCTTCCCGACGCTCGGCGGCGAAGTGGGAGTTTTGTCGCGCCTGTCGTTTTACGCGGAGGGCGGCGCGGTCGTCATCCAATCGGGGAATCCCGGGAAGCTGTCTTCGCCGTTCATTGTGGACACCGGTGCCCATATCTTGCTCACCGATCCAACGAGCCGGATGTGGAGGCTCTCGTTGCGTCCGAGTTACAGCTACGACGTTACGGGTGCGTCGACGGGCAACCTCACCGCTACCCTGGCGTGGGATTACAAGTGGTTCCGGGCGATCACGTCCTTCATGGCCTCGCACACCTTCCAAGCAGGGGCCGACCCCGTCGACCTGCAGGCCACGCTGGGTGTGACCTACGCGCTGCCGATGGGTTTCCGGGTCGGACTCGAGGGGGTAGTGTCGGATCTCGAAGAGATCGCGAGTCCGGGCGCCGAGGGCGGCTCGTCCGCGTTTGCAGGACCGACCGCGGGTTGGGAGTGGGATCGCATCCAGATTGTTGTCGGGCCGGCATTTGGAGTCACGCCGGGCGCCCTCTACGATTCGTTTCTATTTCGCGCGGCACTCGCGCTGAGGTTGTAGCGGTTCGCCCTGTACTTACTGGGTTAGGTGTCGGTTATGGAGGATGGTATGCGGTGCTCGAGAGGGATCGGGGCGATCGTTCTGGGGCTTTTTGCGATGGCGGGGTGTGGCGGCGCACACACAGACGAGTCCGAGCCGGGTGTGGACGGTTCGATGCAACAGAGTGGATCGGACACAGGCGCCAGCGGCGGTTTCGACGCCACAGGCAACCCTCCGACGCAATCCGACGCCTCGAACTCGGGGGGTTCGGGCCCCGGGGAGGCCGGTAGCGAAACCTCGACGCAGTCGATGCCGCCCGACGCTGCGGGTTCTGGAGTGGGCGTCGGGGACGCCGGGCCCGGGGTCGACGCGCAGTCGACGGTCGGCAAGATCGAGCACGTCGTTCTCATCATGCAGGAGAACCGATCGTTCGATCACTACTTTGGCATGTTCCCCGGTGTCGACGGCTTCACGCTCGACGCGGCCGGCAACCCGACCAACTGCAACCCGGACCCGCACCTCGACGGTGGGTGCGTAGTCGTGTTCCATGATCCCGCCGATTCGAACGCCGGGGGACCTCACAGCGCTGCGGCCTACAAGACGTGCTTTGACACGGGCAAAATGGACGGCTTCATCAAGAACGCCGAGGGCGCCAAGACGAACTGCGCCGACCCGAACGACCCCGAGTGCACCAACGGCAAGCTCGTCGACGTCATGGGCTACAAGACGGGCGCCGACATCCCCAACTACTGGGCGTACGCCAGCGCGTTCACGCTGCTCGATCATCAGTTCGAGAGCGACGCATCGTGGAGCTGGCCGATGCATCAGTACATGGTCTCGGAGTGGGCGGCGCTGTGCACGTCGGCAAGCCCCATGAGCTGCACGAGCAACATCGGTGGCTCCGAGCCCAATCCCAAGGGTTTCTACTCCTGGACTCCGCTGACCTACATCCTCGACGCCAAGAAAGTGACCTGGCGGTACTACCTCGCGCAGGGCACGGCGCCCGACTGTGACAACGACGAGGCCGAATGCCCGCCCGTCACGCAGCTCGCGAACGTACCGAGCATCTGGAATCCGCTGCCGCTCTTCGAGGTGGTCAAGAACGCGAACGAGCAGACCACGAACGTCGTGACCATCGATCATTTCTATACCGACGCGAAAGCGGGGACGCTGCCCGCCGTGTCCTGGATCGCACCTTCGGGGGAGGTGAGCGAGCATCCGCCGAACCTCGTGAGCGAAGGACAAGCGTACGTGACATCCATCGTGAACGTGATCATGCAAGACCCTGAGCTCTGGAGCAACACAGCCATCTTCCTCTTCTGGGACGACTGGGGCGGCTTCTACGATCACGTTCAACCCACGAAGGTCGACGTAAACGGTTATGGCTTTCGCACACCGGGCATCGTCCTCAGCGCATGGGCAAAGCCCAAGAACATCGACCACCAGCAGCTCAGCTTCGACGCGTACGCCAAATTCATCGAGGACACCTTCCTTTCCAGCCAGCGGCTCGATGGGACCGATGGCCGCCCCGACTCGCGGCCCGACGTACGCGAGGCGTTGCCGACTGCGGGCGACTTGCGCCTCGATTTCGATTTCACACAGGCGCCCAACAAGCCTCTCGTGCTCGCTCCAAAGTGAAGCCCTGATCCGTCGCTCTATCCCCAGGTCGGGGCGGTCGTCATGGGGCCCCCTGGGCGGCGCGAGATGCAACCTGCTTACGTCGGGCCGATGCAACCGGTGGGGGGTCACGGTTCTGCCGACGCTCTCGTTCGGTCGTATCGCCCACACGCTCTTTCTCGGTTACTTGCGCGACGAGGGGTCTTCGGAAGACGACTGGAAGGCGTGGTTGGCGAGGCTCCCCGTGCGAAGGCGCGCCGAATTCGAAGCAGAGCCGTCTCGTCGCGGAGCACTGGAAGAGAAGCGGTCGACGCATGCCGAGGGCGCGACGGACGACGTCGCCCGTCGTCCGGGGAGCCTTTACTGCTCTCGGTTGGATTCTGAGCGATCATCCGATGAGAGCCTTCGCGCCTGCAGACCTTGCGGAAAATCTCGCGCGGCTCTTGCTCGTCGGTGACCCCTGCGGCGGCATCCTCATGGCTCGTTCGACTGGCGAGCTCCCGCGGAGCGATCGCGTCCGAGTCAGAACGTTCCAGCTACCGACAGGCCTGCGACGCTCGGGCCCACAAGCGGCGCTACGACGGCCGTTGTCGGAGGCTCCGGCGATGCGGGCGCGCGGCGCTTTTCCAGAGCCAGCACGAGCCAAACCGTACTGCCGGCCACGAGGGCAACGCTCGCGGCCGTCAGCGTGTAGGCGATCGCCTTGTCGGTCTGGATCAAGCTGAGATCGGAGCTGTATTGGCTGCATGACGCGGCAAACCGCTGCGACGACGCGGGACACGCACCTCCGGCCATCGTGATGTTCGACCCGGTGCTATTGGCGTTGCCCCGAGCGCTCGACACGGACGCGAGCCCGACATACAGCGCGGACACCACGGTCGCTGCGGCGACGCCGTATCCCACGTAGCTCGGCCAAAGGGGCATGAGCGACGCCTGCGGCTCGTTGGGTGCCCCATGGGCCCCCGACGCCGACTCGGAGCCGCTTGGCGGAGGTCCGGCAGAGTCGAGTTGCGCGTCCAAGTGAGCCTGAACCGTCTGGCCCGCCGCAATCGTCAGGGTGCGCGATATCGGCGCCCGACCCGGGGTCTCGACGCGAATCTCTGTCGACCCCGCCTCGACGGGCGCGGGCTCATCCCACGCCGCTCGACGAATTTCCTGGTCACCGATGATGACGCGGGTGCTTTCGGATGGGTGATCGACGGTCAAGACGACGAAGCCGAGCTTGGGCTCGAGTTGGCCACGCTCGGCTGCAGCGGCGTCGTAAGCACGCTGGTAGCGCTGGTCTTCGCCCACGAGCTCTTTGGCTTCCACCATCGTGCGACCGAGCTCTGCGTAGGCGGGAACCAGGCGACCTTCCGCCCGCATGCAGCGACCCAGCTCGAGCCGGGTGTTCGGGCTGGCCACGATGTCGTGCGAGGCTCGGAACTCCGCCGCCGCCTCGTCGTAACGCTTTTTCTCCATCAGCTCTTTTCCGCGTCGAAAGCGCGACTGAGCTTGTTCGCGTTGAAGTGGAGTTGCTTCGGAAAGGAGAACGCCATCGGCGAGCGCAGCGCCGGGTGCGAGGGCCAAAACGAGCGCGACGAGGGTCTGCGATGCGCGGCGCATGGTTCGACTGCGTACCCTACCTCAACCGGTTGGCCATCCAGTCCCAGAAGAGGGGCACGACTCCCCAGCTCTGGCCGTCGGAGTGTCCCTCGTTGTACGTCACGCAAAAGACAACCGGATCGTCATCGGGGCAGCCGTTGAACTGCCGGCAGACCGCCTTCGGGGGGAGGCTCACGCCCTTCGGCACGGCATACGGGCTCGTGAGCGTCGTATCGAGCGGATCGCATTGGGTATTCGCGCAGCCGTTTTGCTGTAGCGCTCGTGCGCAGCCAGGGAGGATGGCGCTGTAGCTGGTCTCGCTGTCGTTGAAGTCGTGCACGTAGAACGCGGCGGATGGCTTCGAAACGCAAGGAGGCAGCGACCCGGGAGAGCCCGGAGCCCCCGGCTCGAAACCGGCGACGGAAGCCGAGCCGCGCAATTTGTCCGGGAAGGCGCAGTTCAATTGCTCCATGAGAGAAGCGTCGTCGGCGTAGGTCGAGAAGAATTCGTGATTCATGTCGACGCACAGCTCGCTTTCGATATGCGCCATCAGCCAGGGAAAGAAGACGAAGTCGTTCGAGCTCGGGTTGCGGGTGTCGTAGCAGCCGGCACGCTCAGAAAACGTGTCCAAGTCGAGCCCGACCTGAATGGCCTGGCCGTCATCGACCGTCTGATACGGGTAACCGTCATTCCCCGCGAGGTATGGGAACCCCGGACAGCCGTTCGCGTTGAAGATGATCTTGTAGGGCTTGGTGGGGTCGACGACGTATCCGTTGGGGACGAGCGTCCACCAGCCGCGGTACTCGGGATCGCCCGACATCGGATTCGCCGGTGGGGTCGTTCCGGGCGGAATCGGCTGGCAAACGGTGTCGTCGAACGGTGCTCCGGCATCCTGCGCAGCCCCGTCGCAGCCGGGCGGCTCGGCGACCCACGTCCCAAGCGGTCCGGTCCATGGGCTTGTATTGAAGCAACCGGGGCTGGGCTTCGGCGGGAAAGGCTCGGTGACGTCCGCGTCGCTCGAGCTGTCGCTCATGGCCGCCGCGTCGCTGCTCGTCGCTCCGCTCGACGGCCCGCCCGATCCGGCCGCGCCGCTCCCGGCGCCCGAAGCGATCGCGCCGCTGCGGCCCGACGTAGTCGAGCCGGTCGCTCCACCCGACGACGACGCATCGCCCGCAGACGTCAGGGTCGTCGGATGGTCACCACCGCACGCCGCCAGCACCCAAAGGACGAGGGCGGGCCGCAGGGACCTGAGAACGGAGATGGCCACCGGCCGACCGGTTCGTTTCGATGCCCACATGGTGTCCTAGTTTGCCACCCTCGTAGACCGAACCACGGCGGCGAGTCCATCAAGATTGCAGGCGCCGACGGTGCCTAGCTGTTGGCGAGGACGCGGTGCGGGTTCCGAGGGAGTGGAGGGGATACGAGGTCTCCCTACACGCTGCCCGGATGGAGGATTGCACAACTGGACCGCGGTTGACGCAGCGATGTGGCTCGGACAGTCTGTCCTCTTAGTAGGAGGAGCCTGGAATGGGCGCACGGCTCGATTTTCGTCTAACGCGCGGGGGCCTGTTGCCGATGTCGTCCGCGCGCGTTTGCTCGTGCGCGGCCGTCTTGTTGGCGCTGTCGTGCTCTTCAAACCATGCGGCAAGCGGATCGGGGAGCGGCAACGGCGCTGCGTCGGGGGTAGTGAGCGGGGTCCAACCTGGCAGTGGCAGATCCTCGGGCGTCGTGTCGAGCGGCACACCCTCGAGCGGGACAGGGACGGGAGCGAGCGGCAGCACGAGCGGAGCCACCATGGGCAGCGGGGTGAGCGGAGCCACGACGGGCACGTCGGCGACAGGAGCCGTCAGCTCCGGCATGGTCAGCTCAGGTTCCGGTACGGCCGCGTCAGGCGGCACGGGGACCGCGAGCGGATCGAGCGGCGCCGGCACGTCGGGAGCGACCAGCTCTGGCTCTACCGAAATTCTTCCGGATGGCGGACAGGGGATCGGAGAGGACACACCACCGTGGGAGCCGTTGACGGTAACGGCCTCGCCCGGCGAACACATTCATGGCAATGCGGGCGTCGACACGCGCGCCACCCTACTCGGCAAGCTGGCGGTCGATATCGGCGTAAACTCTGGCAGCTATCAGTCTTGGTTGTCCGCCCGCGGCTACCACTCCATGGGCGCTCCCTGCGGAGCTTGCGCGGCGCCCAACCTGGGTGCAGGGCGCGACGTGGTCGGCGCCTGCCGAATGATGGAGTTCGCCAACACCGAAGCCTCCGTGAAGTCCACGTTGACCTCCCTCGCGCAGAATTATCCCACCGAGGGCTGGGGCTATTTTCTAAACCAGGACGGCAGCGTGCGCTGGTCCGATGTGGCCATCACCGGCATGTCGCATGGCGCGACCACCGCAGCGGTGGCGGGGCGGATCGGGGTGCGCATGTGGCGTGTGGTCTCGCGTTCGGGTCCGCGTGACGATACGTGCGGTGTGGGCGTGTCGCCCACGCCGACGTTCGACCCAGCCAACCCGCCGTGGATGGCGAACTGCCCCCTGGCTGACATTGCGTCGTGGATGGACCAGCCGTCCATCACGCCGATCAACCGCTTTTACGGCCTCGTGGGCACGACGGACGTCGAATATGGGGACATCATGTTCGACATGCACTACACGGGGTACCCCGGCCCGCCGGTGCAGTTTAACGTGGCCGGAGCGGTCTTGACCGGCAACCAGTTCTATTCGACCACGGGCGGACACCTCGACTTCCTGGGAGCCGCCCCAGGCGTGATGCCGACCAACACGGACGCCGCGTTGAACGTCGCGTTTGGGATTCCGCCGGCGAATCAGAACCCCAATTTCTAGGGATGCGTCGCGTCGAGGAAGGCGCCCGGCTCCCAGGTCCGTCCTGTCTCACAGTCGAAGTGCGTGAGACGGACGTTGGTCGGCGTCATGTCGATGGTGCCGAAGACAATCGGTAAGCGAAATCGGCGCGGGCCCGCGGAGCCCGGGTTGAACACCCAGATGTCGCCGTCGCGCGCGACGAGGGGCACGTGGGAGTGGCCGCACACCACCAACGAGGCGCCCCTCGCGCGAGCCATGCGAGCGGCATCGGCACGCAGCTTCGGCCCGTTGACCGCAATGTGAAGGATGAGGATGCGCAGCTGCAACGCGTCGTCCGCGACGACGTCGAGCGTCAGAACGTCGGGCAGCGAAGGGCTGCGGACATCGATGTTCCCGCGAATCGCGAAAAGCGGTGCGATCGCTTCGAGCTCGTCGAGCACGGCGAGGTCGCCGATGTCTCCCGCGTGCAGGATGGCGTCCGGGGCGTGCGACCGGAGGTGCTTCATCGTGGCCGGGTGCGGCGCGGAGTGCGTGTCGGCGACGACGGCCAGGCGAAGGAGACCCTCGCGTGATGCAATGCGCGCGGTCTTCTCCGTCATCTTCGAGCGACCCACGCCGTCACTATAGTCCCCCAGGCGCTTACGTGACGGCTCGCTTCCGCTCGGTGCCGGACGCGCGCAATCATGTGAAATGGTCATTCGTCCCGTTACCGGTCGAGATACCGACGCAGTAATCGCCCTCTGGGGCGCCGTTTTCCCGGAGTACGGCGACCCGACCCGTCCGCAGCGCGACCCGCGCGCGAGCATTGCACGCAAGCTCGCGTTCGGCGACGGGCTCTTCTGGCTGGCGGAAGAGGAGGGGCACGCGATCGCTACCGTGATGGCCGGCTACGACGGCCACCGCGGATGGATCTACTCGCTGGGCGTTCTTCCGAGCGCGCGCAGAACGGGGATCGGCCGGGCGCTGGTCGCGGAGGCCGAGCGCGCCCTCGCGGCCCTGGGCTGTCCGAAAGTAAACCTGCAGGTTCTCACCTCCAAAGAGGGCGCTCGGGCTTTCTGGCGCGCTGTTGGCTATGAGCCCGACGCGGTGACCAGCTTCGGAAAAAGGCTCTGAGGGAGCTCCCGACGAGTCAAGCCGTTTGCGGAGGTTTGGACGCGGCCCGAAACGCGGCGCAGCGGAGCACGGGTTGGGACGGGTATTTGTCGGGCAGAGCCGTGCACATCAAGAACGTCGACGCGCGGCCCCGCACTTGCCGGCAGAAATCGCAGCGCTCACACAGACTGTCGGGCGGAACCAGCACGCTGGATTCGGCGGGGAACCGGTCGGGCATCGCTACGTCGCTCCCTCCCAGCGGACCCACGCGGTGCCTTCATGGAGCGGCGGGAAGACGTCGCCGTGCAAGATCTCCGCGAGCAGCTCCGGCGTCGTGAAGAGGCTTGGCCCGGACCGGTTGAAATAGAGGTTCCCATCGGCCGCAACCACGCGACCGGCGCGCACCGCGCGCAGATCACGGAAGCCCGGCCGGGCCGCCAGCGTCGGCATCTCCGCCAGCGTGCGTGGGAGGTCGAAACCACATGGCGCTACGACGAGCACGTCGGGGTCGGCCTGTCGCACCGCGTCCCAGGGCGTCGCGGTCGAGTGGTGGCCCGGCGCGCCCAGGCGGCCGGTGCCCCCGGCGCGCTCGACGAGCTCAGGCATCCAGTTGCTCATCGGGAAGATCGGATCGATCCATTCGAGGCAGACGACGGTCGAATGCCGTAGCGGTCGCGTGGTCGTGGCCAGTGCGTCGAGGCGGTGTCGAATTTTCTGCACGAGCTCGCGGCCTCGCTCGGCAAGTCCCAACACGCGCGCCACTTGCAGAAAGTCATCCAGAACCCCGCTGGGTGTGCTGGCACCCAGCGCGACTACGGGGCGGCGGGTGATCGTGAGAGGGCTCTGGGGCAGGGCGCCCGGACCGACCGCGCACACTTCGCAGTGGGTCTGGGTGATGATCAAGTCGGGCGCCAAGTCGACGAGCTGCTTCGCGTCGACCTCATAGAGGGCTTTCCCGGCGGAGAGCCGTGCACGAACGCGCGCGTCGATCTCGGCGCTCGAGCCGGTGGTGTCGAACGTCGGGCGGCTGACACTGGGCAACCGCTTGACCCAGCTCGGGTGGTCGCATTCGTGCGAGCGGCCGACGAGCCGCTCGCCCGCGCCCAGCTCGCACAGCAGCTCCGTGGCGCTGGCGAGCAATGAGACGACGCGGTGGGGAGCCACGCCGGGTCTGGCGTCGGACGTCGTGCTCACGGCGACCCAGCGAGCACGTGCGGCATCGGTTCGCATTCGTACCACCCTCGAGCGCCGAGGTGCGATCGGAAAGCGTGGCCGGCGTTTAAGCCGCCGTGGATCCCGCAGCCTCCGTCACAGATCGTTGGGCGCGATCCAAACGATGTCTCCGTTGGTGTCGTTCGTGAGAAATAGGCGCCCGTCTGCGGAGAACGCTACGGCCGTCGGGCGCCCGTGGTCTTGATTCACGTCGTCCCACCCCGTCGCGAAGTCGGTCATGTCACCGGTATCGGAGGTTTCTACCGAATAGTTCGCTCCCGGTAGAGGCAGACCCGTGGTCGGATCCATCTGGATGCTGACCAAGCGTGCGCCCGTCCACGTACCGGCCGCTCCGTGCATGGCGATGTAAACGCGCCCGCCCCACATGCCGGGCCAGGTACCCGGCTCGAAGTCGAGACCGAAGGGTGTGTCGCCGACAAAGAACGAATCGATGTCGGCCGAAATCCCCGAGCAGTCGGGCGGAGTGGGTGCACCGTTGTCCGCGTAAGCCAGGTTCTTGGTGGCGCAGCACGGGTAGCCCCAATCGTCGCCCGCTCGAATGGGAAGGAGCTTTTCCCGGCCGCCTTCCGAAGCGGTGGCGTCCTTCACCAGCTCGAGGGCGAAACATTGATTGTGACCGCGCGAGCACCGAACCGCGATGGGGTTGCGCAGGCCCCTGACCACGGGACTGACGCTACCCGATGCGTGGAGCGCCAAGATGCCGCCAAGAAATGGCCACGGCGGGGCCACGCACAGATCGTCGTTGCTTCCACCGTTGCCGACGTAAATCGTTCCGTCATCGGCCATATCCAGGGTCTTTGGCCAGTGAACCGGGTCGGGCGCAAAGATCGCGCCGATATCGGCGAAGGTCTGGCTCGCTCCCGAGGGAGCACGATCGCCCCGAGAGTAGGCCACGCGCATGATCTTGGCGGCATCTTGGTAATAGAAATAGCCGCCCGCAAACAGCAGCCCCTGGGTCGCAGGGAGGTCAGGCAAAAACTCGATGCTCCGGTCCGCGACCCCGTCGTCGTCGTCGTCGGGCAAAACCATGATGGCCGATTGGCCGTACGACCCGGCGCTCGTCGTCGGCGCGGTGGGCGAGGAGACGAAGGCCTCGCCGCTGGGGGCGAATCGGATCTGTCGCGCATTTCCGACATTCGCGAAATAATGCACGCAGAAACCGACCGGGACGTTTACGTAGCCGACATCGGGCAGGGTGCCGCCGTCGGCGGCGTGACCTCCTGGAATCGTGGCGAGGCCGTTCGCCGTGCGGAGCACCGAGCCGGGTAGACGGCACGGATGAAGAATCGATCCGCTGACGAGGCCGCCCAGGCCAGAGTCGGAGCTCGCCCCCGAATCGCCCGTGAGCGCCGTCGACCCCTTCGCGGAGCAGGCCAGAAGTCCGAGGAGAAGCAAGGCAAGCGGTTTGCTCATGGCGCTCGCGATGGCGACCCGATCGCCGGTCGCATCGCCTCAATGCGGCGGTCCGGGCAGGTTCATGGAAACGGTGTGAACTCCCGTGCCGCTGACCACGATGACGGTCTTCCCATCCGCACCCCCGAACGTGGCCATGGTGCCTCCGGGATAGGAGCCGACCTGTGTTCCGTCCGGCCCGATGATGCTGCCGCCCGACAGATACAAGTTGCCGGCACAATCCACGGACATTCCATCGGTTGTCCCGGCGAAATTCTTGGGACCATTGCTCGGGACTCCGTTGGCGTCCAAGTCGTAGGTCTTCACGCCCGAACCGTCGAACTCCAGATAGAGTGTCTTTTCGTCGGGCGAGACGGCGACGCCGTTCGGTTGGCCACTCCCATCCTTGGTGATGAGATTCAGGGCTCCCGTGGGATCGATATAAAAGAAAGAAGGGCCGACGCCCACCGGTCGTGGGCCGAGCTCGTAGGTTGGATTGGAAAAGTAGATGGACCCGTTGCTGATCGAGGTGACGTCGTTGGGTGAATCGAGCAGTTGGCCCATGTACATGCTGGCGAGTGTTGTGGGCTGCTTGGTCGCGAGGTCGTAGGCCATCACCGCTCGAGGCGTCTGGCATACTCCGACGAGCATGCCGTCGTATGCGGCGGTCAAGCCGTTGCATCCGACGTCGGCCAACCAAGTTTCGCACGTTCCGCCCGGCGTATATTTGATGATGTCGCCGGGACCGCTCGTGCCGCGCACGAAATTCGAGAAGAAGAAGGCCTGCTCGCTCGTGATCCACGTCGGACCTTCGTTCCAATCGTACTTGAACGTGAAATCGCCGCAGACGGCTTGGGCCGGGCCGGCGATCGGGGCGGGAAAAGGGCCCGCCGGGCAAGCAAACCGCGCTGTGCTCCCCGGACCCCCCTCTCGCGGCCCAGCCTCTCCGCCTGCTCCGCCTCCGCTGTCGGTCGACGAGGGAGCGCTGCCGGCCTCGTCGACCGGAGCTCCGACGACGGTCCCCGACGTTGCACCCGTGGCGCTGACGACGGTGCCCGACGCCGTCGTGCCGCCGCTGCCGAGCCCCGAGCTTGACGTGCCCGAGCTGCCGGCTTGGCCGACACTCACCCCCGAGCCGACTCGCCCCGAGCTTTGACCGGCTCCGCCGACCGAGCCGCGGCCGCTCGAAGCGCTCATCGGGGAGGGCCCCTTGTTGGAACAGGCGAGCGCGAGGAGCGCGAGGGGGACGGCGAGCGGGGTGAGGATTCGCACGGTTCAAGCCTACGATATTTCGGCGCCGATGGTTGCGTGCCACCGGCGTCCAGCCGATCTGCGAAGCGGTGAAGTGCCAAAGACAATGAGATCTCGCTCGAATTGCCGATGCGCGCACACATGGTGTAAAAATATAGAGAATGAAAATCGTCGCCTGCGCCCTCGGGGTCCTCGCATCGTCGTGTACGCCTTCGACACCCCCGCCTCCGCCCATGGCAGGAGCTACGCCTCTACACGCGGCAGCTTCCTCGGCCGCGCCGCCAGGGCCCGGGGCTGCGTCGCCCGCACCGCCACCGGCCGGCGACGACTCAGCGCGCGACGATCTCCTGGGAAAGGCCGCGCCTGACTTCACGGCCACGGCCCAAGATGGAAGCACCGTTCATCTCGGCGCTCTTCGCGGCAAATGGGTAATCATCTACTTCTATCCCAAGGATGAGACTCCGGGATGCACCAAAGAGGCGTGCTCGTTCCGCGACGCATGGGAGTCCATCGCAAGGACCGGTGCGGTGCTCGTGGGCGTCTCCGCGGATAGCCGCGAGTCGCATCTCGCGTTCGCGCAGCACTACAAGCTGCCATTTCTCCTCGTGACCGATCCCGACGGCGCGATTGGCCGTTCGTACGGCGTCCCGTTCGAAGGGCACCATCGCCGCCAAACCATCGTCGTGGGCGCCGACGGGACCGTGCGCAACGTCTACCGGAAGGTCGATGTCACGGTGCACGCGGCGCAGATCCTCGAGGCCTTGAGCCACGCCGGATGATCACGCCGTCGCTTGCGCGTCGATGAGCGACTGGGCCCAATGGGCCGCCCCGGCGCGCGTGGTAAAAAACTGGTACGGCACGGGGGGAGGTGAGAGCCAAAAGATCGCGGTCACCATCCCGCGCGCGAGCGGCGAGGTGAGAACCACGCCGATGCTGCGGACCGCTCGTCCGATGTGCTGGTCGTTGTCGCGAACGTGGGCGGCGAGCTTCTGACGTTGCAAGGCGTTGGGGATCCCAGCGTGCGATAAGTCGAAAATGAGCACATACCGAGCTCCGCTCCGAACCTGGGTTTCCAGCTCCGCGAGCATCTGCTCGATGTCGCTGTCCCCCAGCGTGGATGGAGGAGTGACCCAGACCACGCCGCGGCTTCGCTCCAAGTAGCTCACGACAACCTGCGGGAGTGTACTTCATCGCCTGGGCGGCGGCTCGGCGTCACGGCCTTGCGCCTCTGCGCGCGCCCGTTTGCACGCGACCGGTGCCTGCGGGAACATGGATCCGATGGAGTCCGGCCACCCCGCGATGCATCCCGACGCCGAAACGATCGTGCGATGTCTCGAGCTATCGCCGCATCCGGAAGGGGGGTTCTACCGCGAGACGTGGCGTTCCCCGCTTACGCTCCATGGGTTGCCGCACGCGGCGCCCCGCGCGGCGAGCACGGCGATCTACTTTCTTTTGCCGGCGGGGACATTCAGCGCGTTCCACCGTGTGGCAAGCGACGAGGCCTGGCATCACTACGGGGGCGATCCGCTCGTCTTGCACGAGCTCGACGAGGGGGGCGTGCATACGGTCGTCGAGCTGGGTCGCGATCTCGGCCGGGGCGAGCGTCCCCAGCACGTCGTCCCCGCAGGCCGATGGCAGGCTGCCGTGCCTGGCGGCGACCGTTACGCGTTTTGCGGTTGCACCGTGGCGCCGGGCTTCGACTTCCGCGACTTCGAGATGCCTTCGCGCGACGAGATGGCTCGCATGTTCCCGCAGCACGCCGAGCTCAGTGCCCGGCTTTCGCGTCCCGTGCGCGGTCGATCCTGGGCGTGACCTCGGCGTCATGCAAGGGTGAGAGTCCATGTTCGCGTTCGACAACACCTACGCTCGCCTGCCCGAGCGCTTTTACGCCCGCGTTGCCGCGACGAAAGTGGACGCGCCTCGCGTCGTGAAGATCAATCGGCTGCTGGCGGACCTGCTCGGCGTCGACGCGCAGCGGCTCGCATCGCTCGAGGGAGAGCAGATCCTTGCGGGCAACGTCCCCCCCGACGGGGCCGAGCCGATCGCCCTCGCGTACGCGGGACACCAATTCGGCTCCTTTGTGCCGCAGTTGGGCGACGGCCGCGCGATCTTACTCGGTGAGGTCATCGGCAAGGACGGTCGGCGGCGCGACGTTCAGCTCAAAGGCGCGGGGCGCACACCGTTCTCGCGCGGGGGCGACGGGCGCGCCGCGCTCGGCCCGGTGCTGCGGGAATACCTCGTCAGCGAGGCGATGGCGGCCCTCGGAATACCGACGACGCGGGCCCTAGCGGCCGTCGCCACCGGCGAGCGAGTCTTTCGCGACGAGGCGCACCCGGGGGCCGTCCTCGTGCGTGTCGCCGCGAGTCATATCCGCGTTGGGACGTTCCAGTTCTTTGCGGCGCGGCGCGATGGGGAGGCGTTGCGGGTCCTCGCCTCTCACGCCCTTGCGCGGCACTACCCCGACTCCGTGGGCACGGGCAACGACGGCCTCGCGCTCCTCGAGCGGGTTGCTGCTGCCCAAGCCGACTTGGTCGCGCAGTGGCTTGGCGTCGGCTTTGTGCATGGCGTCATGAACACCGACAATACCGCCGTATCGGGCGAAACGATTGACTACGGCCCATGTGCGTTTCTCGACGAGTACGACCCGGACCGAGCTTTCAGCGCGATCGACCAGGCCGGTCGCTACGCGTTTGCCAACCAACCGCGCATCGCGCTCTGGAACGTCGCACGTCTCGCCGAGGCGCTTCTACCCCTCATTTCCGACGACGGGAACGAAGCCGCCCGTATGGCGACCGAGCGCCTCGACGGCTTCGCGGCGCGTTTCGAATCGGCGCACCTGCGCGTGATGCGGGCGAAGCTTGGTCTCGCGCGCGAGGAGAGGGGGGACCGCACGTTCCTCGCGGATCTTCTGGCTCTGCTGGCCGCGCAGCGCGTCGACTACACGATCTTTTTTCGTGCGCTGTGTGCGGCTGCGGGCGATTCGTCGCTGGAACCAGAGCTGACCTCGATGTTCGACAAGGAGCCCGAGGCGTTCCGATCCTGGGTAGGCACCTGGCGCCTTCGGCTGGCCCGCGAAACGAGCACGCCGGACGCGCGCGCGTCGGCGATGCGGCGCGCCAATCCTGCCTTCATCCCGCGCAATCACCGGGTGGAAGAGGCCCTCGAGGCTGCGGTGAAACGCGATGACCTCGAGCCCTTCGAGACGCTGCTCGAGGTGCTCCAGCGACCGTACGACGACCAGCCCGAGAGCGCGCATCTCGCGACCCCGCCGGGGCCCGAGCAGCACGCTTACAAGACGTTTTGCGGAACGTAGAGGATCGCGTCGATGGGACGGGGCAGGCTCGAGGCGTTCAGCGACGGGGTCATCGCCGTCATCATCACGATCATGGTCTTGGAGTTGAAGGCTCCGCACGGGGCAGATTTTGCCGCGCTCGCTCCGCTCGTGCCGGCGCTGCTCACGTATGCCGTGAGTTTTGTCTTCATCGGCATCTATTGGAACAACCACCACCACATGCTGAACGCCGCGGCGCACATCGATGGTCGCGTCCTTTGGGCGAACCTGCATTTGCTGTTCTGGCTTTCGCTCGTCCCGTTCGTCACGAGCTGGGTGGGCAGCACCCCGGCTGCATCGGCGCCGACGGCGCTCTATGGCGCCGTGCTCCTGATGGCGGGCGTCGCATGGCTGCTTTTGCAACGCTCGCTCGTGAAGCTGAATGGGCCCGATTCAACCCTCGCGCGCGCCGTCGGACGCGACCTGAAGGGCCGGGTTTCGGCAGTCCTCTATTCGCTTGCGATTGCCCTCGCGTTCGTGAACACCTCGATAGCCGACGCCATCTACGTGTTCGTGGCGATGATGTGGCTCGTCCCGGACCGCCGCATCGAACGAACGATGCGCGTGGGTGAGACCCCGGCATGACGGGAACGCGCTATAGGATGAAGCGATGTCGGCTCTCACCCTCGCGATCGGCAATAAGAACTACTCCTCTTGGTCGCTGCGTCCCTGGCTGGCCCTCAAGCAGGCTGGCGCGGCGTTCCGCGAGGTCGTCATTCCCCTCTACGCAGCGGATTCGCCGAGGGCGATCCGCGAGCACTCTCCCTCGGGCAAGGTGCCCGTTTTACGGCACGGCGATCGAGTCGTGTGGGACTCTCTTGCGATCTGCGAGTACGTCGCGGAGGCCTTTCCGGAGGCTCGTCTCTGGCCCGTCGACCCGTCGGCGCGCGCCGTCGCGCGCTCGATCAGTGCGGAGATGCACTCGGGATTCGCGGCTCTGCGAACCAACATGGGGATGAATGTCCGGGCGCGGTTGCCGGGGAAGGGGCGGACCGCCGAGTCGCTTCGCGACATCGAGCGGGTGCGATCGCTCTGGCGTGACGCGCTCGACCGCTTCGGTCGAGGTGGCCCGTTTCTCTTCGGGTCGTTCTCGATTGCCGACGCGATGTACGCGCCCGTTGTCGTTCGCTTTCGGACGTACGAGGTAGAGCTCGACTCCCGCCTTCGCGAATACGGCGCCGCGGTCCTTTCTCTGCCTGCGATGGAAGAATGGGAAGCCGCTGCGCGCGCCGAGCCCTGGACGATCGAAGCGTTCGAGTACCCGCCGATTCAGGCCTGAGCCATCATGCGTCTCGTCCAATGCGGTGCGTGCGGCGGCGATGTGTCGGATGAGGCGCAGGCATGCCCGAAATGCGGGCAGCCGACGGAGCGTGCAAAGAGAATGGCCTGGGCCTACCCGCTCGCCATCGTGATCGTTGCGGGGGGCATCCTCTGGTTTCTGATCCACATCGTCGCCGAAGTCGTCAAAGGCCTGCAGGGGGCGCTACCGACCCCCTGACGTAGCCGACCGGATCAGCGCTCGGTGAGCCGCGTGCTCAAGATGCGATCGAGCTTGGGAAACTCCTGGTCGAGATACGCGTTGCCTTCGCT
>Ga0209274_10000378_pt1 | contig 28884 bp, 20 predicted proteins | sample HubBroMetageREF1_FD_188343 | JGI IMG/M metagenome (GOLD analysis project Ga0209274, IMG submission 188343) | Reference soil microbial communities from the Hubbard Brook experimental Forest, New Hampshire, USA - Hubbard Brook CCASE Soil... | ecosystem: Environmental > Terrestrial > Soil >...
GAGCTGAAAGAGGCCGGGATGGATGCGGTGCTCCATCTCCAGGCCCTGATCCTGAATCTCAAGATAAAAATTGTCCTTACCAAAAATGTCGGTGAACGTCCCGGCGGCCGCGCGGGCCGCGTCGTAATTGCCCTCAGTAAGGCGCTCGGCGACTTCGCCTTTCAGGCACCCGGAGAGGCCGATCAGCCCCCGGGAATGCTCCGCCAGAAACTTCTTGCTCACGCGCGGCTTGTAGTAGAAACCGTGCAGCGAAGCCTCAGACGTGATCTTGACCAGATTGCGGTAACCTTCTTCGTTCTCGGCCAGCACCAGCAGGTGGTTGTAGGTATCGCCTTCGGGCGCGGCGCGGTGGTCATCTTTCTTGCAGATGTAGAGTTCGCAGCCGACGATCGGCTTCACGCCCGCATGCTTTGCCGCGTTGACAAAGTGGACCGCCCCAAAAATGTTGCCATGGTCGGTCATGGCCACGGCGGGCATCCCCAGCTCTTGCACGCGCTGGCACAGCTTTTCGACATCACAAGCGCCGTCGAGCAGGGAGTAGTCCGTGTGCAGGTGCAGGTGGACGAATTGAGACATGGGTTCGGTAGGCTTAGTCTACCGCAACCGGGACGGAGGAAAACTGTTCGTTTGTGTGGGTTTCGCGTTCCAGACCCCGCGAGATGGCTGTCACTGAGTGTAATCGGGATGTTACCCAATTGAAGAATGCGGGCCTCCGCTTTTGCGCTATACTCTTGATTCTCCCAAAACAACGATGCGCCCGAGTCTCTCAAATCGAGGATGGTGCCCGGTCGTTGCGGCAATCGTGCTCTTCGGGTGGACGGGCACGCTGGCACAGACGACTGGCGCTAATGGAGGTATCGAGTTTTCTTCCGATTTTGAGATAAAGATCGAACATCGAGGATGTCTGCTCCGCCAAAAGGAAAGTACGGACTGGAGGCAGTGTTCCAAAGTGAACGAACCAGTTGCGGTCGGCCTGATTGACGGAGTGCAGAAGATTTACGTTGGTACAAAGGCTGTTAAACCGCCTAAAGCGGTATACCAAACAGAACCGGCTTATCCTGCCAGCAAAATATCGTCGGGGGAAAACGGCGGAGTAACGCTCTTCGTCGTCGTGGACGATCACGGAAAAGTGCGTCTTGTTAAAGTGCGTACCACGTCAGGTCCAGATTTTAGTAAGGAAGCCATTGAAGGGGTCACACGATGGACTTTCGAACCTGCAAGACTTAAAGGCGAACCCGTCGCAGCGCTCATCTCTGTTGACGTGAACTTCATCACACCTAGGCCGAAATACTAGCGATCTACTTCCGAGCAGGGTTACACTCGGAACCCCAGGGCACGAGGAGTCCGATTTCCTCAAAGTGGGTTAACTACTGGAGTTTCTAGCTTACTCCGGCTGTCGCAGCCTGCGCCTTTTGCAGCAGCCGCCGGGCCTGGGCGATGAGTTCCGCGACTTCGAAAGGCTTTACCAGATGAGGGATGTGGTTGGCTTGCAGGAAGACGCGTTCGTCGCTGAGTTCTCCTCCGTTGGAGAAGGTGAACAGGACGTGACCTTCCATGGTCGAGCAATTCTCTTTGAGCCAGTGGCAGGATTCCTGGACGCTCCACTGGCCGGCCATCTTGCCGTTCATGATGAGCGCGTCAAAATGTTCTGAGAGCAGGCGCGTCTTTACGTCCTGTGTGGTCTTCGCAGTTACAACCGAAGCGCCCGCGCCGGCGAGCACGTCGCGCTCAAATTCGAGCACGGCGTCTTCTTCCTCCACCAGCAGCACGCGGCCGTGTAAGGCGCCTTCGTGCAGACGTTGAGTCGGCTTCAGTTCGACTTCGGCATCGGTTGTTTCTGCCGCGGGTAGCCGGACCTCGATGCAAGCGCCGCCCTCCGGAGCATTGTTGGCGGTGATGTCGCCGCCATGTTCCTTCACGATGCCGTAGCAGATGCTGAGCCCGAGTCCTGTGCCTTTGCCCACGCTCTTGGTCGTGTAGAAAGGATCGAAGATGCGCTTGGGATCTTTGATCCCTGCTCCGTCGTCAGTAAACTGCGTGCAAACGTGTCCGTCCGCGCAACTGACGCGAATCTTGAGCTTGCCGCTGCGCCCGGTTTCGAGAATAGCGTCGACCGCGTTGTTAATGACGTTCAAAAACACTTGCTCGATCTGATGCGGGTCGGCGACAACCATCGCAGGTTCGGAAGTCACATCGCGCTCGACGTGAATGTTGTTGATCTTCAGGTCGTAGTCGCGCAGCGCCAGAGTTTCGTCGAGTATCTTGCGGATGTCAACTTCGTCCCGTTGCGGCGTGCGCTGTCGCGCGAACGAGAGCAGATTCTGCACCACACGATGCGTCCGCTGCGCCTGTTTGAACAGCTTGCTGACGTAGTCCTGGGCGCGCGGGTTCAGGCCTTCGGTTTCGAGCAGCTGGGCGTAGCCAAGAATCGCCGTGAGCGGGTTATTGAGCTCATGGGCGACGCCGGCAATCAATTGCCCGACGGCTGACATCTTCTCGCTCTGCAGCAGCTGTTCCTGAGTCTTGCGCAGATCTTCATAGGCGCGGCAAGTCTCTTCGTAGAGCCGGACTTTCTCGATCGTGGTGGCCAGTTGCCGGCTGATCGCGACCAGCAGATTTTCGTCGTTGCTGGAGTAGGTGTATCCCAGGCTGCTGCACAGCCCCATGATCCCCACGGGTGCGTCCTTGCCCCAGAACAGGATCCAGATCCAGGAGCGATCCGCATCGGAGCGCACGAACTCGGCAACCTTAGGCGGCAAGTGCGGCAGATACTCCGCCGTGACCACTTCGGTGCGCGAACGCATCACCAGATCCCCAAAGCCGTCGGTAAAGAGAACTTCGGCGGCGCGAACCTGGTCGCGACTGCGCGGGCCCCAGGCGGCGCGCCGGCGATATGTGGTCGCATCCATGTCGGATAGGTAGACCGTTCCGCTCTCCGCGCCAAACAGAGTGACCACCTGGCGCAGAGTTAGGTTGAGAATCTCGTCGAGATCGAAGGATTGCGCCGCCACCACGGCCATGGCGTTCAGAGCGTTCAACTCGCGGTTGCGGCGCCGCATCTCATCTTCGGCGCGCCGCTTTTCCGTCATGTCGAGAACAAATCCCTGGTAGCGTTCAACGTCGCCGGTGCCATTGCGCGTGGCGAAGCTGCTCTCCACAGCCAGCAGAAGCGTGCCATCCTTGCGGCGCAAACTGACGTCGAAATTGCGCACGTAATTGTGATCTTCAATTTCGCGGCGGAACGCCTCACGCTGCTTGGGGTCGACGCAGATTTCCGTGTTCAGGTTCAGAACCAGTAACTCTTCGCGCTGACTGTAGCCGAGCATGTGCACGAAGGCATCGTTGCAGTCGATCAGCTGGCCCTCAGGATTCGCGACGTAAACGCCTTCCTGCACCTGCTCGAAGAGTAAACGATACTTTTCTTCTGCGGAGCGCCGGTCGGTAATGTCGCGTACCACGTGAATGGTGCCTTTTTGCGGGCTGCCTTGCTCGGTGTAGGAAGAAGTCGAGACCACCGAGAAGCCGCCAAAACAGGGGTCCGCGCCTTCGGTGAATTCTTCGTCCCCACCCATCGCGCAGTAGGGGCATCCTGTCCACTCCCCAAAAGTGTGCGGCAAAGTCGACTCACACGAGCTGCCGACCACATCCGCGGCGGCCTTGCCGAGATGCTGGAGCAGAACCTGATTCGCCTTGATAATCCGGTAGTCGACGTCGTGGGCCAGGATGATGTCGTGAATCGAATCGAAGGTGTTGATCCACTGCCGCTGCGAGCGCAGCACCTGCTCGAGCAAGCGGAAGTTCTCGACCGCGACCGCCAGCTGTTTAGCGCATGCCTGCAGGAAGTCCAGTTCTTCTGAGGTCCAGCCGCGGTTGCCGGAATTGCCCAGCAGCAGCAATCCAACGGGCGACTTGTTGCCCACAACCGGAACCATTAGAACCTGCCGGATCTTTTCAGTCTTGAGACACTCCTCAGGCTCAGGACCAGCGGCATTTCGCGTCGTGACTTGCGGGCCGGGCTTGGCCAACAGTTTCTGGATGTCGTCATTGATCTCGGCGAAACCGCCATCGCGCAAGTAATCGGAAGACAGGCCGACGGCGTGAGTCGCGACCAGATGTCCACCCTCGAGCAGACGAAACCAGGTCGCCTTGACTCGCGTCAACCGCTGCAATTCCTCGATGGCCGACCGCACCACGTTGCCGTATTGCTGGGCGCTGGCCATGCTGGTGGTGATGGCCTGCATCGCGCGCAGCCTGCGGGTGCGCGCACGGGATTCGTCGAACACAACCAGCAACATGCTCAGGCCGAGCGCAATCTCGGCGGCAAGAAACGCCGCGGCTGGAACACGGTCGGTGAATGGCGACCAGGAAAGGTGAAGCGTCGGCAGACAGAGCGCGAGCAGCCACGCCGATGGTTCCCACCGTCCGCGGCGAGCCCGGAGCAGCGCAATCGAGGCGGTCAACAGGATGATCCGATAGCCCACTTCCACGGCCACGCGCAAGGGCAGGGAATCGGGCCACAACAGAATTCGCACTCCGGCGAAACCAACCAGGATGGGCGTGATCACCATCAAGGGAACCAGCAAATCCCGGTTCCGCGTGTACAGCAACACCGCTCCCCCCAGCAATCCCACGGCGAGCACAAACGACGCCTGCACCGCGACCGCATCGAAAGGCGCCGGTATTTTCGCCGCCAGGCAATGTTCGGCCAGACGCGACGCCACCAAAGTTGTCCAACCCAAAATCCAAACTTTAAGATAGGTCTCGCGGAAGGCGCGCAGCGCGAGCAGGGAGGCGCCCAGCAGAATCAGCAGAGCCAACTCTGCCGCCGTGGGCTTGGCCAGTCCAAGCCTTGCCACCGTATTCCAAATCGACCAGAAGGATGCGCTCATCACATTTCGAACGTGCGTGCGGACGTACGTCTTCCTCCCTTTTGAATATCATGGCCCGGTAGTTTCCCGATGGAGTTTCCGGACCTCAATGATTACTTTCGGCATCTCGCCGCTGAGTTACAATCGCCGATAGACTTTCGTGTATTCCTTATGGCAGACCGCATTCTTGTCGTTGACGACGAAGAGCCGATTCGCGAAATCGTCGCCTCCATGCTCGGTACTGCAGGATATGCCTGCAAACAGGCGGCTTCCGGCATGGAAGCCCTTGCGGTTCTCACCTCAGGAGAAGAGTTTGAGTTGATGCTCTCCGACCTGATGATGGCGGACCTCGACGGCATTGGCCTGCTGGAACGTACCAAGGAAAGGTATCCAGACATGCCGGTGGTGATGGTTACCGCCGTGCACGATATCTCCGTAGCGCTCGCGGCCATTCGCAACGGGGCCTACGACTATCTTCTGAAGCCTTTCGAGCGCGAGCAACTGCTGAACACGGTGAGCCGCGCCCTGGAAAACCGGCGGCTCAAGGTAGAAAACCGAACGTATCAAACCAACCTGGAAGTTCTGGTCAAGGCTCGCACCGATCAACTGCAAGCCACCATGAGCAACCTGGAGCGCTCCTACGACATCACGCTGGAAGCTCTGGGCGATGCGCTGGACTTGAAGGATCGCGAGACCGAAGGGCACTCTCGGCGGGTGACGCTTTTTACCATCGCCATTGCCCAGCGCTTAGGCCTGCCGCGCGAACAGGTGACGGTCATCGCTCGCGGCGCTTTTCTCCACGACATCGGAAAGATGGCCATCCCGGACAAGATACTGAACAAGCCGGGCAAGCTTGAGGCCGAAGAAATGGACGTCATGAAGGAGCACGCTTACCACGGCTATCAGATCGTAAAGAAAATTCCATTTCTTGTGGATGCCGCGGAGATCGTGTATTCGCACCAGGAGTGGTTCAACGGCAATGGCTATCCCCGTCAGCTCAAAGGCCAGGAAATTCCGCTTGGGGCTCGAATATTTTCGGTGGCTGACACTTTTGATGCGATCACCTCGGATCGTCCTTATCGCCCGGCCCAGTCGCTGCAGGCGGCCCGCACGGAAATCGAGAAGTTTTCCGGACGCCAGTTCGATCCGGAAATCGTGAAGGTGTTTCTCGAAATTCCGGACAAGGTCTGGGAAGATCTGCGTAAAGAAATCGATGGTCAGACCTACCGGCCAGCATATTCCCCAGGGCTAAGGGTTAAACCCGCGAGCGAAACAAAAGCTAAATCCGCGAGTGAAGATGGAAACCTTTGAACAGTCGTAAACCATCGAAATCTCTGCTTGCGGCAGCCGTGCTATGCATGGTCGCACTGACGGTGGGATGCGTGTTCCTGCCTCGCGGCCTCGCCCGGACCGCAGTCAGCGACATCGTGTGCGGATCGCTGATGCTGCTTGCCTTGGTCGCGTTCGCCGAGGTCGGCCTGGCCAGCAGGGGCCGCATGCGCTGGTTCTGGATGTTGCAGGCGGCGGGCTGGGGAATGTGGTTTTGCGATCAGGTGGTGTGGATTGTTTTTGATCTGGTGCTGCAGAAAAAAGTGCCGGCGATGTACCCCGCGGACGCTCTGTTATTTCTGGCGGGAGCGCCCATGATTGCGGGTCTGCTGCTCCGCCCCCACCGGCAACCCCCGGAACGCAGTGCACGGCTGGGCATTCTGGACTTCTTTCTGCTGTTGCTCTGGTGGCTCTACCTCTATCTGTCATTCGTGGTTTGCTGGCAGTACATTTCGCCCAATGAGGCCGGATACAACCGCAACTTCGATTTGCTCGCCGGCGCGGAAACCATTCTGATCGTTTGTGTTCTGCTGGCTTTCTGGCGAGAAAGCTCGGGACGGTGGAAAACGTTTTACGCCTGTTTTTGCGGCGCGTTCGTGTTCAACGGCGTCGCCTTCTATGTTCTCAACAACGCCATCGAGCGCGATGTGTATTTCACCGGCAGTTGGTATGACATTCCGTACTGCGCTTCCTTCGCTGTTTTTACGGCGGTGGCCCTTCTGGGACCAGGCCTGTCGCCGACGCCCGAGACTGCGGCCGACGAATCGTATAGTGCGTGGATGACGAACCTGGCAATGATTGCCGTGCTTTCGTTGCCCATCATTGCGCTCTACGGGTTGCTCGATCGCCGTCTGCCGCGGGAAGTCTCGGATTTCCGTGTGCTGGTGACGCTGGCGACCATGTTTCTGATGGCCTTTCTCCTATTCATTCAGCATCGCCGCCTGAACCGCGAACTGCAGCGCACGAACCTGGTGTTGCAGGAAGCCTCGCTCACCGATCCCATGACCGGTCTGCGCAACCGCCGCTATTTCTCCGCGACCATCGATTCGGATGTGAGCCAGGCGTTGCGTTCCTACGTCGATGGCCGCGACACGCACACCCGCGATCTGGTTTTCTATCTGATCGATGCCGACAATTTCAAGGAAGTGAATGACCGCTACGGACACGATGTCGGGGATAAGGTGCTGGTGGAAATGGCTCGCCGTCTGAGCTCCTCGGTTCGCCACTCCGATGTTCTGGTGCGCTGGGGCGGAGAGGAATTTCTGATCGTATCGCGCTACACCGATCGCAGCGAGGCCGAATGGCTGGCGCAGCGTGTTCTGTCGGCGGTCGCAGACACGCCGTTCACCCTGAGCGGATCGGGTGAAAGTATGTACCGTACCTGCTCGCTGGGCTGGGCTGCGTTTCCCTGGTTCCCGGACAACCCGCGGGCCATCAGCTACGAGGAAGTTCTCACACTTGCCGATCGCGGCCTGCATCAGGCCAAGCAGTTGGGCAAGAACCGCGCGGTCGGCATCGTGCCGGCAGCCGGGAAACTTCCCGCCACCACCATTGAAGGCTTGCACGCCGCCGGCCTCGACGTTGATCTGCTGGCCGTGTCCGGCCCCGCTCGGGGCTGAGATAAGGCCGAGAAGAATTCTGCCAATCATCGTTCCCGACAACTATCCCAAGATGTTTAACGGCTAGATAATCGCTGGCGCACGGCTGGCTGCAGGCGGAGCCTCTGTGAGCGGATCGACCTGAAGTGTCAGGCTGTCGATTTTTCGCACCACCACGAGCTGCCCCGGGGGCAAGGCCGACGAAGCAACCGCATTCCACAATTCACCGTGGACGAATACTTTGCCTTGCGGCGAGAGCGCGGTCTGTGCGACTCCGGTTTCCCCAACCAGACCTTGAGCTCCCGTGACTACCTTATTCCGTCGAGCCTTAAGAGCAATCGTCATGAGGAAGGCCGTAATCAAGCCGAGCGGGATGCTGACCGCCAGCGCGGTCAGAAGGTGCACGCGCATTTCCGGAATGGGCGAATCCACCAGCAACAGCCCGCCCAGCGTGAGCAACGTGATGCCGCCAACCGTGAGCACTCCGTGCGAGGTGAACTTCGCTTCCGCGGCGAATAGCGCGAAGGCTCCCAGGATCAGCCCCACCGCGGCAAAGCGCGTGGGCAGAAGATTGAGAGCAAAGGCGGCAACCAGAACGAAGACCACTCCTACGGTTCCGGGGATGACCGCCCCAGGATGGTTGAACTCAACGTAGAGCGCCAGCGCCCCAATGGCCAGTAGGAGAAAAGCGACGTTCGGGTCCATTAGTTCGTCCAGGATGCGTTCCTTGAGTGTCATGTCAAAAAGCACAACCTGCTGGCCCGTAAGGTTCAGCGAATCGGACTGCCCGTTGAAGCGCTTGAAACTCTTTCCCTGCATCTGGCGGAAAAGATCTTCCGGACTCGAAGCGACATAGTCGATGAGATGCCCGGCGAGAGCCTCTTGCTCAGTGAAGGATTTGGACTCGCGCACCGCACTCTCGGCGGCTTCGACGTTGCGTCCGCGCTTGGAGGCGACGGCGCGCATGATGGCAGCGGCGTCATTCTCGATCTTGCGGTTCATCTCGTCGTCCGGCTTGACCTGAACCGGACCAATCAGCGTGACGGGATGAGCCGCTCCCGCCGCTGTTCCCGGAGCCATGGCGGCGATGTCCGCCGATTCGAGAATGAAGATTCCGGCCGAGCCGGCATGGCCGCCGGTCGGGGTTACGTAGACGATGACTGGAACCGACGAGGCTGTGATCTTTTCGATGATGCCCTGCATGGAACTCACGAGGCCGCCGGGCGTATTGATCTCGATCAATACAGCCTGATCGTTGCGCTGGCGGGCCTGCTCGATGGCGCGGGCAACATACTCCGCGCTGATGGGCTGAATCGTGTCGTTGACCTCAACCTTCAGAACCTGCGCGGAGGCCGGAGAAGCGATAGCCAGAAGCGCGAAGACGAGCAGGGATAGACATAGCGCTGAAATTATTTTTTTGCGCACCTCCGATAAAAGCTTGTGCTCCCTTGAGTTACCGCGCGTTGAGGCGGCAGCCGGACGGCAAAATACTGAGACCAAAGAGCTTGCAGGTAAAATACTGCGGAATAAGGAGTTAGAGGGGTGATCTTCGATTGCGGCGACGCGAGATGATCGGCAGCCAAACACAGGATTCGTAAGACTTCAGCTACATCCAGTTTAACAGGTTGATAGGGCTTGTCTGCGGGTGGGGCGGCGGAGAATTCGCTTTGACGAGAATGGGTTAGGAGCACGGGAGAAGAATTTTCTTGACAGCGTCAGATATTCGGTTCGTTCGGTGGGGCCATGGCTTGGTCATGGCCCCACGTCGCGATCCGCGCTAAATCCTTAGCGTCTCGGCTTGATTGCATCACGACGTTGGATGACGAACAAAAGGCAGATTCCTCGGGTGCCGTCGCCTTCGAAAAACCGCGAAGGATGTGGTGCCCGGAAAATGACTTTTCCTTACCTTACTTTGAGACTGCCAGTTTATAAACAGATCCCAAACCAGCCGTCCCTCCGGTGAGCGTTGTCCCGTAGAGACTGCCGGTTATATCCATGACTAGCCCGGGCCCCATGAATACGGAGCCGCTGTTGTAAAGCAGGCGTTCTCCGCTGCCGGGGATCAGCTTGAACACACCGGAATTCACGACTCCAAAGATGTTTCCTTTGGAATCCAAGGTCAGGGGCCCCAAGGGGTACCAGCCGTCCGCGCAATTCGGTTTCGAACAGAAGTTATAGAGAGTGGCAAACGTCCCGGCGGGGCTTATCTTGAACGCGGTCCCGAAACCTTTCGTGCCTCCCACGCCAGTGGTTCCATACAAATCGCCCGAAGCGTCCTGGACCAAGGCATTGGGATCAGAGCCGTCTGTTCCGTTAAACGTGTGCAGAACCGAATACCCGGACACGGGAGACCACTTGTAAATGAGTCCCCAACTGCTCTCCCCTCCATCTCCTGCTTCTGTGCCGTAAATATTTCCGTACTTATCCATGACATAGTTGCCGCTGGCATAGAATCCGGTCGGAGTGAAATAGTACAGCACGGAGTTTTGCCCATCGCTGATCTCATTCAGACTGGTGTCGTTGTCGCATATGGGACCTCCGTCGTAGCCACAGTTCAGCCAGAAAATGTCCCCCGCAGAATTCAGGACCATCTGTGACGGCGCGTCCGGCGCAAAGTAGAGAGAAGTGAAAGCGTACTTGCCATCACTTCCAGGGGTCAGTTTGAACAAGTCACCCACATAGGACCTAGCGATGTACTCGGTGTCTCCATAGAGGCTCCCTTCGCTGTCCTGGACGAGATTGATCGGACTGACGGCATCCGTGCTGTCGTTTCCATTGAAGCTGTAGAGGAGGCTGAGGGCACCTTTCGGAGTGACCTTGAAAACCGCGCCATTGTCGAAAGATCCCCCATTGATGGAAGCGCCGTACAAATTTCCGCGTTCATCAATGACCAGCGCAGATGGAGTCTTCGGGTCTAAGCCATTGTTCTTGAAGCTGTAGAGCGTGCCAAATGTGTAAGTCTGAGCGGTTGCGGGCATGGAGAGAGCCAGCGCTAAAACTGCTAGCGCAGAAAGTGAAATTCTGTTTAGCATTTTTCCTCCAGCAGATTGGTGCAGACGCGTTGATGCGTCGCGCAGACGGCCTAGCCCGGTGTGCGGTCCTTGCTTCAACCAAAAGGGGGAGGAGGCTCGCGGATGCGGATCGAAACGACTGACAGTCTGAATCAGATGTTCTGGCTTGTCAACAGGAAGTTCCGTCCATCAATGATCAGCGCAGATAGAGTCTTCGGGTCTTAAGCCATTGTTCTTGAAGCTGTAGAGCGTGCCGAATTTGTAAGTCTGAGCGCGCAGGCGCGTTGAACTGTTGCGCATCGGCCTAAATCGAGGGTTGAGTGCATTCACAGTACGTACATCCGAAGCATCCACCAGACCAGGAGTAATGCGACGATAGCCCCCGCAACGTGAACGATCCAGTCGCCAGCTGTTTTCGGTTTGCCAAAATTGAACATGCGGCCATGCTAGCAGGACCGGGGGCCCACGGGGGTTCACAAAGGGTGGACAGCGCCCGACTCGGCACGAGCCGGATCTTGCTGTTGATCTTGACCGGCGGTCCATCCGGGCAAGTAGGTGCTGCCAGTGATCAACCGCGCTCCCCGTTCGTAGGTGACGTAGGACCATGCCCACTGAATGAAGACCAGCAGGCGGTTGCGAAAGCCGATGAGGAAAAGAATGTGGACGAACAGCCACGATAGCCAGGCGATGAAGCCGGAAATGTGAATGCGTCCAAACTCGGCGACAGCCGCGGCGCGGCCGATCGTGGCCAGGCTGCCTTTGTCCCAGTAGCGGAAGGCCGACCGAGAATCAGAACCCCCACCCATCGGCTCGCTGCGTTCGCTCAGAGCTTGCCCTGAGCTTGTCGAAAGGGCAGGCTCCTCTCGCGAAGGGCGCGAAAAGGGTGGGGCACCCGCCGCTTCCAATTCCTGGCGAATCAGTTTGGCGACGAATTGGCCTTGCTGGATGGCCACGGGAGCAACTCCGGGAAGCAGCTTGCCTTGCTCATCTTTCAGCGCGGCGAGATCGCCGATGACAAAAACTTCTGGATGGCCGGGAACGCTGAGGTCAGGTTGCACCAGCACGCGTCCGGCACGATCGGTTGGCACACCCAGGCTCTTGCCGAGCGGGGACGCGGCCACCCCCGCCGCCCACAGGATCACCGTGGCAGGGAAGCGCGTGTTGCCCACGAAAACCGCGCCGGGTTCGATTTGAGTCACGATGGCCGAGGTGCGCACTTCGACTCCCAGGCGATTCAGCTGTTCCTGCGCGCTGCGCGATAAGTCTTCGGCGTAAGCAGGCAGCACGCGCGGGCCGCCTTCGAGCAGCAGGATATGCGTGCGCGCGGGATCGATGGAGCGGAATTCGTGGGCGAGGGCGTGGCGGCTGATCTCGGCAAGAGTGCCGGCCAATTCGACTCCAGTGGGCCCGCCGCCGACCACGACGAAGTTGAGGGGCGTCGCGGTTTCATTCTTGGCAAAACCCGTGGTAGCCTGCCGCTCGGCCAATTCAAAAGCGAGCAGCACGCGCCGGCGGATTTCTAGCGCGTCTTCAATCGTCTTGAGGCCGGGAGCGTAGGGCTCCCACTCATCGTGTCCGAAGTAGCTGTGGCCGGCGCCGGCGGCGACGATGAGATAGTCGTAGGAAATTTCAGACTCGGAAGTTTTGACAGTGCGGCGCTCCAGGTCAAAGCCGATGACTTCGGCCATGAGCACAGAGACATTTTTGTGCGAGCGAAGAATCGAGCGGATGGGCGCGGCAATTTCTCCTGGCGAAAGTCCGGCGGTGGCCACCTGATAAAGCAGCGGCTGAAAGGTGTGGTAATTCTGGCGGTCGATGACCATGATCTGTACTCGCGTCTTGGCCAGTACCTGGGCGGCATTCAGGCCGCCAAAGCCGGAGCCTACGATCACAACCCGGGGTATCGTCTGATGTGTCATCTCCTGATTCGTCAGCTTTTGATTCATAATGTTGCCGTTACTGGTTGCTGTGCTGTGCCCCAGCTCTATAAGATTCAGCGCGATGCCAGATGATTCCGGAAGTTCGACGGTGACCCGAATAACTACAGGAACTCCTGCAGGGGTTCGCCTGCTGATGCCTTCCGCGGCGGACTTGATTTTTGTAGGCCTGCTGAGTGCGCTGGTGTTTACGCCGCTGTCGGTGCGCCTGTTGGGGGATGCGGGGATCGGGTGGCACATTCGCAGCGGGCAGCAGATTCTGGCCACGCATGCTATCCCGCGCGTGGATTCGTTTTCGTCGACATCAAGTATGGCAGGGAAGCCGTGGTTTGCCTGGGAGTGGCTCTACGACGTGGTTGTGGGTCAGCTGGAATCTGCTCTGGGACTGAATGGGGTGGTGTGGCTTACGGCGGTGGTGATCGCGGCGGTGTTTGCGTGGATGTTTCGTCTGCTGACGGCACGCGGGGCGGCCCTGCTGACGGCGTTCGTGCTGACGCTGCTTGCTGTGTGGGCGTCTACGATTCATTTCCTGGCGCGTCCACACGTGCTGAGCTGGCTGTTTACGCTGGCGTGGTTCTGGATTCTGGATTCCTCTGAGCGAGAATGTTTCGACGAGCCCGGCGGTCGAAGAGGATTTGGGGGGCGACGGCTATGGGCGCTGCCGCTGCTCATGCTGGTGTGGGTGAATGTGCATGGCGGTTTTCTGGTGGGGTTCGTACTGTTAGGAATTTTTTGGCTGGGTGCGGTGTGGACCGGTTTCACAGCTAAAGAGAACCGGATCGAGGAACATCTGCTAAAGATCTCCGCCCGCGAGCGAGCGTGGACTCTGGCGTGGGTAGGCCTGCTTTCGGCGGCGGCGAGCCTGGTCAATCCTTACGGATGGGAGCTGCACCGGCACGTTTACTCCTATCTCTCGAACCGCTTTCTCATAGACCACATTGATGAGTTTCAGTCGCCGAATTTTCATGGGTTGGCGCAGAAATGTTTTCTGGCGCTGCTGCTGATCACGGTGGCTGTGCTGGCGCTTCGGGGCCGGGAGTTGCGCCTGAGCGCAGGTCTGACGGTTCTGTTCGCGGTGTATGCCGGGCTTTATGCGTCGCGGAACATTCCGGTTTCTTCGATTCTGCTGGTGATGGTCATAGGTCCACTGGTGCCAGCTGCCGGATTTGGCCGGGAATTCTTCGCGAGGATGGGCGCTGTGGAGGCGGGGCTGCGCGGCCACGTGTGGGCTGTTCTCGCAGCTGTGGTTACTTTATGGATAGCCGTGAACGGCGGGCGGGTTGGGTCTAGGCTGCTGATGGATGCCCATTTCGATTCCAAGCGGATGCCGGTGGGGGCCGTGGATTTCTTGCAGAAGTCTGAGTTGAAAGGTGCAGTGCTAAGTCCAGACTACTGGGGCGGATATTTGATCTATCGGCTTTATCCGAAGACCCGTGTCGTCGTGGATGACCGGCATGATTTCTACGGCGCCGAGTTCTTCAAGTCTTACTTGAAGATGATGCACGGCGAGCGGGGGTGGGAGGAATTCCTCGACGCGCATGAGGCGTCATGCGTGCTGCTGCCTCGAGACGCGGTCCTGGCCAACATTCTGGCTGAGACCGCTGGGTGGAAAGTGATTTATTCGGATGATGTAGCGGTTGGGTTCGTGCGGGAGAGGGTGAGTCGGTAGCGTGGGGCAGTGGTGCAGTTTGAAAGCTGTCATTTTGAAGCGCGGTTTTATCGCGCTAGGAGTCTGATGTTTGCCGGCGAAACAGCGGGTTCCTCACCGGGCTTTCAGCCCGGTTCGGAATGACAAACTGAACTTTGCTCAAACCGAACTTTGCTCAAACTGAACTTTGCTCAAACTGAACTTTGCTCAAACTGAACTTTGCTCAAACTGACCTTGCTCAAGCTGCGCCCGTACCGAACAGGGGCGCGGTCCCGCTTACGGCGTGCGGCCCAGCCGTTGCCAGAAACAGCAATCCGGTTTGTCGATGCATAGGCTTTCATCGATGCGTAGGATTTCAGATGATGGCAGCAAGAACTAATCATTTCCGCAGCAAGGCCGCAGTTGCTTTCCTGCTCGCTTGTTCGTTGCTCGGTCTTGCGGGGTGTTCATCTTCCTCGTCGTCATCGTCTTCTTCTTCTGTGACACTAGGCAATCCCGTGGGATCGAACCTGACCCAGCTTAGTTCGGATCCTTACACCGTACCTCCGGGCCAGCATGCGACCGAGGTCGAGCCGCATATGCTGGCGAACGGGAACACTTTGGTGGCGGCGTTTCAGACCGGACGCATTATTCCGGGGGGCGCGACCGACATCGGATGGGCAACCTCCACGGACGGGGGCACGACCTGGACTCACGGATTTCTGCCTGGTCTGACAACCGGTGAGGGAACGGGGCCTTACGAAGCGGCCAGCGACCCAGCCGTGGCCTACGATGCGAAGCACGGCGTATGGATGATTGCATCGTTGCCGATCTCGACCTCGCAAACCCCGGCGGTGGTGGTGAGCCGGTCGACCGATGCGCTGACCTGGCAGAATCCGGTCAGCGTCAACTCCACGGCTGCGAGCTCTGACAAGAATTGGATCGTGTGCGACAGTTGGGCGAGCAGTCCGCATTATGGCAATTGCTACGTGGAGTGGGACGGGCCCACCAGCGACGAGATTTTCATGAGCACTTCCAGCGACGGTGGGCTGACCTGGTCAGCGCCGGTGCCTACCGCGAATCTGGCGGAGGGAATCGGCGGCCAGCCTTTGGTGCAGCCGAACGGGACAGTCGTGGTGCCGATCGAGACCTTTGTTTCGACGGGCACAACTTTCACAGACTTCATTTCGGCATTCAGTTCGAGCGCTGGCGGACTGAGCTGGACTGCCCCTGTGACCATCTCGAACATTCAAGTGCATACCGATGCGGGAGGAATCCGCAGCGGGCCGTTGCCGTCGGCGGCCGTGGATGGCGCAGGGACGATTTGGGTGGTGTGGGAGGATTGCCGCTTTCGCGCGAACTGCTCCACGAACGATTTGGTTTACAGCACTTCGATCGACGGAGTGACCTGGACTGCGGTGACCCGCATTCCGATCGATTCCACTTCCAGTACGGTGGATCATTTCATCCCTGGCATTGGGATCGATCCGGCGACTTCCGGCGCGGGGGCGCACGTGGCGCTGCACTACTATTACTATTCGCAGAGCGCTTGCACGCTGTCGACCTGCCAGCTTCTCGTGGGCTACATTTCGTCGGCGAACGGGGGCTCGACGTGGAATGCGCCGGTTGCGCTCTCCGGGCCGATGCTGCTGAGCTGGCTGCCGAATTCGCAGAACGGTCTGATGGTGGGTGACTACGTCGCAACCGCGTTCACCAACGGCGTGCCGCATGGAGCGTTCGCCGTGGCGTCCGCAGTTTCGGGAACCACTTTCAGCGAGGCGACTTACACGGGGCAGGGACTGACTGTGACCGCGACTGGACTGCAATTGTCTTCCGCCGGAGATAAGCCGCTGCACAAGCTTTCAGACCCGATCGAGCAGGAGCGGCCGGAGAAAGGCGTGATTCCACCATCGCGGCGCAGGGCGAAGCGAAGTGCAAAATGATTTCGAATCGCAATCGGGATTCCCCATAGCGGGATGCCGCATTAAGCCGATAAGCGCGACTTAATGGCCATGATTGCTATGATCACGGCCGCGGATGATTTCGAGAAGTCGCTGTTGGAGCAGGCGGCGACTTCCTCATCGACGGATTCCCCGGCGTTCGCCCTCCTGAGTAACTCCGCTGCAGCCACGTGAAGACGGGCATGTTCATACTTCAACTTGGTGTACTCCGGGAGCGCGGAGTGCCTTGCGCCCTCGCCGTGGATCCAGCTTCCCAACACACATTTGTGGTCGAGAGTCACGTCCGCGACCCGCAGGTTGCCGTCGTGTTTGGCGAGGGATATGCGCAGCTTCCGTTTCCACTTGCTGTGGAGAGTGACGGCTTCGTCGAAATCCATGGCTGCTGCTCCGGGTGGGAACCTTCCCTTCTATGAATATCGGCTGGAATGATGGAAAGGATCAGGGAGGGACGAAGATGGAGGGTTGCGTCACGAACAGCAGGTTCCTCACCGGGCTTTCAGCCCGATTCGGAATGACAAAAAACGAGGCTGCTTAAGGTGCTCACTGCCAATTCGGCCTAGGCCCGGAGACGATCATTCTGAGAGCGGACGTCCTAGAAACGATCGTTGGTATCAATGCCGAAGCCCAGGATTGCTGTGACTTCTACCGGCTGGTCGCCGCGCATGGCGGGTTGAAACTTCCAGCCGTGCAGGGCGGCGAGGATTTTTGCAGTCATGTCGGCGGGACCGGCTTCGAGCACGCGTACGTTCTTCAAATTGCCCTCGGCGTCGAGCGTGCAGGTGACCACCATGCGGCTCCGTCCCAGGCCATCGGGCAGATCGGTGCGGATGGCGGTTGGGGCAGTGAGCCTGCCGGCGGGATGGCCGGTGGCTACTTCATCGGCAAATTCCATGACCACCGTCCCCAGAGACGTATCGAGATAAGTGGCATTTATCTCGCCCTTAAAAAGGCTCTTGTAAGGCTCGAAAGCTCCCCCGGAAGAGGCTGTGGCGACAATGGTTACTCCGAGCGCCTGTCGCTGTTTATTGAAGGAGGAGTGTCCAGGCGCTTGAGGGTCGCTGCCAGCGGGGTCCGATCCGAAGCTCGGCAGACTGACGATGGTGGTGCCTCCGCTGATGTCGACACCGCGAACCGCCGGAGTTCCCGAGGGCACGTTTCCTGCTCCACCGGGGCCCGCAGCCGGAGAGATGCCGCTTCGGGCGCTCGGATCAGAGCCATGCTCGTCACTAGACTTTGGGCTCGATTTTGGGTCGGATTTTCCAGCTCCGGAGGCTGTGCCGTTCATGCCGCTGCCCGGGCCGTCGCCGTGGCCAATGCTGGTGCCGCCAGCGGCGCCACCCAGACCGGGCTTGTCTTTCCCCGCGGGAGACATGGCGAGCGAACCGGTGCTGCTAGAGGGTAAGCCGACTTTGGGGCCGGGCTGGCTGGAAATCACCGCGCCAGCGTTGCCGCCGCTGCCACCGGTGCTGGATGGGGCCAGGTCTGTGCCAGCATCCAGTGGTGCGCCGAGGCCGACTCCCTTGCGAGCGAGACCGGAGCCAGAGATTCCTGATCCTCCTCCAACCGTAGGCGGCGGGGGGACGATATTGTTCGCGAGCAATGTGCCAGAGGGAATGCCCGCGCCACCTCCGGTGTTGCCCGTGCCTCCACCCGTTCCGGAGAACGAAGGCGGAGGGGGAACAACGCGGGGCGCGCCGAAGGTTGCTGCCGAGGACGATGCCTGAGGGCGGTTGCCGGTGCCGCCCGTGACTCCAGTCGAAGGCGGTGGAGCGACCACGTTCGAGGCCAGTGCTGAACCCATGCCGCTGCGAGTGGCCTGCGGGACGCCGCCCGCACTGACGGTTGGCGGCGGCGCCACGACATTGGGCGCAAGCGAAGTTGTGTTGGCGCCAGTTGGACCATTCGCCTGCACCGACGGTGGCGGGGGCACGACTTCGGTGGGACCAAAAAGTTTTCCGATCAGGCTGCTCATAAACGATCCACTGCCCGATTGGGTTGGCGGAGGAGGCACGACCGTCTTCGACGAATCTGGAATGCTGCCGCTGGTGGGGCGGCGCATGTCTTGCGAGACGTTGGCCGAGGGCGGCGGCGCGATGACTGTCGGCGCCGCCAAATTCAGCTTGGAATTGCTGGTCGCCGCGCGCTCGGGCGCCGAGACCGGCGGCGGTATTACGGCGGCGCTGGTCATCTGCACCGGCGAGCGCGAAGTTTCCCGGCTCACTCCTGCAGGCGCGGGAGGGATTACCGTGGCGGCCAGCGCTGGGGTTGAGCGGGCCCCATCACGGGCAACGCTGGGAGCGGGAGCTACAACCGACGGACTTAGAGATGGCGTGGGCGCTGTTAGTGAGCGATCGCGGGAAACGCTGGGCGCTGGAGGAATCACGGCCGCACCCAGGGCCGGAGCTACCAGCCTGTGGCTGCCGGAAATGCTAGGCGCGGGTGGAATCAGGGTCGCGCTGAGATTTGGCGCCATGAGCGGCTGATCGCGCGCCACCGACGGTGCAGGAGCGATCACCGAGTCGAGTTGAATCCCGTTGCGTGTGTAGTCGCGGATTACATTCGGAGACGGAGCGACTAACGTGGTCGCAAGTTTTGGCAGGGTGCGGGTGGAGCGCAATCCTTCCACTGGCGGGGGGCCTGCATCGGGCTTGATGGCCAGCAGGTTCGCTACCGCGTCGCGCGAGGATGGAAGTTTGAGATTGGGAGCGTCCACAACTTTCGGAACCAGCGACCCGCCACGGGCGATCTTGATGGTCTGGGTGTTGTGGTGGGCTTCGTCGCCGCCGGCACGGCCGGTGGCTCCTGCCTGAGCGCCGCCAAGATCTTCAGTGCGCGGAAGTTCGTCGCCGCTGTAGTAGATCACGTCGTGGCTGGACAGTCTGGGCACCACAAAGGGCCGCAATTCCGCGACCTTCACCTGCACCACGATGGCAGCAAAGATCAGGAACGCCTCTAGTAAGTAAGAGGGCACCATGATGCGCAGCGGAATTAATCCGAAGGGAGCTTCACCGGCCAGGCGGCGTTCGGAACGCGCCAGGGCGGGCCGGATCGAGTCGGTGAACTCGCGCCAGGGCGAGGACCATTCGACCAGCAGCTTGGGGGCGTCCTGCAGATCGTCCTTCTGGCGGACGGGTTCTTCGAGTTGGAGAGTCGCATTCACGAGAGCGGTACTCTGCCATCCTTTTCGATCGTCATTTCTGCGACAGGTATTTTATTGGTCGTTCTTTCTACAATCCTGATCTCAATTTTATCCCCGACTGCGGTTCCTGTTTCAGCCGCGGTGCGACACGGTAGTTCCAGCACGGATGCGGCTTGCGTCCGGATGGGGGCAAAGCGCCAGGGCGCCAATTCGCGGTGGATGTGGATCACCGTCATCACCTGATCCAGATAAACCACATCGATGGGGAACCCCATCCCCAGAGTATGAACGCCGTGGCAGGGGATAATCCAGAGGCCTGAGCCATTACGGAAGTCACTCGAATTCAGGCCCAGCAGGCCGCGCAGACGCGTCCAGTGCGTGTCGGCAACCGACAGGGCCGTGGCGAGGTACGTTTGGCGGGTTTGATTGAAGGCTTGTCCCTGCGAGGAAAAAACCGCCATAAATGCAAATGCTCCCCAATGCCGTGGGTTGGAACCGCCTTCTTACTTGCCGCCGGAAACCGGCCCCAGTTGCCGGATCAGCTCGATGACTGCCGGACCGATCGTGACAAAAATGATCGAAGGCAGAACAAATATCACCAGTGGGGGGACCATCTTGATGGTGGTCTTTGCAGCTTGTTCTTCGGCCCGCTGCCGGCGTTCCGTGCGGAGGGAGTCGGAATGCACGCGGAGGGCCTGGGCGACGCTGGTGCCGAAGCGATCAGTTTGAATCAGTGTACCAACCAGGGAGCGGATGTCGTCAACCCCGGTGCGCTCGACCAGGTTACGGAGGGCTTCCGCGCGCGGCTTGCCGGCGCGCATTTCGAGGTTGACCAGGTGGAACTCATCGCTGAGATCGGGGTGGGCGTGGTGCAAATCCTGGCCCACGCGCATCAATGCTTGATCGAGCGCGAGACCGGCTTCCACGCAAATTACGGTGAGGTCGAGGGCATCGGGCAGGCCGAGGCGAATGCGCTGCTGACGGTCTTTGATCATGCGCTTCAGGATGAAGCGGGGAAGGAAAAAACCAAGGCCGGGAATGCCGACGATGAGGAAAAGGTTGTCGAAGCCGGCGAATAGCGCGACCCCTGCGAAGCTGGCCGCAGCCATGAGAATACGCGCGCCGAAATAGTAATTAACGTCGATGGCATCGCGGAATCCGGCCTGAATCAGCCAGGCGCGGGTGCGCGATACGTCGGCCGGAGAAAGGGGGATAGCTCGGCTGATGGGATCGAGCGCCTGCTCGATGCGTTCCCGCATGGCAGGCTTGTTTTCCGTCTGTTGTTGTTGCTGCTGTCCGCCGAGGGCGCGCAGGCGTGCGCCCAGTACGGAACTGGGGCTCAACGCCGCCGCTCCGAAGGCGAAGACCGCCCCAACCACCGTGACGAACACAACCACGACCAAAATCAGAGGCAACATGAATTTACCTGCGCACCTAAACCTGGATCCGTATGATTTTGCGGATCACAAAATATCCAACTGTTTGCAGCGTGATTCCGGCGACCAGCAGGGTGTGTCCAATCGGGTCCGAAAACAACGGCTTAATGAAGCTGGGATTGAGCACCAGCATGACCGTAACAATAATCGGCGGCATGCCCATCAGAAGCGCCATCGTGAGTCGGCCCTGGGCGGTGTAGACGCGCACCTGACGCTGGATCTTAAAGCGCTCGCGGATGACGTACGACAGATTGTCGAGAATTTCAGCGAGGTTGCCGCCGGTTTCGCGCTGCAGCATGACGGCAGTGACGAAGAACTTTACGTCGACCAGGGGCATGCGGTCCGTGAGATTGATGAGAGCGTCGCGCACCGGCATGCCAAATTTCTGCTCTTCGTAGAGTTGCCGGAACTCGCCGGAGACGGGCTCGGCCACTTCGTCGGTAATCATTTCGATGGCGGTCGTGAAGGCGTGTCCGGCGCGAACCGCGCGCGCCAGGGTGTCGATCGCCTCGGGGAAGAGTTCCTCAAATTTCTCGAAGCGCTTGTTGCGCCGGTACGAAGCGTAGGAGTAGGGCAGCACGAAGCCGACCAGCATCGCTACCCACGCGGCTTCGACCCGCCTGGTGAAGGCATAGGCGGCGAAAGTGGCAACCACCCCGGTCAGCGCCGACAGCCCCAGAAAATTTCCGGCGCGCAAGGACATTCCCCCCTGCGCCAGCATTTTTTGGATCTCACCCACCCGCGCAGACCGCCGCAGCAGGGTGTCCAGAGCCGGAATCTCGCTCAGTTGCTCGTCCCGCAGCAGGGCGAGTTCTTCCTCCGCCGCGAGTTCGGGCACTTTGCGCTCGCTGGCCAGGCGTTCCTTGATCAGCCGGGCGCGGGCGTTGCGCTGGTCGAGCAGCGAGCCAGCGGCGAACGCCGCGAGCGCGACCACGACGAATACGAGAAGCGCAATCAGAGCTGCGGGCATTTCAATCTTTAAACCTCAGTCTTCGATTCAAATAACGCCGGCCGCAAACGGGACCCACCGGTCGCCAGGCGTTCGGCGAACTGCGGACGCACTCCGGTGGCATGGAATACACCGCGAACCTTGCCGTTCTCATCGATGCCGGTGCGGTCAAAACTGAAAATGTCCTGCATCGCGATGGAGCCTTCGTCCATTCCCGTAACCTCTGAGATGGTGATGACTTTGCGGGTGCCGTCGGAGAGACGAGCGATCTGGACGACGGCATGCACGGCGGACGCGATCTGGTGGCGCACGGCGCGCTCGGGAATGTTGAGATTCGCCATCGAAACCATGTTCTCGACGCGGGCCATGGCGTCGCGCGGAGAGTTCGCGTGAACGGTGGTGAGCGAGCCTTCGTGGCCGGTGTTCATGGCCTGCAACATGTCGAAGGCCTCCTCGCCGCGGACCTCGCCCACCACGATACGGTCGGGACGCATACGCAAGCTGTTGATGACCAGTTGCCGCTGCCGCACCGCGCCCTTGCCTTCGATGTTGGGCGGGCGCGTTTCCAGGCGGACAACATGTTCCTGCTTCAACTGCAGTTCGGCGGCGTCTTCAATGGTGACGATGCGGTCGGAGTTGGGAATGTAGCCGGACAGCACATTCAACACGGTCGTTTTACCGGCGCCGGTTCCGCCGGATACCAGAATGTTCAGGCGACCCTTCACCATGGCCGAGAGCAATTCGAGCATCGATTCGGTGAGGGTTTGATTCTCGAGCATCTGGCGGGCCGTGACCGGGTCGCGTCCGAAACGGCGGATGGACAGACACGGGCCGTCGATGGCCAGCGGCGGAATGATGGCGTTGACGCGCGATCCATCGGCCAGGCGGGCATCGACCATGGGCGATGATTCGTCGACCCGGCGCCCTACGCGCGATACGATGCGCTCGATGATCTGCATGAGGTGGGCGTTGTCCTTGAAGGATAAGCCGGTAAGTTCGAGTTTGCCGGCGCGCTCAATGTAGACGCGGTCGAACCTGTTGACCAGAATGTCAGAGACGGTGTGGTCTTTGAGCAGCGGTTCCAGCGGGCCCAGGCCGAAGATTTCATCAAGAATCTCCCGCGAGAGGCGCTCGCGTTCGGCAAAGCTGAGCGGCACGACCTCGCCGTTGACGACCGTGCGCACAATGACCATGACTTCATCGCGCGCGGAATCGCCTGAGGTTTTGCCGAGCTTTTCCAAATCCAAACGGTCGAGAACCTTGCGATGCAGGTCGGACTTAATCTGCTGGGGATCGGTGCGCTCGAAAGATTGAAGATTGGCCATTGTTTCCTAAGTCTGTTTCCTAAGTCTGTTTTGTTGCCTAAGTCTGTTCCCTAAGCCTGTGCCCGAAATTCCTAGACCGACTTGAACAGGGACCACGTTGCCCGCTTCACGTCGGCGTCGTTGCGCGTTAATTCCTGGGCCAGTCCGGCGAAACAGCGGGCGATCTCGGAACTTCGCTGGTCCATCACCGGCGTGCCCCGGTCGATCGCTCCGGAGATGGCGAAATACTGGTTCGGGATTCGCCACAACAGCTTAGCGCCCACGGCCGCCTCGGCATCCGCCTCGGTAAAGCCGGCGACTTTGCGAAAGCGATTCAGCACCAGGCGAACGCGCTCGCGGCTTCCAGTCTCGCCCAAATATTGCTGTACCCGGGCCGCGCTCCACAGCGAGGCCACATCGCTGCAGGCAACCAGCAGCACGATTTCCGAAAGGCTGGCCACCAGACGGGTGGCCGGGTCGAAACGCGACGAACAGTCGACCACCACATAACGGTAATGCGTCACCAACATGTCGAAAAGCTTTACAAACTCCGCGGTCGAAGGATCCACGGCAGCCGGAACGTTGGTTCCGGCCAGCAATTGCAGACCTCCGCTGTGACGGGTCATGAAGCTTTCCAGCAGGGAAGCGTCCATGCGGTGAAGATTACGGGTAGCGTCGGCCACGTTGAAGGGCGGCTTGAGATTCAGATGTAAAGCGGCGTGGCCAAGAGGAGCCATGTCCACCAACGAGGTTTGTCCATAAGCCGACTGCAAGGCCAGCGCCAGATTGACGGCCACCGTGGTGGCGCCATTGCCGCCCTTGGCGTTGATGACCGAGAACACCTTGCCGCGAAGGCCTTCTTGCCGGCCCCGGCGCTGTGCCGCCTGCAGGCGCACAAAAGCGTCGATAAGATCGGCGGTGTTGGTGGGACGTTCAATGAACTCGCGCGCCCCGGCGCGCATGGCGTTGACGATGACCAGAGGCTGGTTCAGATTGCCAATGGCAAAAATGGAAGTGTCGGGCATCTCCTGGTGCAGGAGTTCAATCGAGCGCAGAGCCTGAGTAGAATTATCGGCGGGAATGTCGACCAGAGTTACGTCAGGATTGGCGGCTCGCACCCGCCGCGCTACAGGATCGGAGGCCGTCACCGGAAAAGTGGCGCAGGTGTGGACCGTCCGCGCAACGCTGGTGCCGTCGACGAGCACCTGCAGCACCGCGCGCTGCTCGGTATCGGTAGCCACAATCACGACTGACAGCTCTGCCATAACGAACTCTGCGCCTGCAAAACCTCACTTCAAAATCCAACTTCGAAGCTTGGTCGAAAAACTTCACTCGCTCAGCTTCGTGCTCGTGTCGTACAGCTTGCTGCTTGCTTATCCCTCGCCGCCTACTTGCTCTTGTCGAACTTGCCGCTGTCAATAAACGGCTTGGGATCCTTGGGCAAGGCAGGCGGTGCCGTGCTGGGAGAAATGCGGTGCACCGTGCACAGGACCATCAGTTCCGAATTACTTTTCTGCAAGCTCTTGCTGCGGAAAAAATTTCCCAGGATCGGTATGTCGCCGAGCCCGGGAATCTTGTTGTAAATGTCGGTCACCCGGTTATCCATCAGGCCAGCGATCACAAAACTTTGGCCATCCTGCAATTCGAATTCAGTCTCGGCTTTGCGCGTGCTGAGCGCGGGGACGGTAAATCCGGAGATGGTGAGCGCATCGGCATAGTCGAGAGTGCTGACTTCGGGCGCGACCTTCAGGTGAATATTGCCGTTGGGCATGATCAAGGGAGTGAACTGCAGTCGCACGCCGAATTCCTTGAATGAAATCGTTACCGCCGTGAAACCCTGGCCGGGTTGAACGATGGGGAAAGGGAATTGACCTCCGGCGAGGAAGCTGGCTTCCTTGCCATTGACCGCAATCAGATTGGGCTCGGCCAGAATCTGCAGCAGGTTCTTGGTTTCCAGAGCTTCGATGACGGCACCGAAATTAATGTCGGAGCGGAACAGGAACAGGTTCAGCACATTGCTTATGGACTGCGTGGCGGTCGAGGTCGTGGTGGTAACACCGTTGGTGATGGTGGTGGTTGGGGGCTGACCCAGGGTCTGCGACCCCAAGCCCCCGAATTGTCCCGTCGTCACCGTGCCAATGGTATTCCCCGCTCCGGTCGATACGAAGTTGATGCCCATCTGGGTCAGGGCAGTGCGGTCGACCTCCGCGAACTTCACCTGCAGCAAGACTTCCTGAGCGCCGACCGGCCCGAAGGTCAGCACGTTCACGACTTTCGGAGAATAGGCGCTGGCCAGTTCTCCGGCGCGCTTGGCCACGTCTTCGGTCGACACGTGGCCGGATAGGACGATAGCAGCGCGCGACGGGCTGACGGTAATTTGCTCATCGGGGAAAACGCGGTGTTCTTCGTCGGCGCAGGCGCTGACGTCCACATCAACGCGCAGATCGAAGCTGCGCGAGCGTTCCAGTTCATCCCAGATCAGAAGCGAAACTTCTCCCGGAGCTTTTCCGTGAACCAGAATCTGCGTCGGCGTGATGACCTGGGGAAAAGCGATGCTCGGGTCGGTAACTGAAATCCGCCTCAGCCGCTCAGTCGTATTAATCAGCAACGACTTGCCCACCATCACCCGCAACGGCGCCGATCCCTGGGGTTGGGACTGCGCAGGCAGCGTCGTGGTCTGGGTGCCGGTGGGCTCAGGAGCAGGAGCCTGACCGGGAACGTACGCCTGTCGCAGGATTTCTGAAAACGCGGGCAGGATAAGAGCAGCGAACACCAGAGCCCAGAGCAAAGACGAGCGAACTTTCATTTTCAGATTCCTCTCCCTGTGAGGAAACGAGTAAAGCTTGGTTCAGCTTGGAAGATCGAAGTCGAACTCGAAATTATTGCACTTAATTCGTGCCGCAATTATCCTCCGAGCATTTCACGACTTCTGGTTTCTTGTCGCCCTGGTAAACCTCAACGCTGATGCCGGTAGGCGGCGGCGCCGGCGCAACCGGCGCCACGGTCCTGGTCACCGCGTGATGAACGACCGGGGTGGTTACGGGTGCAGCAGATCCCTTGTAGAGGCCGCGGGAATTAGAGGACGCCACTTCGTCCTGCCGGGTGTCGAGCGGGTTGCGCAGCGCGAGTTGAATATGTCCTTCGGAACTGGCGAGGGTGAGCCGCTGGGCATCGTCGGGCGAGACCAGCAGCGTGATAACTGCCGTATTCTGAGCTTCGCCGGTGGCGGTTCGTTCCAAAGTGTGGCCCGAAGCCAGCACCGCGACATTCTGCAGAACGGTCGTAGTCTGCTCCTCGCCGCCGGCGCCCGGTGTTCCGGTGAGCAGCACGTCCACGCGAGTACCCGGCGTAACGAATCCCGCCACCGACACGACTTCATTCACCCGGACCGAAACCGCCCTCATCCCGGGAGGGATCAGCGAAGGCAATCCGGAGCCGGCATTTTCGCCGGCCAACCGGTTGGGCAGGATGAATTCACCTTTGGAAATGGGGACGATCACACCGTGGCCCAATACGTCCGCCCGTTTTCGAGGTGCGCTAGGGGGCAGATCGGCACCAGGAATCCGGATCACTTTTATGTCGTGTTCTTCCACTCTGGCCCCGACCTGCAGATCGTCCGCCGCCACGATCACGTCGACGCCAGCGTCGGCGCCAGAGCCGGTCTTCGATTGCAAGTTCTTGTAGACATACACACTTGCCAGGAAGCCAAGCGCGAGTGCCAGAACTCCGATCATCAACAAGCGTGTGCGGTTCATGCTGCTCCCTTAACCGGTCAGACTTCGGCTGGCGCAGACCAAGTGCCAGCGCTTCCTGCGCGTCGCCTCTTGCTTTGCTGACGGCGTTTTGCTTACTACGTCTTGCTCACTACTGGATGGCACTCGCAACGGAGGAGAACGTGTTATTGGCATTGGACCCGATGAGTTGGACGGTTCCAACCACAATGACGAGAATTACTGCCAGCATAACCGCATACTCCGCGATGTCCTGTCCTTCCTGTTCGCACCACAATCTGCGTGCAAGCTGCATATGCATAACCTCTTTTCGTTTTTTGTTGATCGAACGGAATCCGCCCGTCAGAACTATGCCTGAAGTGGCAAGATTTGCCTACTCGACTTGGCTAATCATACCTTGCAACCTGACGGAAAGGTCGTATTTTCTTGCATACCGGGCCAAAATAGAGATTACTGCGGGAATGCCCTTTATAGCCTCTCCTGATGGGCTAAAGCCAAGACCTTAACCCGGAAAGGCCGAATCTCTGGGTTTCCAGGCCTGAGGTAAGATCGTCCCGTCCGCATGGGTCTTTCGAGACTCTGGTCATATGATACTGAGCAATTTCAGACCGGTCGGCAGGCTGTACGTGGCGGGCGTGCTGCTGATTCATTTGCTGGTGGTTTGGAATGCCAGAGACCTGATTTTGAAGGGCTATCCGGACTTCACAATTTACTATACCGCCGGGAGTATGCTTCGCCAGGGATTGGGTCATGCGCTTTACGACGATCGCGTGCAGTTTCAAGTGCAGAGGACGTTCGCGCCGCAGGTGGCGACCCGCCTGGGAGCCCTGCCGTTTAATCACCCACCTTTCGAGGCAGTCTTATTCATTCCGTTTAGCTATTTTCCCTATCGCCTGGCGTACTTGTTGTGGGGCCTCGTCAACTTCGCGATGCTGGCCGTTTTGCCGATCCTGCTGCGCTGGCAGGTGCCCGTGCTCGCGCGGAACCCGGCGGCAGCGTGGAGACTGACGGTGGTTAGCCTCACTTTCTTTCCAGCTTTCTTCGCGCTTCTTCAGGGACAGGATGCCATCCTGCTTTTATTCCTCTACAGCCTGGCGTTTGTGTCGCTGCGGAAGAATCGCCTGATTTCGGCCGGCGCCTGGCTGGCCTGCGGCCTGTTCAAATTTCATCTGGTACTGCCATTCCTCGTCCTGACGCTCATTCAGGAAAAGAGAGCTCAAGGGAGAAAAAGAATCCTGACCGGATTCGTCCTCGTGGGCGGAGTCCTGGCCGCTGTGTCGGTTGTTGCCGTCGGGGTGCGGCAGATCATTTCTTACCCACGTTACGTCCTTGGCCTCGAGAAAACGATGGCAATGGGGGCCATTATGCCGTCCGACATGCCGAACCTGCGGGGCATTCTTTACCTGATGGCGTCGAACCTACGGCACTTCGACATTCTGGTCATCTGTATCTCGGCCGCCGTGTATCTCCTGACTGCGTGGATCTCCACTTTGCCGGATAACGATCGTGATGCTCATCCCATTGACGCCGATCAACATGATCTGAAGTTTTCCCTCGCCGTTTTCGCAACGGTTCTGGTGAGTTATCACGGGTTGGGATACGATCTTTGCCTGCTTGGGCTTCCTGCGCTGCTGCTCCTGGGACAACTCGCCGGCAAAATCCGATTAACTTCGTGGCCGGGTGCAGCGATAGGCGTGGGACTGGCAGTCCTGCTTTTCTCCCCTTTGCAACTGGTTCTTCTCATGCGATACAACCGGCTGGGACTGCTCGGGTGGGCGGTACTGCTGTGTTTCTTTGGTCTGGCCGGAGAAATTATGGCGGGAGAATCGCGAGCGCGGCTTCTGCGGACCTAACAGAAGCGACTTACTGGGGGTGTCGGCATTGGAGGACTTTACGGAGAGTTTGCAGCCCACATCGAGCAGAAGTCGCCGGATCCCGTCGACAGGATCCGCCGTCGCTATGCTGGCCTATGCGATGATTGTCGGCGTACTTAC
>Ga0209274_10000379_pt1 | contig 28881 bp, 24 predicted proteins | sample HubBroMetageREF1_FD_188343 | JGI IMG/M metagenome (GOLD analysis project Ga0209274, IMG submission 188343) | Reference soil microbial communities from the Hubbard Brook experimental Forest, New Hampshire, USA - Hubbard Brook CCASE Soil... | ecosystem: Environmental > Terrestrial > Soil >...
CGCACTGTAGGCAGGCGCATCCACACTTCGTATTTCCACCTGCCTTGACGCTTGCGGGAGTGACGAGCAGAACCACCACCAAGGCGATCGTAATCACTACCCGGGCGGGTGTGCGAGATCTCCTCTTCCGATAGGTCCCTGCGTCCCCATTCGCACCCATGCGCACGCAGTCGCCACACATCGTTGACACCCACATTCTACACGTAGCCCGCCGTCGCCCGTCTGCCGCCGGGTGGCTGACGGAAAAAGAGGCACGGAACTAGCGTCACGGGTGCACTCAGAGCCCGGTCGAAGGCCCCGCCCGGATAGGCCCTGACCGCGCGCATTTCGCGCGCAATCCGCATGGATGTTGACATTGTCCCCCTAACCCAGGCATATTTCAACCATGCGAGACCCTCACACGGCACCCTGTCCTACCACTCCCGACAGTTCGGAAGGGAGGCAAGGTCAGACCGGAAACTTCGTCACTCTCCGGACCTGCGATTGAGGCGTTCCACAAATCCTGATCCCGTGGAGATAGCTTGACGGATCGGAGCTGAGTTCGCTGCGAGTCGCGGACCCACTCATGAGGATTGGTTCTTGGCTGATTCGCTGTTGTGCGGACAAGCATGTTACCGTACGCCAGTCATGTCCTCACTCGCGGAGGATCTCGAAGCGGAGAGGGTCCGGTGACACGGCCACTCACGCCAAGCGTTGTCCGATGTGCGCCTGCCTCGCTCCGCGAGGACGGCTCGCGTCACGCAGCAATCCCTCGACGGCCTCGACCGTCCCTTGCACGTCAATGAAGACCGCGCCATCGGCGCGGTTCGCGACGGTGTCGACCACGTCGTGACCATGGGCCGACCCCACATCACGCGCCCGGTAACCCACTCCCTGGACGCGGCCTCGCGCAATGCAACGCCAGTGGACTGCCGAGATCATGGCGTGCGGTAGGCGTGGCTCCCGAAGTTGCTTTCCTCATGAGTCTAAAGGCTCTCAGGACTTTCTCCGAACACAGCGAACCGAAATTTCCTCGAAGGTCCCCGTACCTCTAGGGGCGCGTTCAGTGCGTCGAGACACTTGGAGTCCGTGGATCTCCGACGAGTGAAGTAGCGCCTCGAACGCCTGCTGAGGGATTGGGATCCATGGTCCACGGCCTCCCGCCTGGAAGGCAAAGGTGTGACGCGGTTTGCCATCCTGACGAATGGCTGGCAGACCCCGGCGGTCGATGAGGCCCAGTTCGAGCTTTGCCTCGTCCCAGACGAACACTCGCGGAGGAACGGTCGAGCGCGTGCCCATCGTGAATTCACGCTCAGACACCGTGAGAAACGTCGGGTAGTCGCGAGCTTGAGCCGTAAGCGACCAGTATGCGATGGCAATGACGGCCCCAACAATCACGAGAATTCCGAGGGATTCCTCCTGCGTAGCGCTCCATGTGCCGTAGTGAAAGACGATGTCAACTGAGCCGAGGATGGCCGTTCCTCCGCCGAGAATGATGACTACAGCCCCGAGTATGCGCCAGCCGGCCCGATATTGCTTCACATCCGCGACGTCGGCGGTGAGGTCGAATCGGCTGACGTGGGTCGATTCAGGGGAGGCGGCCACTCTTGTCAGATGGAGTCGGTATCCTTGAAGCCGATTGCTGCATCCGCGATCTCGAGATCGTCACGAGCGTGGCCGTGGTTCGGACCGCCAGAATCAGGGACTCCCTGCCGCAGTTCTTTCTCCGTAACTCGGAACTGTGCGTAGAACCGCGCTGCCTTCCTCCAGTCGCGCCGCAGGGTTTCCCATAGACCCAGTGTATTCGCAACGACCGCGCGCGCCGCTTTCCCGCGGGCGCGCAGCTCGCGCACGTGGCGCCTCGCGGCTCGCTCGTCCGCCTCCCGCGAGTCGTCCGCGAAGCCGCTCGTGATCTCGAGGAGGCTGAATCCCCGAGTCTATGACTAGGTCTCATCAGGGGTCTAATCCCGGTTGCGGTTCAGGATCTCGTCGGAAGCATTTTTCACAATATTTGAACCCTCGGGCAGTTCAAATCCCTCTCCCCGCACCTCACTCGTGGAAGCTTCTATCGAGAAGAGGGGCGTTCCAATCCGGGTACCCCGGTGGGATTCCGGGCCCACTGGACGATCCAATTCTCGTCGAGTGTCGAGGGCGTCCCCCCGACCGAGCCAGCTCCTGCCGTCTCACCGTGGTGGGGAGGTTTCCCCTATATCGAGGAGCGAGCCATAGAACCCGGCGGAGGCAACGGAGGGAGCGAACCTTCGTCGCGGGGCTGTGCGTCCGTTCCTATTCGGGAAAGCAACCCCATACCCTGTTGCAGCTCGGCGAACGCAGGTTCCGCTCTCAAGAAATCAAACATCGGATCGACATTGATCTTCGCTAAGGTGCTCGACTTCAGCTCAAAGGCTCTCTGCAGCCATTCCATCGTAGCCTTCGTGTCTCTGAGGCCGGCGAATGCGATCGCGACGTTGAACGGCGAGACGAACTGACTCGACGACCGCTGCTCGAGTTCGGAGATGATGCGATGCGCTTCCGCCGTGCGGCCCGCGGCCCCGTACGCGTACGCTAGGTGGGCTTGGGCGAGCTGCCCCCCGTGGGAGAGCTCGACGGCCCTCTCCATTGCCTTCACTCCTTCTTCGTAGCGGCCGGTCTGAAGATAGGTCTTGCCGAGCTTGATGAACGCCGGCACGAACGTGGGGTCGATCTCTAGATTTCTCTCGCACTCTGCGATGGCCGATTCGCAATCGTTCGCGTCCCGATAGATCTCTGCCGCGCAGTCGTGAACCCCCACCGAGTAGGGGTCCAATTCTTCGGCTCTCCGGATCTCGGTGATCGCCTGGGAGAGGCGGCCCCGGAGGGCGAGATTGACCGCGTACGAATGACAGACCACCGACCAGTTCGGATTGAGCTCGATGGCACGCTGAAATCTCTTCTCGGCCGCCTCCCAGTTCCACAGGTAGTCCTGCAGCAGCTTCCCGGCGGTAGCGTGCGCTTCGGGAAGTTCGCCGTCAAGTTCCAGGGCCTTCGCCACCAGGGGCTGGATCTGATCATAGGCCCGCTTCGCGTCGAGACACCCTTCGTCGCAGAGACCGATGTAGCCGTCCGCAATTCCCACATAGGCGAGCGCAAAGCCGGGGTCGATCTCTACGGCCCGCTCAAAGAGCTGGATTCCGATTCGCAATTCCTGCTCCGTGCCCCGGTGCCAGTGATGGCGTCCCTTGAGGTAGAGATCGTGTGCGTCGACGTTGGTCGTGGGTCGCCGTTCAATGATTCGCTTCTCCACGGGCAGGAGTCTGACCTTGAGAGCCTCCACGACCCGCTCCGCGATGTCGCTCTGGATGGAGAACACGTCCTCCAACTCGCGGTCGTAGGTTTGCGACCAAAGGTGTTCGTCGCTGTCTGCGTTGATGAGCTGGACCGAGATCCTCACACGGCGGCCCGACCGCCGAACGCTCCCCTCAAGGATCGACCCGACGTTCAATTCCCTCGCGATCTCGGGGATCGACTTGCGAGTGTCCTTGTACTTCACCGCAGAGGTTCTGGAGATGACCCTCAATCCGCTCACGGTACAAATGGCCGAGATCAGTTCCTCCGTCAACCCGTCCGAGAAATACTCGTCCCCTGCGCCGGACAGGTTGGCCATCGGAAGGATGGCCATGCGACAAGGGTCGTGAGATCCGACCGCCGGGCTCTTCGAACGTGGGGAATCGACAGACCCCTTCTCCCACGGGGCCACGATGACCTTGAAAACCTCCATGGGCACCTCGACGTTCTTGAGCTGGAACTTCCCCACGCTCACGACGGGACTCTCCAGTTTGTTGCGGACCAGCTGATACACCGACTCCGAGACGCACACTCCGCCGGGTTCCGCCAGCGGCTCGATGCGGGAGGCGACGTTGACGGCGTCTCCCTGAATATCGCCCTCCACGTGGATGACATCCCCCGTGTGAATCCCGATGCGGATCTGGATCGGCCGGTCGCTGGCCGCATTCCTCCCCCGGAGAGCACTTTGGATCGCAACGGCGCACCTCGTGGCGTCGAGGGCGCTGGAGAACTCCACGAGAAATCCGTCCCCCATCGTTTTGACCTCCGTGCCGCCGTAGTGGCCGAAGGTTCCTCTCAGGATCTGCCGTTGCTCTGAAAGGACCTGTATGGCGAGCGATTCGTTCTCTTGGGCCAACGCGGTGTAGCCCACCAGGTCGGTGAACATTATCGCGGAGAGACGGCGGGTCGCGGCCACGGTCCGGGGAAGGAAGTCCATAGATTAAGCCCCGGTCAACGGATTGGGGCTCGCCCCAGCATCCTATCGGGATCGAAGGAGCGCGAAGAGGGGTGACCCGCCGCGTAGCCCGGAATTTGGTTCGGGACAAGGCCGCCCGCGAGGTCGGCCCCCGTTCCGAACCCATCGGAGTACGGCCGGCGCCGGATTCAATCTTTCTTCCAAGATCCGGAGGCCATTAGCCGGGGTGGCGACGGTACTCTGCCTCGATGGCAGCGACATACCGGTCCCAGACTCGGTTGAAGAGTGCCCGGTAACGCTTCAGGTCCGGAGGCCGGCCGACCTTCCATACTCTTCGAAATCGCATTTCGATAGACGTGGACGCGCCCCTTTGCCGAGTAAGTCGATACGATCCGGTCACGTCGTACGTGACGCTCAGCTTGGTCAATCGCCAGCGATCCGGTGGCCGGAGCGAGATGATTTCAACGTCCGTACACCGGTTTCGATTCCTCCCGGGGACGGTGATCACACGGACCACTCGAGCAGGTTCCCGGAGCACGATGTTCGCGCGGTAGTGGTAGATCGAATCTGTGATTCGATCGTCGTCCTCTCGGTAGTCCGTGCACCAGGCAAAGACGTACGGCAGAGGGGCGTGGACGAGCTTTCGGAACCGATACCTCTGGATGTACACTTGAAACGACTCCCCGGCTCGTCGATCAGCGTCGCGATCCCGGTCTCGACCGACCGACTTTCTGGGCCGAACTCGTGTCCCCCACCATATCGATGATCCGCATGGGGGGGAATCGCCGAGTGGGTGCCACGTCCCGAAAATCGGCTCCGTTAGATTAAGGCCGCGTGCGCGATTCGATGATGACCCACGCATCCGAAGAGGACGATTTCGCCGCCCTCGCGACGGTCCCCCCGGAGCTCCGACCTGTGGCTGAGGCGGGAATACTGCGACCAGCAATCGATGGGAAACCGCGCCCTATACATGCCCGTATCACGTGGGGGGGGCGCGGGGAGAATCCCCGGGAGCGACCATGGACCGCAACAGTTGGCGACGTGCGCGGGGCGGCATAGGGTTTGGGACGATCCTGCTGATCGCGACCGGCCTCCTCATGGTCGTCCCGTCGGTCGGAGGAACGCCGATACACCCTCCTAGTTCAGGGCGAACGGCTTCCGTGCCGTCGCCTTCGGTTTCCCACGACACGTCGTGCGCGGTGGGCTCGGGTCCACACTTCGACGCCTACGACCCGGTGAATCACTACGTGTACGTTCCCAACTCCGGTTCAAGCAACCTCTCCATTCTGGGTGCCTTGTGCCACGTCGTGGCTACGGTCGCCTTTCCGTCGGGTGCCGCCCCGTACACCGCGGCGTTCAACCCGACCAACGATCTGGTTTACGTGACGGACAATGCGCTGGACCAGGTGTACGTGATCTCCGGCACGAAACTCCTCCAGACGCTCACGAGCGCGAAGTTCCTCGGCCCGAACGGAATTGCGTTCGACCCGGGGGACGCCCTCATGGCCGTCGCCAATCGCGCCTCGGATACGGTCACCTTCATCTCCGGAACGACCGTCGAGGGCACCCGGACCGTCGGGGTCGCACCGACGCAATTCGCGTACGACCCCGTCTTTGACCGGTTCCTCGTCACGAACTACGATAGCGACAATGTGACCTCGATGAATGCGCTCGATCCATTGATCTCGGCGGACAACGTCAATATCCCGGTAGGTACGGAGCCTTTCGGGATCGCGTTCGACCCCGCGAACAACTTCGACTTCGTCGCCAACTATGGCTCGAACAACGTCAGCGCGATCGAGGACAACCTCGTGGACTTCTCCCTTCCGGTCGGATCGGGGCCCAAAGAGGCGGTCTTCGACCTGGCCACGGAGAGCGTGTACGTGACCAACTTCGGGTCCGACAACATCTCGAAGATCCCCTCCGACCACCTGGTCGTCAACGGCTTCACGACCCCGGCCGGTTCGGACCCGCTCGGGATCGCCTACGACGGGGCGACCGACCAGGTTTTCGTGACGGGATACGGCACCGGAACGGTCTACGTGTACGGGAGTGCGGCCTTCAGTGCCGGTCCGGTTTCCAGCGGGACGACCTGTGCCGTGGGGTCCAACCCCGTGTTCGACGCCTACGACCCGGTGACCCACGATCTGTACGTCCCGAACCGAGGTTCGGCGAATCTCTCCATTCTTAACGGCGCATGCAAGGTCGTGGCCACGGTCACGTTCGCGGGCGTAGCCGAACCCTACGCGGCCGCCTTTGACACGTTCAACAACTGGGTCTATGTCACCGACCAGAACCTGAACCGAGTGTATGTGCTCTCCGGCACGAAGCTCATCCATACGATCACCAGCAAGATGTTCCACGGACCTTCCGGGACCGCCTTCGACCCGGCCGCCGACTACATCGCCGTCGCCAACGGGGCGTCCGACACGGTCTCGTTCATCTTCGACTACGCGGTCTTCAGCGCGGTGACCGTGGGTTCCGAACCGTCCAGCTTCGCCTACGACCCGTACTTTGACCGATTGCTCGTCACCAACTGGGCCAGTAACAACGTCACCTCGATGAACGCGTCGGATCCCGGAGTCGGCAACATCAACATCGCGGTAGGGACCCAGCCGTTCGGAATCGCGTTCGACTACGCGACCTCCAACGAGTACGTCGCCAACTTCGGATCGCACAACGTCACGGTGATCGACGGCCTCGGATACCATCACGGATCCGTTTCCATCGGGGCGGGCCCGGAGGGAGTCGTATGGGACCAGGCGAATCTGACCCTCGATGTCGTCAGCAACGGAGCCGAAACCGTGTCCGTCATCCAGGGGCACACCGTCCTCCAGACGATCTCCGGCCCCTCCGGGGTGCAGCTGTCCGGGATCTCGTACGACGAAGCGACCGACCAGGTCTTTGTCACGGGCTACGCGAGCGACGAGGTCTACGTCTACAGCTAGGGGACCGGTAGCGCCTCGGGTCTCGGCGCTACGCGTACGACCGGGGAGCGCGGGAGCGATCCACTCTTTCGGCTCGATAGACCCCACTCCCCCCTCCGATCTCCGAGTACGTGAACCGCGACAACCGCCTGGCCGGACGGCGGCCTTGCTACGAACGCACGGGAGGGGGCACCGGGTTACTATCTCGCGTCCCTTGGCCGCGCAGATGGCGGATTCACGGACCGACGACCCCGCTCCCCGGTTCGCTCGCTACCGCCCGAGCGAGCGATCCATCCAGGGAAGGCACTTCTGGAGCGTCCCGGAAGGCGGTGTCTGCCTCTCGGCATTCGTCGTGCTACGATCGATGCGGACCCCTACGTCCGTGCTCCTCGGCCGGCCCGATCCGCAGGCCCCGTGGGAACAGATGGCAACGCTCGAGGAAGCGCATCTTCGGTCGATCGGAAACCGTTGGATCCTCCCGGCCTCCCACCTGCGTGAGTTCGAGGCTCCTGCGGATTCGGCGGATCGCATCCTGCGGGAACAGCTCGAAATCACGGATCTACCCCTGAGGGGCCCGGACGTATTCTCCGAGTCGTATCCCTCCGCCATCGACCCGGAATCCGGGATGCATTGGGACCTGCACTTCGTCTTCCGCGGCGATTGGCCCTCGGAGGAGCCACCACGGTCCGGCGCGTGGCGAGAGCTGGCGTTCATCGACCCTCGTACGGTGACGCGATCCGACATCGCCCGGGGGCACGCGGACATCCTGACCCTGGCCGGTTTCCCGGTTCGAGAGCCGGCGCGCGACTGACGGCGACCCCCGACCTCACGTCTCGGGTCCGGTCCCGCGCTCGAACCTACCTCCCAGGCTCCCTGTCCGGGGACTCCCGATGGCTGTCGCGACCCCCGCTTGGGGCAACCTTCCCGGGCGGAATCGGGGGGAACCGTCGCCCGCCGAACTCGGTCGAGTCCCGAACTCACGTCGGAGGATCGGTCTTGGTGATCTCGGCGAGAACGGGGTCGAGTTTCTCGTTGCTGACCAACAGCTTCCATGCGTCGACGCTGAGAATACGAAGTACTCCGGCGCGCAACCACGGATCCTCGGCGAGCCGAGCCCGGACGGCGGATGCGCTCGCGGAGTTGACGATCAGAAGCGCTCGGTAGGGTCTCCCGTCGCCCAGCGGGCCACCGAGGACGACGAACTCCGCGTCGAGCGCGGCGTTGATGAACGCGGCATGTTCGTCCCAAAGCTCCTGCTCTCCCATCGAACGCGAACCGACCCAAGCCGGCCCCTGCTCGCTGGTCACCACGAAGTACGCCATGGTCGTGCCTCTTCGTTCTCCGTTTCGATCGACGAGTCGATTTATCGGACCGGGAGAGATAAACCCTCCGGAAGCGAGTCGACCTGCGCGGACCCGGCAGAGGAAATCCGGTACCGGAACCGTCGCTACGGCTCCCCGAACGCCCGAGGGATTTCACGCTCGGGTCCAGCCGAGCAACCTCGGGGCGGCCCTCTGGGCCGAACGGGCACCGTCGTTCCGGCGCCACTCCACACGCGACGGGTCGCGCTGCGCGTCCGTACCGATCCCTCGCGTCGTGCCCGGCCGACCGCCCGCCTAAATAGCAAAGAGCGGTCGCCGCGGACGATGGCACGCGGTCGTCGCGCTGCGGCCCCCCGGCGCCGTACCTCTCGACGCCGGACGTCCCCCCCGACCTTCGCCCCTCCACCCCCTCCGCGCGTCATCCGAGTCGACCTCTCGGAACCCCCCCACGCGCACATCGTCTGCCGGAACTGCGGCCGGATCCAGCCGCTCGAGCTCACGGAACTGGACCGACACCTGCTCACGGAATTGGCCACTCGCCACCCGGACGGCTGGAATGTGGACGGGATCGCGTTCTCCGCCACGGGTGCGTGTCGGCGGTGTCGCGAGGGCCCCCCGGCGGGATAGACGCGGGGCGATCGGCTCGGTAGCCATGACCGGGTTCTTCACGGCCCCCCGCATCGCGTGGGGCTCGGGCGCGATCGAGCAGCTCAGCGGGCTTTCCGCCCGGCGGGTGCTCGTCGTCGTCGACCCGAACGTGGCGCGCCGCAACGGCGAGCGCCGCGTGGTGGAGGAGCTCGCGAAATCCGACTCGCACGTCGAGGTCGTGGCCGAACTCGAGGAACCGGACCATCTCGACGTAGTGGCCGCACTCAGAGAACGGATCGGGACCTACGCGCCCGACTGGGTCGTGGCCGTGGGAGGGGGGCGTACGATCGACGGAGCCAAGGCGGCACGGCTCGGCGCCGAACGGCCGGATCTCGCTCTCGATGCGCTCGGTCCGATGCTCGAATTCCCCGACCCGCCCCGGTGCCGCCTCGCCGCCGTCCCGACCACCAGCGGGAGCGGCGCGGAAGCGAGCTGGACCTCCGACCTCGTCGCGAGGGACGGAACGCCGATCGAAGTCGCCCATCGGGCACTGGTACCCGACTGGGCGCTCGTCGATGGGGGATTGGCGGCCGGTCTCTCGCCCGATCGGATCGTTGACGGTGCATTCGAAGCGGCGGCCCTCGCGATCGAGGCGTACGTCTCGGCGTGGTCGAACCCTTTCTCCGACGCCTTGGCGCTCGACTCCGCGGCCACGATCGTTCGACGACTTCCGCATGCGCTGCGCTGGAGTGACGACCCCGACGCGAAGGCGGCCCTCCACTACGCGGCGACCGCCGCGGGGCTCGCCGCGTCCAACGCCCAACGGGGGGTCGCCCATGCCCTCGCCCGGGCGCTCGTCGAACCGACGGGACTCGCGTACGGCCGATTGATGGGGATCGTCCTGCCGTTCGCGGTGGAGTTCGACCACCCGTCTGCGCGGGATCGGCTCGAGGCACTCTCGGCCGCACTGACCTCTCCTGAGGAGAACGGACGCATTCCGCTGCCGGCCCGGCTGCGACGGCTTTCCGACGTCGCTCGCCTTCCCCCCACCCTGCGCGCGGCCGGGGTTGCGCTCGAGCGGATCGACGCGTCCCGAAGCATGATCGTCACCTGCACGCTTCGGTCGCCGGCCGTCCTGGCGAACCCGCGGGTCCCTACGAGCCACGACATCGAGAGCCTCCTGCGGGCGGTCCTCGGAGACGCCGAGCCCCCGGCCCGATGAGGCGGGCGGCCCCACCGCGGGAACGTTCCCCTATGCGTGCGGGTGTTCGACCGGCACCCGTGTGCTGGCCGGTCGTACCGGTTCCTCGAGGCGCGCCGGGGACTCCACCGCGCGGTTGATCGCGATCTCGGCGAGGTCGCTCGCGTAGAACGCACTCCGCTCGAGGCTCTCGAGGACGTAGGCGAGCCCGACCGCGAGTCGCCCCCGCTTGCTCGTGAGCTCATGGAGGACGTGGTCGCGTTCGCGCGTGATCCGCTTCGCGGCGTCGATGACCGCGTTGGCCTTCTCGATGTCCCGCGTGTCGAGGCTGTCGAGCGCGTCCGCGAGGGCGCTCGCCGCCGAGGCGGCCATCCGGTCGAGTTCGGCCATGAGCCGGTCGGGCGTCCGGTCCTTTCCCACGATCGCCACGGTCTCCGCGATCCGAACTGCGTGATCGGCGATCCGTTCGAGCACCCGGGACGCGAGGAGATACGTCGAGCACTCCGGGAGGGTGAGGTCGAGACTGACGAGGATGCGCGCGTCTCGCAGGGCGCTCGTCACCTGTTTCTCGAGGAACCAGTGGAGTCGGTCGACCTCCCAGTCGCGCTCGATCACGTCCTTGGCGATCGAGCCGTCCCGCGCGCGGAACGCCGCCATCGCGTCCGTCTGCATCGCCCGGACCATCTGGTGCATGCGGCGGATGACCGAAGGGATCGGGAGGGGATTCTGCCCGACGACGTCCTGGAGGATCACCGACTCGGCCGTCTCCTCGAGGATCTCGGGGCCGATCATCCGTTGCGCGAAGTTGCGGACGACCTCTCGCGTCCGGGCGTTCATCCGGGCGGGGGTCCGGATCTCGAGGAGCGGGTAGCCGGCGATGTACTCCGCGATCAGGCGTCGGAACAGATGCTCCGTGTCGAGCTCGTTCGAGACCTCGACGACCCGCCGCTCGGTCTCGGTGGAACCTCCCGACTCCGCGAACACCGTGAGCGAACCGTCCGCGCGCGGAGTGAAGAACAACGTGTCGCCCGGACCCAGTCCGCGCGAGACGACCCAGTTCTTGGGCAGCGAGATGATGTAGGTCGACCCGCCGGTTTTCTGGATCCGCCGCCCGTGAAATCCGCCGGTGCTGCGCATAAGGATAGGTGGGCCCAGCGAATGATTTCTATATAGCTACCGCCCAAGACGCGGACTATCGACGGCGCCGGGACCTATCGATTTCTTCGTCGCGGGGGCCACTCTAAATAGCCGGGGCGGGCGTTCCCGCCGGTCGTTCGGCATGGCAGGTGCTCCGGAGCGCCGCGTTCGCTTCAACGGGAGCACGCGGGACGTGCGCCCCGGCGAGACCCTGCTCGGGGCCCTGACCCGGGGGCGGCTGCCGATCCTCCAGCGGTCGATCCGCTACCACCGCCCCCGGGGACCGGCGTGCGGTGCCGGGTACTGCACGGGATGTCTGCTGCGGGTCAACGGCCGGCCCAACGTGCGCGCGTGTCGGTATATTCCGTCCGACGGGGACTCGGTCCTCACGGAGAACTCGTGGCCCTCGCCGCGGTTCGACGTGCTGGGCGTCCTCGACTTCCTTTTTCCGGGAGGCATCGACACGCTGCACGGATTTCGGCGGCCGGCCTGGGCGACCGGCGCGTACCACCGAGTCGTTCGACGGCTCGCCGGCTACGGGTCGGTCCCCGACCTCGGTGCGTCCGCGGCTCCCTCCGCTCCCGTGGGCCGCTGGGCGGTCGACGTGGCGATCGTGGGCGGGGGCGTGAGCGGGCGCGCCGCCGCCGAGCGACTGTCCGGGGCCGGGAGACACGTCCTCGTCCTCGACCGTCAACTCGATGGTCTCCCCGTTCCCGGCACCGAGTGGTCGCCGAAGACCACGGTGACGTTCGTGCCTCCCCCCTCCGATCACGTCGAGGGATCGTTCCACCTCCTCGGGTTCGAGGAGCCCGCACGGGGGGTCGAGGTCCGGGCTCGAACGGTCCTGGTCGCCACGGGGGGATACGATGCCTCGCTCCTGTTCGGAGGGAACGACCGGCCCGGCGTACTGACGGGGGACGGGGCGCTCGCGATGGCCGACCGGGACGGGAGCTTTCCGTTCGCGCGCGCGGTCGTGGTGGGAGGCGGCGAGCGGGCCGAGGCGGTCCTGCGGCGCCTGGATCGTCACGTGGCCGCTGTCGTCGCGCCGTCCGGCATCGACCCGGCCGTGGTCCGACGAGCCTCCGAACTCGGGATCCCGCTCTACCCGCGTTCCCTGGTCCTCCGCGCGACCGGCCGATCCCGCGTGCACACGCTGCACCTTCGGGCGCGGGGTACCGGGACGAAATTTTCGGTCGCGTGCGACGCGGTCGTGCTCGCCCACCGTCGTCTTCCGAGCCCTCAACTGTTCTTCCAGGCCGGCGCGCGCATGGAGTGGCGTGCGGGCAGCGGAGCGTACTATCCGGTGCTCTCTCCGTCGGGAGAGACGTCCGTGCCGGGATTGTTCGCGGTCGGTGCGGCGGCCGGCGTTCTCCCGCCGGACAGCGCCGCCAGCGGAGTGCGTGCGGCCGAGGCGATCCTCGGAGGTGTGGCGAACGGGGACACGCGCCTTCCGCGGGTTCGCCAGGAGGGCGCCTCCGACCTCGAGGGATACTACCGGGAGCTGACGCACGAGACCGGCGTGGGCCGTTGCATCGCCTGCCCCTGCGAGGACGTACTGCTCTCGGAGGTCGAGGAGGCGGTGCGGCGCGGATACCGGGGGATCGAGGTCATCAAGCGATACTCCGGGCTCGGCACCGGCCTCTGCCAAGGACGCTACTGCCTGCCCGACGCGCTCCTCGTGCTGTCGATCCTCGAAGGGCGGCCTCCGTCCGAGGTCGGATACATCACCCAGCGGCCGCCGGTGGTCCCGACCCCGCTCGCCGCGTTCGCGGCCCTCGACCCGGAGCCGTCGGCCCCGGAGGGATCGTGACGGCGCTCGGGCGCTCCGCCTATCGCGCCGTCGTCGTCGGCGCCGGGATCGTCGGACTCTACACCGCCTACCATCTCGCGCGGGCGGGCGCCGGCCCGGTACTGGTGGTCGACCGCGGCTTCCTCTCGAGCGGCGCCTCGGGTCGGAACGGGGGCGGCGTCCGTCAGCAGTGGGAGACCCGCGCCACGGTACGGCTCGCCCGGGAATCCGTTGCCGCCTATCGGCGCTTCGGCCGGGAGTTCGGCTACAACCTCTGGTTCCGACAATCCGGGTACCTGTTCCTCGCCGAGACCGAGCCGGAGCTCGCGCGGCTGCGGGCGGTCCATGACCTCGTGCGTTCGGAGGGGCTTCCGTCGCAGGTGCTCGGACCGGAGGAGGTAGCGCGTTTCGTCCCGGGGATCGCTCCGGGCGCCGACGTGGGGGGGACCTACCTCTCGACCGACGGTACGCTCTATCCGTTCCCGGCGGTCTGGGGCGTGTACGAGGCAGCGCGCGCGCTCGGGGTCGAGGTCGCGCTGGGGGTCGACGCGCTCGGGGTCGAGACGCGGGATGGCCGCGTCGTCGCGCTCACGACCTCCCTCGGCCGGGTCGAGACACCGGCGATCGTCAACGCGGCGGGGGGATGGTCCGGGGAGTTTTCCCGACGGGCGGGACTCGACGTCCCCAACGTCGCCACCCGCCACGAGATCCTCGCCACCGAGCCGATGAAGCCGTTCCTCGACCCGATGGTGGTTCGGGTCTCCGATGGTCTCTACCTCAGCCAGACGATGCGCGGAGAGCTCGTGGGGGGCCTGACGCTGCGCGACGGGCGGGGAACGGTCGGCGGGATGCCGAGCTCCCCGCGCTTCCTCAAGGAGATGTCTCGCGCCCTCGTCCGGCTCGTGCCGCGCCTCGGGTCGGTCGGGGTGCTGCGCGCCTGGTCCGGCTTCTACGACGACACGCCCGACGGCTACCCGCTGATCGGGGAGGACCCGAGGATGCAGGGTTTCGTCCATGCCAACGGTTTCGGCGGACACGGGTTCATGCTCGCGCCGGCGTCGACGCTTCGGGTCGCGCGCACGGTGCTCGGCGAGCCCGTCGACCTCGACCCGAACACCTTCTCCCCGGGCCGGTTCCTCGCTCCGGAGCGCCCGGTCGCCGCCGAGCGGTTGCAGCTCGGCTGACCCGGTGCCGCACGACGGTCCGCTAGGGTATTGAATCGGCACCTCGCTCCGGCGTTCCGTGATCGGCCAGTTCCCGTGGGAGCCGTTCCCTCCGGGCGAGCCGGACCCGAAGGGTCCGGACCCGGTCCACTCGATCGCCTATCGCGCGGCCGTCACCGCGGGCGACGCGTACCACGCGGTGCGCCTCGCGTTCCGTCGCGACGGGGGTACGCTCCGGATCGGGAACCGGTTCGTTCCCGAGGGCCGGTACCGGGAGGTCGCGTTCCTCGCCGTCGGCAACGCAGCGAACTCGATGACGCTCGCCGCGCTCCACGCGGTCGGCAACCGGCTGACGCAGGGATTCCTCGCGGGACCCGAGCCGGTCGACCCCGAGCTGCCGTTCCGGGGGACCGAGATCCCTCCCGGCTGGCCCGGCACGCCGGCGGCGGCCCCGCTCGTCCAGGCGGCCCAGGAGATCGCCGCGGACCTCACCGAACAGGACCTCTTTCTCGTCCTGCTCTCCCCCGGCGCCTTGCGCGCGTTCGCCGAACCGCCCGTCGGAATGACCCCCGAGGAGTTTGCTGCACTGCTCCAGCGCGCACACACCGGCGGCGCCACCGGGCGGGAGGTCGGCCTCCTCGCCCGCGTCCTCGGCACCGGGGCGGTCGGCGGCCGACTCGCCGCCGCCTCCCCCAAGGCCGACGTCGCCACGCTGATCGTCGAACGCGGTGACGGCTCCGCCGTGCTGGGCGGTGGTCCGATGCACCCGATCGACCCCAACGAACGCACTCAGGCGCGGGCGGTGCTCGCTCGCGTGGGACTCTCGGACGCGGTCCCCGCGACGGTGCGGGACTCCCTCGCTCCGGACTCCGGTCGAACCACGCCGGCGCCCGCCCACCGTCCCGTGGTCGTCGCGACCCCGGCGGATGCGCTCCGGGCCGCCGCCGACTCGGTGTTCGACAAGGGATGGACGGTTCGCCTCGCGTTCCTCGAACTCCGCGATCCCCCCGAGGTCGCCGCGGGTCGCATGCTCGACGCCTCGGAGACGCTCCTCGCGGGCGAACCGCTCACTCCGGAGAGCCGGACGAAGGGTCTCGCGACGTTCGCGATGACCACCCTCGGTCTCCCCGAAGGGATGGACGAAGGGCCCGGCCTGGGTGCGTACCTCGCCCGCGCGGGCGAACTCGTGCGGCGGCGCGAGATGAGCGTCGGCCTGTTCCGCACCGCGGGAGGGATCGGTGCCCCGACGTTCCCGCCCGGCGCCGTCATCGGCTCCCCGACCGATCCGGATGCGCGGACCCTGGTCGACCGCGCGCGCGCACTCCGAATGCGTCGGGGCGTCACCGACGTCGGCTGCCTCACCGTCGTTCTATATCCCCGGCCCGAACCCGTATAGCACGGCTCCCTCCCGGACATCGCGCCGGGCGAATCCCCCTCCTCGGGGGTGCGCGGTCTACGTAGAGGACGGCGCCGGGGCGGACTCGAGATGCTGAAAGTGGCGCTTGAGGGACATGTACTCCTCGAACGAGATCTGACGCCGGGCCCGCACGGCGCCTGCCTGCTTCAGCGACGTGATCTGATATTGCTGGAGGAGGTCGGCGACCGGACGGGTCGACTCCGACCCGCGTTCCGCCAGGATCGGCACGGCCGCGATCGGTTGGTCGAAGATGGGCTTGGCCGGGGGCGGTGTCGGCGCCGGCGGGCGTGCAGCAGCGGGGCCGGTGGAGAGGTATTCGACGAGGCGCCCGTGCTCGACCGACGTGATCTCCCCCTCGTCGCGGAGCAGGTCGACCAGCTCGCGCTGTCGGGGGCGGTAGGACTCGACGAGTTCGACAGTGTCCCGGTCCGACCGCACGGCGGGCAGGGCCGCGAGGGAAGGACCGAGCAGCGCGTCGAGGTCGGACTTCAAACTCTCCAGCACTTCCGCGATCTCGCCCGGTGCCGGCGGCGCTCCGTCGGATCCCGGTTCCAAGCGGACGGAGAGCCGGACCGTTCCGCCGGCCGTGCCCTCCGGACCCAGCGGTCGCTCCACCGAGAGCTCGGTCTCCCTCCGCCGCGGCGCCACGGTTCCGAACGGGCGACGGCGGAGAAAAGGTACGCCGAGTTCGACGCCGGTGAGGAGACGGTCGGCACCCCGACTTGATAACTGATGTTCACCTACTTTCACGCAGTAACTATAAAAGCCCCTGCGACTCTAGTGAGGAGAGAAGCTCCCATGGAGACCGAACGTGCTCGACGCGCCACCGGCGGTCCGGCGGCGGAATCCGATGAGTGCGAAGTCGTCGACGGCCGGAGCCTATGCCCGGTCCTCGCGGCCGTCGGAGTGATCGGCACGGAGTGGCGCCTCGCGATCGTCCACCGACTGCTCGAGGGACCACAACGGTTCAGCGAGATCCTAAGGTCGAACGCGCGGCTCAACGCGAAGACGCTCAGCGCGACCTTGAAGTTCCTGGAGGGCCAGGGGGTGGTCCAGCGGACCGTCGTCAGTACGCGTCCGTTCTCGGTCGTCTATTCCCTGACCGAGATGGGGCTGGGCCTCGCACCGGCGGCTCGAGAGCTGCGGGCGTGGGGCGAACGCTGGCTTCTCCCGCGGACCTCGGCGGCTTCGCGGAATGCCGCGACGACCCGGCGCACCCCGGCGATCCAAGGAGAACTCCCACGGATCGTCGTCGCCGATTCCGAACGCTCCCGGTCGCACTGATCCCCGCGGAACGCCCGCCCGGCGGTGCGTTTCACGACCTCCCTGTTTCCGCCTGAAATACCTCGGTCGCGATGGTTCGTACTGCAACCACCCCCGGAAGGGTCCCTTCACATCGCCCCCAGAGGACAGCACCGTGTCCTGGGCGTGCGAGGGGCCCTTCCAACAACCTCTTCGTTCGAATTCTCAGCGACGGGAACGGTCCCCCGATGTCCTCCGGGGGGAGTACCCCTCGAGCGCGGACCGTGAAACTTCCCGTGCGTTGAGAGGCCAGCCGGCGCGCGGCGCGACGTGGACACGCCTACCGCTTACCGATCTCGGCCGTGAGCGAGTCGAGACTGTGCAGGTCGGAGCAGCGCGAGCAGCCTCGGTGTGCGTCCGTTCCCAGCGAGTTCTCCGCGCAGGTCGCGCACCGTGGGCGCAGGCACACCGGGCACCGGCGACGATCGGCCGGGTCGACCATCGCGGTGTGACAATCCACGCACCGGACCGCGCGGGTCGAACCGCCCGCCGGTGGGAGGTGGGCGATTCCCGGGGGCCGCGTGCGGTGGGCACCGGACCGGAGATGCGGTGGCATCGGGTTCAGCGCCTCCTGAAGGACCCAATCGGCGGCGGTGGCCCGGACGACCGACGGGCCTCCTTCCGCCGGATCGGATGCGCTCCACTCCGGCGAGCTCGTCGACCAGCCGGCCTCGGGTTTCTGGACGGCGCTGCTCGCCAATGACTCGTGAGGGAAGGCCTCGGCCCGGTGCGACGGCGAAGCGACCTCGTCGTGCGCCCCCCGGGCGGGCGGGACCATGGGGATCGTGAGCTCCCCTTCCTCGTAGAGGAACGGGATCCCCGGGCGATGCGCTACGTAGGCGGTCTCCGGCACCGGTCCGATGAGTTCGACCGGAAGCTGCCCCATCTCCGGCGCCCAGGAGGCCCAGAGAACATCGCTGGGCTCTCGCGGACGGGCCGCGGTCGCTCCCACCGGCATCGTCGGCCTCGAGGTCACGGTCTCCCGTGTCGGGGCGGGGTCGCGGACCGAGACCGCGGCGAGACTTCGTGCCGAACAGGACGGACAGATCACCCAGGAATCACTCCCCGGACGCTGGGGAGTCACCGCGATCTCCGGGGGGAGCGGCTCCCGTATCGCTTGGCGCGCGACACCGAGAATGAGCGCTCCCATGCCGAGGATCATGAGGAGCCACGGTGCGTACTCGACCCACGGCACGCGGGCCTCGATCACCTCGGAGAGGCCGAGCGCGAGAGCCACTGCTCCGGCGACCGCGAGGGCGTACCCGTAGGAGGAGATCGCCGCGCCGGCGAGTCCTCGTGCGGCACGGTCCGGTCCGAACTCCTGCACGTTCTCGTTCCTCTCGGGCGCAGACCCCGTCGAAGCTACGGTGGGATGAATGTATCTGCGCACCGGAAGCCCTCGTCGCGGCGCATTCCGGTTTTTCCGATCCCCTCCCCCTCGGACGCCTCCGTCCCGACGATTTCCGGTGGCGAGCCGTCCCGGATCCCTCTCGAGGCGAGACCCATTCTCGGGGTCGGCTTCATCGTTCAGATTTCATTACGACGGCAGGTCTTCTCCTCGGCTCGGCGAGTTCCCCGCCGAATGAGAGGCTCTCCGTCGTCCCCACCGTCTGCCCACCTCCGCCGATCTCCGATCGCCCCGAGGTTCCCGACGGTCTCCGACGAGCGCCTGCCCCGACCCCGGGCCCACGTCGCGCGCGACCTCCGACGACGATCGATCCACACGATCGACCGTCCCGCGACCTACGGCCGAACCGTCTAGCGTCCGGCGCCGCCCCGAAGGAGAACGGATCCTTCCCGGCCGCCCGCCCTGAGCGTACGCCCGGCCGGTTCCGCCGCGCGCTCGCTCGGATCCCGGGCCGCTCCGACGTCTAGCGACTTCCCGGCTGACCGCCGGACCTCCGCCCTCCGAATCCCTGCGGTGGTCCGACCGCGGGCCGGGTCGTTCGGAGGCGGTGACGAACCCGATCGACGGGTCCGTCCGAGAGACCCCGGGACCCACCGCCCGTCGGCCCGCCCGAGGTGGGAGGATTCGTGGAAAAATGGATGCAACCTGCATCGACCAAACGACACCGCAACCCGTTCGTCGCCGACCGCGCCTGCGCGTCCGGAAGATCGGTGAGGTCCGACTCCCCCTCGCGGGACCGTACCGTCCCCGGGCTCGCCTCTACCTCTACCCCGACGGCCGCCTCCTCTGGCACGTCCGTCTCTGGGAGTACGACCGGCCCGTCTCGCACCTGTTTCGCACGGAGACGGTTCGAGCCTTCGCGCGCATCAACGCCCTTGCCCGCACACTCGCCGAGATCGACGAACTGACCCAACGGGCGCTCGCAGAGGCGCGACGTGACGCCTGAGGACACCGCCTCGTTCCGCTGCGGCGCGCCGCCCCGGGTCCGGGCCATGCTCTATCACGCGCTCGCCCACGGCCTGGTGAACGCGCAACGCCCGGCGGGCGCGGTGTTCGAAGCCGTCGCCTCCGACCCGGTGCCGATCGTCACCGTCCGGCCCGCGCGCGTGCTCGACGAGCTCCGGGGGGCTCCTCGAGGGTCCTACGACCCGATCGAGTTTCGAGCGACTCCCCGGAGCCCTCGACCCCCGCGGGGAACCGTGGACCGGGTGGGCGTCGTCTTTGCGCGGCCCCCCAGCGCCTCCTGGACCGCGGAGGAGGTGCCGATGCGAGCTCCTCCGCTCGACCGGCTGCTCGGCCCGGCCGGTTGGCTCGCCTTCCAGACGTTCTGGGTCCAGGGGACCCGCGGTCAGCTCTGCGTCGCGCGACGGTTCCGCTACGCGCTCCCCGACCCAAGCCAGCAAGACGCGCGGTTTGCTTCCGTGGCGGCCGCGGTGGCGTACGACTGGTCGAACGTCACGCGCGGTGCGGCCACCGTCCGACGGGCGGCTCCCGGCGCGAGGATCGGTTGGCGTCACCGTACGCTGCGCACGTTGCCTCGAGGGGCGTGGGTTGCGCGGGGTCCGGAGTCGGTCGAGCCGACGGCCGAGGTCCGGTGGGTCGGCCTACGACCGTCCGGCGACCCCCCGGCCGGACACGCGGTGGTGTTCGGTTCGTCGGGGGCGGGCAAGACGAGCTATCTCGCCCATCGGGCCGCCGAAGCGGTCGCCGCCGGTCAGCGGGTGGTGGCGATCGACCTCCATGGGGACCTCGCCCCGGCGGTGGTCGCGCATCTCGCGCCCGAGGGCCGCTCCCGGGTCGTCGCGGTCGATGCGAGCGAACGGCCCGTCACGGGGATCTCCGTACTCTCCGGCGCCGGGGGAGACGACCGCGCCGCCGCGGTGCTCGTGGCGGCGATCAAGCGGCTCAGCGCCGACGGGACCGACGTCTATTGGGGGTTCCGGCTCGAGCGGATCTTCGACACGTTCGTCCGGCTGGTCCAGGAATCGGGAGGGTCGCTCCTCGACCTCTACGACCTGTTGACGAGCGACGACCGTCGCGACTCCGCCCGACTCTCCACGCGACGGCCGGAGCTCGCCCGATTTCTCGAAGAGCTCGGACCCGTCGTGCGACGGTCCCCGGATTTCCTGTGGTCGGCGGCCACCCGGCTGTCCAAGGTCGTCCTCGTCCCCGCGCTCGCGGAGCTGCTCGCCCCCGCCGGTGGCGGCCTGCCGGTGGAGGAGCTCGTCTCCGAGGGACGCTCCCTCCTCGTCCGTCTTCCGTTCGCCCGGCTGGGCCCGGAGGCCGCGACGCTCGCCGGTACGCTGATCCTCGCCCGGGTGTTCCTCGGACTCGCGGGAAGGGAGCGCATCGACCCGAACGACGCGACGGTCCTGCTCGTGCTCGACGAGGTGCACGGGTTCTCTCCCCGGCTGGTCGCCGAGGTCCTCGCGGAGAGCCGCAAGTTCGGCGTTCGGGCGATCGTGGCCACGCAGTACCCCGAGCGGCTCGCCCCGGAGGTCCGCAGTGCCGCGGCGGGCGCCTCGACTCATTTCGTCGCGTTCCGGGTGCCGCCGCCGTCCGCGGCCGAAGCGGGCTCGTGGCTCGGGCTGGACCGGCCGACCGCGGAGCGACTCCTCCCGGTGCTGCCCCCGGGCCGCGGCGTCGAGCTCGACCCCGAGACCGGAACACTCCATCCCCTGGCTCCGGCGCCGCTCGTCGACCCACGCCCGGGACCCGGATGGAGCGAGGTCGTCGCGCGGACACGGTCCGCCTACGGCTCCCCCGGTGGTTTCGAAGCCGGTGTCCCGGCGGGTGACGCGGCCACCGAGCGACTGCTCCTCGCGGTGCTCGCCGCCGAGGAGGAAGGCCATCCGCTCGACGCGGGAGGCGTCGTTCCCGCCGCCCTCGCGCTCCCCGGGGCCCCGGTGGACGGAGCGACGCTCGCCGACGGCTGGGAGACGATCCTACGACGCGAGTGGGTCACCGCCCCCGACCAACGGTGTCACCTCTCCGCCGCCGGCGCGCGATGGCTCGGACTGGGAACACCGACCGGCGCCGCGCGGGAGACCGCGGAGCATCGTCGACTGCTCCTCCGGACGTTCCGTATCTTCGCGCGCCGCGGGTACCGCCTTGAGATCCTGCGGCAGGGGCGGTTCGACACGACGCTTCCCGATGCGCGGTTTCGACAGCTTTCCACGCCGGGGAACCGGGGCGTTCCGGTCGAGCTCGCCCGCGAGGTGGACCGGGCCCGGCTCGGCTGGGCGTGGAGGTTCTTCGGGGGGCGCGACGTCCACGTCGAGGCCGAGGTCTCCGGGGCGCTCCGACCCGAACGGGTACGCCACGGATGGTCGAAGGTCGCGGGTCGGGGAGGGTTCGTCCTGTTCGTCGTGGGGGACCCGGTCCGCGCGCGTCGGGTGAAGAGCGTCCTCGAACGCCTGGGCGTCGGCCGAGACCGGGCGCAGGTCTGGACGCTTCCGCCGGTGGCCGAGCCGAAGCAGTAAGAGCCGTTGCGCCGTACCGCCGCGCGTGCGGGCGTTCGTCGCAGTCGCGCTCGCTCCTCCCTCCGCTCCCGCCCCCGACGGGGAGGCAGACCCCGCCCCGCCGCACCTCACGCTCCGATTTCTCGGGGAGATCGACGACGACCGGACGGAGCCGATCGCGACGACGCTGCGCGACGCGGTCCGGGAACTCCCGCCGTTCGACTTCACGCTGGAGGGCGTGGGCGCGTTCCCGTCCCGGGGCGACCCGCGTGTGGTCTGGGTCGGGGCGACCCTCGGGGCGGAGCAGGTGACGGACCTCGCCGCCCGCGTCTCCGCGGCGCTGGCCGCCGCCGGCATACCGCCCGAGCTCCACGACTTCGCGCCGCACGTGACCTTGTTCCGGGTGCGTTCCCCGCGGGATCGGAGTCGGGCCCGTCTCCTGCTCGACGGAGCGGAACCTCCGCCCCCGCCGCGCGTCGTCCACGTGGCAGCGATCGTGCTGAAGGAGAGTACGCTGACGCGCGCGGGGCCGGTCCATCGCACGCTCGGGACGTTCGCGCTCGGGGGACCGGCCCCTTCCGCGCGCTAACCGGCGTCCCCGCGGGCGCGGTCCGCGGTGAGCTCCCTCCAGAGGTAGAGGGTCGCGTAGCTGCCCCACCCGGGATAGAAGCGCTCGCCCCAGGCCCGTGCCTCCTCCTCGGGTCGCGACCGCGGCAGGACCCCGTACTCCTCGAGTGCCACTCGAATGCCCAGATCCCCGGCGACGAAGACATCCGGGCGACCCACCCCGCGCAGGAGCGCGTTCTCCGCCGTCCATCGTCCGACTCCGGGCAGCCGGTCGAGGTCGTCCGCGGCCTGGGACAGCGGCATCGTCGCGAGCTCCCGGGTCGTGGGAGGCTCGTCGGCCGCCCACGTGGCCAACGCCTGGAGCGAGAGCGCCTTCGCCCGGCTCACCCCGACCGCGCGCAGGTCGTCCATCGAAAGGGCCGCGAGTCGGGAGGGCGTGGGAACGCTGGGGACCTGCACTCCGCTGGCGTCGAGGTACGACCCCACGCGCTCGAACAGCCGGCGCTGGATCGTGTTGGCCGCGCGCACCGAGAGTTGCTGACCGACGATCGCGTGGAGGAGCGCCTCGTACACGCTGGCATCGCGGGGGATGCGCAGCCCCGGGAACCGACGCTCCGATCCGTTCAAGACCGGGTCGCGGCGGACCTGCGCGTAGAACTGCTCGATCGGGTGGTCGAGCGAGAACAGCTCGCGCGCGGCCTGTCGGGCCTCCGCGGGGTCCGCCCCCCAGGCCTCGACCTTCCACCGACTGCCTCGCGCCTCGACCCCGACCACCCAGGGACGTTCGGGAGGACCCCAAGCCCGAAGGAGGCGGCGCCCGTCGTCCGCGAACGCGATCGACCGGGAAGAATACTCGAGCTGTTCCCGCTCGACCGGGAGGGACGACGACCGAGGAGGAGTGATCCAGGTCGAGGTTCGTGGGCGCACGCCCTTCCGCACCGGCCGGTCGGTAAGACCCCGTCGCCCCGGGGCATCGTTCAGTGGGGCTTCGCCCCGGTCCCCCGCCGTCGATATGGTTATACATCAGGGCGCTGCTCCCCCGCGCGTTCGTGTCGGTGGGGCACGGGGCGGAGACCGGGTGTCCGTCGAACCCAGGTGCCGTGCATCCGCGCGAGCGCTCTTCGCCGTCGTTCTCGGGGTCGTCCTGCTGTGCGTCGCCCTCGGCGGCGGGAGACCGTCCCCCCCGTCCGCCCCTCTCCTGCTCGAGAACGCACCGAGTCAGTGCCCGGGCGCCCTGCAGACCCACAACTACTCGGGGAACGTGGTGGTGGACGGCAGCGCACCGATCCCGTCGGTGACCGTGGCGTACTCCTACGATGCCGTCGTGACGACCCAGATCGTGGGGAACAGTTCGACCACGTCGGTCTGCACGCCCGAACAGGGAACGGCCGTCTCCAACTCCTCGGGAGCATTCCAGTTCGGGATCGATCCCGCCCCCGCGCAGCAGTGCACCCCGTTGCCGAGCGGCCTGCGGGTGTGCACCTACACCTACGGCCCGTACGGACCCGTCAATCTCACCCTGACCTCGCCGAACCCACCCGGCTATCTTTCCTCCGTCACGCAGGACGGCGCAGTCTTCCAGGTCGCCTATTACCCCGGGCTCGCGACGGTCGCCCTCGACCCACCGGGTCCATCGGTCACGTACACGGCCAATGCGGTCGACGAAGTGCGGGCCGAGGCGTTCACCGGAAATGGGAGCCCGACCCCGTTCCACCCCCGGTTCGATTGGACGCTGTCCGGTGTCGGTTGGACGTTCTCCGCTCCCCCCGACGGCTCGGTGGTGAACGTGACCGCGGCGCCCGGGGCCGCCGTCGGAAACCTCACGGTCGTGGCGAGCCTCGGCGCGTCGGCGGGTGGGCTCGTCGCGCCACCGCAAGGCATCGAGCTCCTGGCCGTCGCTACGACGATCCCGTCCGCGAGCCTGAACCGAACCGTCGTGGACGTCGGGCAACCCTTGAGCGTCGCGCTCAACGGTTCGGGCGCCGCGGGATACAACTATACCGCGACCGTCGACCCAGGTCTCGGGGAGTCTCCGACCTCGGCCGCATGTCGTGCGAGTGCGAGCGGGGACAGCACGGTCGCCCTCTCCTGCTCCGCCTCCTTGACCTACTACTCAGTGGGCGCGGCGCAACCGGTAGTCACCCTCTCGAACGGACCCTCCTCGGCGGTCTGGGCGTTCCCTCAGGTGACCGTGGACCCGAACCCGTTGATCGACTTCCTGCCGGACACGCCGCTCGGATATGCCAACGCGACCCTGCCGGTCACCGTTGCGGTGTCGCCGGGCACGGGGGCCGCCCCGTACGCGGAGGCCTGTCTGGCCGCCGGGAACGGACCCCTCCGCTGTTCCTCGTCCCCCGGACCGACCTGGACCTTTGAGCCGGTCTACTCGCGCCCGGGCAACTACTCGGCCCTCGCGTGGGTCGTCGATGCGACCGGGGTGAACCGGTCGGTCACGACGACCGTGCGCGTGGTCGCTCCCCTGGAGCTTGCGCCGGCGGTGTTCCCCGCGACCGCGTCGGCGGGGGTCCCGATCGCGCTCTCGGGGATCGTCTCGGGCGGCGACCTTCCCGCGCGCGTCTGGTGGAACGCGACGGGGGCATCGGATCCGGTGGGCTCTGCGTGGGTGATCGCCGACGGACCGGTCGATGCGACGTTCGTCCCGCTCGCCGCCGGCTTCGTCACGGTCTCCGTCGTGGTCGTGGACGGTCTCGGGACCGTCGTACGCAGTTCGGAAACGATGACGGTGGGAGTCGGCCCCGCGACCTCGGTCGCACCGGTCCTGCTCCCGGCCGCGTCCGGATCCCACGCCGGAGAGCCCCTCGGCCTCAGCTGGGAGGCGCTCGACCCGGTGGACGAGGTCGTCCGGAGCTTTGCGTCCCCCGCGGAGATCGAGCTCACGGTCGACGGCTCCGATGCGAGCGTACCGGGCTGGGTCAACGCCTCCGGCGCCGGCCCTCTCCTCAGCCCACTCCCGGGATGGTTCGACGTGCCGAGCGGTGCGTGGATCGACGGGACCCTGAACGTGACCGTGACGACGGCCCTCGCCGGTTCGCTCGATATTGCGCTGCACGTCGCGGTGGGGCTCCCGGGCGGTGTCGACACCGTCGCGGTCGCCGTGCTGCCGGACGTCGAGCACCTGCGCCTGTTCGATCCGCGGACGGTGGACCCGGACGGCGGCAACGACACTCTCTGGCAGGTCACGGACGAGTTCGGAAACGCGGCCGAGGGGTCCTCGATCGTGGTGACCAGTTCGTTCGGAGCCGCCACGTCGCGGACCGTCGTCCCGGTCGTCCCCGAGACCGGCGGAAGGACCGCGGTGTGGGTCAACGTCACGGATACCGGATCCCTCGGCGGCACCGTCACCGTGACCGACCTCGCCGGCGACCTGCTGCTCCCACCGATCGACGTGGCCGCCCCGGCCGGTCCGCTCGCGACGCCGGTCCCGCTCGCTCCGCTCCTTCTGGGCGTAGGGGTCGGAGTTGCCTCGAGCGCGATCAGCGTCCGGCGGACCCGGCGACCCCGACCGGCCGATGAGGACGAGGCCGCGAATCCGGAGCAGGCGTTGCAACGCCTCGCCGAGGGACGAGCGACGGTCGTGGAGGGGGTTCGACGGGCCGGGTCGGTCGACCTCGCCGGGCTCGAGTCGGGTTGGACCCCTTCGCCCGCGCCGCCGGATCTGGCCGACTGGGTCGCATCCCTGGTGACCGACGGCACGCTCGGCGCCACCCTCGGCGCGGACGGGGTGGCCCGGTTCTGCCTCGCGCCCGAGGAGGCGCCCGGTGCGAAGGTGACCGTCGACGTCGAGGCGTTCGACCGGGGGCAGGTCCGACGCCACGAGGCGACGGCCGACTGGGAACGGGACGAGCCCTAGGACGGCTCTCGACCGACGAGGTCGTAGTACCGGTACGCCGCCTCACCCGCGGCGAAACAATAGCGGAGGTTCGTGAAGCCCGACTTCAGCTCGGCGGCCGCGGCGGCGACCTCGGCCGGGTCCTTGCCGCCGTGCAGGAGGTCGTCGAGCAACCCGGCGATGCGGACCATCTCTTTCTCCCGCATGCCGACGCGCGTGACCTCCGGGGTCCCGAGGCGGATCCCGCCGGGATGCTTCGGGCTCTTGTCGCCGGGAAGGAGGTTCTTGTTGGAGATGATGCCGGAGGCGGCGAGGCGTTGGGCCACCGGTTCGCCGCCGCCCTCCTTCTCGACACGGACCGCGATCGTGTGGGAGCGCGTGAACCCGAGGTCCGCGGCGAGCACATCGAACCCCTTGTCGTGAAGCGCCTGGCCCAGCGCCCGGGCATTCGCGACGACCTGGTGCGCGTACTCGGTACCGAACTCAATATGCTCGGCGAGGCTGACCGCGAGCGCGGCCATCGCATGCAGGTGGTGGTTGCTCGTCACGCCCGGGAAGGCCCCCGACTGCAGACGCTTGACGACCTCGGGGTCGGCGCCGTTCCCGAGGAGGATCCCGTGCTGGGGCCCGGGCAAGGTCTTGTGGGTCGAGGCGCTCATCACCACGCAGCCCTCGCGCAGCGGGTCCTGGAACTCTCCGCCCGCGATCAGTCCGAGGACGTGGGCGGCGTCGTACCATCCCCGTGCCCCGATGTCCTCGAGCGTCCCGCGGAGCTCGTCGATCGGGAGCGGGAACAGGAAGAGCGAGAGACCGAACAGGCAGAGCTTCGGTCGAACGGCCCGGAGGATCTCCCGGGTGCGCGGAACATCGATCGTCATCCGCTCGGCGTCCCAGGCATAGTACACCGGCTTGACCCCGCGCAGGCCGAAGGCGCCGAAGGCCGCGCTCGAAATGTGGGCTCCGTCGGCGAGCCGGCTGGTCCCGACGAGGTCGCCCGGGTCGGCGAGGGCCTTCAGCACCGCGAGGTTCGCGACGGTCCCCGAGGTCGGGCGAACGTCGGCGAACGAGCAGCGGAACAACCGCCGCGCGAGGTCGAGGCAGACGTTCTCGACCTCGTCGACCTGCTCGTTCCCCTCATAGTACCGCTCCCCGGGGAGCCCCTCCGCGTATCGCGAATGAAGATCGCTGATCAGGAGCTCCTTCGCGTACGGCGACAGCAGGTTCTCGCTGGCGATGAGGGGGATCGCATGTTCGAACCGCGTCGAGTGGACCTGGACTGCGCGGCGGACGCGGGCCACGACCCCGGCCATCTCACCGGGTCCCGGCGGGTCGGGAGGCGACCCCCCCACCCCCCTCTTTCCAGTGGAAACTCCGGGTTCGCCCGCCATCGTTCCTCCGACCCGAAATGAACCCGACCGCCGCCCAACCTCCTCGACCGCATATATGGAGCATGGGCGTGGACGGATCCGATGCCGTTGGAACCACCCACCACCCCCCATCCATGGCGTGTCCACCGTCGATTCTACGTACCGTACCACGACCTCGACGTACTGAACCACCTCAACCACGCGGCGTACTTTCCCTACATGGAGACGCTGCGTTGCGACTACTACCTACCCCTGGTCGGTCCGCTCGACCCGTCCCGTCTCGACATCATCATCGCGGAGGCGACCTGCCGATACCTCGCGCCGGTCGGGTACGGGGTCGAGCTCGTCGGAGAGGTCGCTCCCGCCCGTCCGCTCGGTACTACGAGCTTCACTCTACTCTACCGATTCACTATCGCCGGTACGTCGACGGTAGCGGCCCGGGGACGTACGGTGGTCGTCTGCTATGACTACGCCCAGGGGATCAAGAAAGAGATCCCAGCGGACCGACGAACGGTCATGGAACGGGATGCGGTCGACCCCGCGGGCGAGGGTTGGTAAACTCTAGTTCCACTGGAAGTGGGGGGGTGGGGGGCTAGTAGCCCGGGTGGGTGGTGTTGCTCTGGACGGCCGGGGGGGGCCAGATGACCGGCTCGACGAACCCGGGCTCGTCGCTGACGGTCTCGATCCGGTAGAAGACCCCGGTGCCGTGGAGCGCTGCGTGCACCTTGCCGAGCTTCTCCCGGAACTCCTCGACCGTGTGCCACTCGAACGCGATGTCGTGCGGTCCGATGATGAAGGCAAGACCGGTGTTCGCGCGTACGCGCTCGGAGATCTCGAGCGGCGACACCCCTGCGGGCGCAAAAAAAAGGTCGATGTAGCTGTGCATGGTGGCGAGGACAATGACAAACGCTCCGGCCGCCTACTTAAACTCCTCGCCGTCACGCATGGGGTCGAGCCGCTTGCTCAGGAAGACCCGGTCGTAGCCGTTCTCGACGCGGCGCCCGATCTCCCGGTACCCGCGCGCCCGGTAGAACCGCAGATTCTCGGTCATCCGTGCGTTCGTGTAGAGCCGGACCTCGGGGAGGCCGAGGGCTCGTGCCCGGGACTCCGCGAACCCGAGGAGTCGGGTCCCCGTCCCCTGTCCCTGGTGGGCGGGGCGAACC
>Ga0209274_10000380_pt1 | contig 28813 bp, 26 predicted proteins | sample HubBroMetageREF1_FD_188343 | JGI IMG/M metagenome (GOLD analysis project Ga0209274, IMG submission 188343) | Reference soil microbial communities from the Hubbard Brook experimental Forest, New Hampshire, USA - Hubbard Brook CCASE Soil... | ecosystem: Environmental > Terrestrial > Soil >...
CCTTGAGTCAAGATGGCGGTCGAAGAAGGACCCCGCGTTGGGTGTCCTATACCCACCGCTTCCACCCGGGCCAATTGCCCAATTGTATTGCAAATATTGGACTTACCACGGGAACCCTAGGGACCGTTTCGGAGTCTAAGTAATTGAGCGGGAAGTGTCGTCGCCCGGGGTTGGGCAAGAAATTAAGATTCCCGCATCGGGCTCGAGTGACTCTATAATTGGGGGCAACGCCGTCATGGCGGGAGCTACTACATTGGGCGATCTTGCCAGCGCTATCGGGGCCCGAACTGAGGAATCCGCCGTCATTGCTGAACTGAAGGCGGGTTCGGAAGAAGCTTATGCGTGGCTGATTGGCGAATTCCACCAGCCCATCTACGGCCTCATCTACCGCATCGTGAATGACCCGTCCGACGCGGCCGACACTACCCAGGATGTGTTTCTCAAAGTCTTCCGCGGAATGAAACATTTCCACGGCGAATCGAGCCTGAAGACATGGATCTACCGGATCGCGCTGCACGAGGCGGCGAATCGGCGGCGCTGGTGGTTCCGGCACAAGGCGCAGGAAACGCAGATTGAACCCGTTGAGATAGGGGAATGCAAGTTTTCCGGATCCGGAGAAGACCGGCTGGTCGATCCCGGCGAGTCGCCGTTTGAAAAGTTCGCGCACACTGAAGTGCGCGCGACCGTGGAACAGGCTCTGCAACAGGTGCCCGAGCCCTATCGGACGGCGTTGATCCTCCGCGATCTGGAAGAAATGTCTTACGAAGAGATCGCAGAGGTTTTGGCGATTTCACTGGGAACGGTGAAGTCACGGATCACGCGTGGACGTGACGCGCTGCGCAAGAAATTGACGGGATATGTCCGGGAAGTGGGTCCGGAGTTAGGGCTGCTCGTGCCTGCCCCGACGGACAACGCGCGGCCTGCTGGCGAGCGGAACAAGGGCGCGAGTGAGAGCTCGCGCGGTGGCAGAGAGGTTGAGGTGACACCATGACGTGCACTGAGATCAGGAAGTTGTTCTCGCCGTATCTCGACGGCCGGGTGAGCGGGTCGGAGATGCGCGCGCTCACGCGTCATGTAGAAGAGTGTGCCGCTTGCGAATGGGAATATGCGGCGATGCAGCGGACGCAAGAGTTGCTGACCGGTCTGGGCCGCAAGAAGGCTCCGGCCGACCTGGCGTTGAAGCTGCGAGTGGCGATTTCACGCGAGGCCGCACAGACCCGCCGCCGGCGATTTGAAGGCGTGCTGGTGCGGCTGCAAAATGCACTGAACGCTTTCATGGTTCCGGCGACAGCGGGGTTGGTGAGCGCGGTGCTGATTTTTGGACTGCTGCTGGGCTTCTTTGCCCTGCCGGCAGAGCTGCGGGCCAGCAGCGGGGACGTTCCGCTCATGCTCTACACCGAGCCGCAATTGGAGCAATCGGCGTTCGGCACGTCGCTCGGCAATATGGGCGACGATGCGGTGGTGATTGAAGCTTACGTGGATGCCAACGGCCGGGTCGAAGATTACCGCATCCTGTCGCAACCGGACGATGCCAAGGCAGTGTTGCCGCAGTTGAAGAACCTGCTGATTTTTACGACCTTCCACCCGGCACTTTCGATGGGGCGACCAACGACGGGGACGGCGGTGCTGTCGTTCTCCAAGATCAGTGTTAAAGGATAGTTATCAGTTATCAGTTGTCAGTGAGAACGGCGCTGTGCGCAGCCATCGGTCCTGTGTCTTACTGACCACTGACCCACCGATTCCGTTTCCTCCGCCGCCCACGTCCCTACGAGTCCCTGCTCTGAAGCGACAAGAAATATCGGGTTCATGAGTCCGCCTGATTTTCTTGGTCGAATGAAATTCTTCTCAGACCTCGCCTCTCAGACCTCGCCACCGGTTTGCGCCTAATTGTCTTCGAGCACAACCGTGATCCCGCCCGCTGCCGGTACGGGGATTCCATGAAAGCCCGGACGGGTTGGCGCGGTGTAGGTGCTGTAATACCCCATCACGTTCGGATGGATAGTGCCGGACTGATCGACGAAGGTTCCCGTGAGCACGGCGCTTAACTGCATAATGAAAGAACCGTCCGGCAGGGTGATGGGTAGGCTGATAACCAGGTCCCCGGTCGCCGTGTAGGTACAGGTGTTTTGGCAGAAGTGAGCGCCCGTGAGGTTGAACTGCCAGTCTCCCCGGCCATCGTAGCCGTAGCAGTACGGCGCGTGTACGCAGATGCCTTTCTTGGGTCCATTGTAGGAACCGGGAAAGACGAATCCCTCGAAGGTTGAGGCGTTCCATTGAATTGGCATTCCGGCCTCATCGAGGAGCGGGTAGACGCTTGGCTCAGTGATGCCTGAAATGGTGTCTGGTGGCTGAGACTGCTGCGCGAAAACGGATCCGGCAAGAAACGCAAAGGCGAAGATGAAGCGGAGAGACACTCGATGCTTTCTTGATGGGGCAAGCATAGAGCGTGATGGGGTGGGCATTGACGTTGACGTTGGCGTTGACATTGATGTTGAAGTTGACATCGACAGGTTGTCCTTTCGTCGCTTGGCTCAGAATTGCTGTTGGCCGTTGTGCGACTTCAGGCGGCAGCCTGCACGTTGGCGGGCATCCAGCCGTCGACACTGCCCATTGGTGCGGTTAGTACGACCATTTCGGGTCCCCTGGGGCGATGCAGCTTGTGAATCGCTGAGGGTTCGCAAGGGATAAGTAGAACAAAACACAATGTCAAGGGATTCCGTGTTTCCACACGACGATCAAGACTGCGGTCATATTCGACAGGGACTGGATAGCTGCTGAGCGTGCCCGCTGGAGCCGGCGAAGTTCTAAACTGGTACGGAGCCGATTCCAAAATGAAAAAGATCACTCAGCCCGCGCCCGCTCCAGTTCTGGCCGATCAGGGCCTGGTCACACGGGCAGTCTCAAAGTGCTCTATTTTCGGGCCGCGATCCCGGTTTGACCGCCCATTGCCAGTTCGTACACTACTTCTAGCGCGTCCGTCTTGTTGATAACTCTTGTTGATAACCAGGTGTGATGGAAGAAGTAGTTCCCCGAGACCACGGGTTCGACTGACGTTCGATCTCGTCCTGGTGGGAGGGCTGGGACGAGCCCGGGACACCCGCTACTTGCCGACCCCGACCGGTTTCAGCACAGCCGTATTCCGCTCGTCCGAAGCAATCATGCGATAAAACTTTTTCAGCTCATCCATTTTGCTGACGGGAACGCTCAGTTCCTTGATTTCCAGGCTGCGGGTGTAGTGCAACATCTGCCCACTCGCCTCCGTCTTGCTGTGATAGCTGCCAAAGCTGTATTCCACATCCATCGGAGGCGGCAACTCGTCCACTTCATAGCCCGGTGGCAGCGTGATGTCGAAACTGTCGGTGTCGCGGGAGGGGCCTTCGAATTCCAGCGGAAACTTTCGTGGCTCCTTCGTCTCCAGTACGCCCCATGACTTGCTTCCCAGCACCCGCGGCCGCACCAGCAGCAGATTCCCCGCGTTTTTCGCGTAGTTCGCCGTCTCGAAAGAATAGTTGAAGCCGAAAGGCTGGTCGGCGTGGTCGAGATTGACCACACTCGCTCGCACAATTTGAAAGTTGGGCAGCGATCCCGCGAGCAGGTCTTCAACCGGTTTGACTTTATCGGTGCTTTTCGCGACCCTGCGCAATCGCGACCTTTCTGACGAAGCGCGATCGCCCAGCCGTACTTCCGTGACATCGCCTTTTAAAACCCCATTGGCATCGAGCGTCAGCTTGCCCACGCGTTCAATACTGTTCATCGCCGATGGCTGTTGCGGCAACTGCACCAGTTCGCCGCCATCCGCCGTCACCAGCAAGCCGTAGTTCGCTTGCAGGTAGCCTCCAATTTCGCCAAAGGGCGTCAACTCATTGGTCGGATCGAAGAACAGAATCCTTCCCAGCCCGGGATGCTGCAGCACGCTGATCAGCGACGGATCCTTTACAGCATCCGGCACCTTGAGGGCAAGAATGGCGTGGTTAAACCCGTTGTGAGCAGGCGTCTCACGCGTAACTGAGCCTCGGCGCGTGTTGATCAGTACATAGTAGGAGTCCACGCCAATCTCGCGCAGCATGGTACGCATCAGCGTCACTTTGTCTTTACAGTCTCCGTAGCGGTGCGCGAAAACGTCGGGAGCGGCGTGGGGTTGCCACCCACCGATGCCCAGTTCGATTGCAACATAGCGAATGTCATGCTGCACGAACCCGGCGATGGCTTGCATCTTCTGTAACTGCCCGTCCTTACCCGCCACTAGACCGCTCACTTCTTGTTTAATCGGTTCCGACGCATTCAACTGTCCGCTAACCAGACTTCCGAACCAACTCCCCATGCCTTCCCAGCTGGTGAACGCATTGTTCTGCGACGTTCCACCCGCCGGGAAAAACGACACGATCATCTGGCCGGCCACGCCTTGCCACGGCGGCATGTCCGGTTCGTGCCTGATGCCCTTCACATCGCTGACCACCCATTGGAATGTATTGCCCTTGCCTTCATCTGGTTTCACCTCGGCATGAGCAAGCCAGGAGGCTCTGAAAATCCAGCCGGGAGGAAGTTGCAGCGAATAATGGCTCTCCCGCACTGGATCGGTTTCCTGGAAGTACCATTCGTCCTGAAACCAAAAGGGCTGCTGCTCAACTTCATATTCATAGCCAACAATGCTGCCCGGATCGGGCGCCGGAATGCGCAGCACTCTGTACCTCACGTCGGAGATCAACTCGCCCCCTTCGATGGGCGGAGCAACGTCGACTGCATCCTTATCCTTAACTTCATAGTCCTTGCCTTGAGCCGGAATACACCAGCCATGCAGACTTGTTATTTTTCGATTCGGATTGAAATACACATGCACGATGCCATGCTCTCGACCTTCGGGCCGCAGAATCTTGTAAGCCTCGCGCACGTGCGTCCTGATCTCGTCGGCCGAGAGAACGGTGACGTTGGTCTCGGAATAGAGCAGCACGGCGTCGGTCTTCTCGTCGTAGGAAGGCAGCGTGACCCCGGTCAGCGCGTGCATCCACGGTGGAGCGTCCCCACCAGCCGCAGCCCGTGGTACGCCGATCAAGAAACAGAGGACAACGCAAAAGACAAGCAGCGTTCGCCGGTCAGGTACTCGCTCAGTTACTCGCATGGATTTCACCTGGCTGCAAAACAACCTGCGCCCCGTCGCTTGTCCTCACTGCCTGATAAAAATTCCGCATTGCCCCGTAGTACTTCGGTTCCAGCAGCAAAACGTCAATGCTTAACGTCCTCGTCAGCCGCAGGGCGCCTGGACTCTGCTCAACTTTCAAGCTATAGACGACCGCTCCTCCATTTGGATTCTGCGGCGGTGGCACACTGTTCACCTGCCATCCCGGCGGAAGTTCGATGGCGATGTCATCCGCTTTCTCGTTCGGATAATCGAAATAGATGGGGTGAACCCGGTTGGCATGTTCAAAGGTCCCCTTCTCACCGGCGGTAAAGATTGCGGCGGGAATCACCACGCGCTTGCCGGCATTCGAGGCCCAACCCGGAATCTTCAGATTAAATTCCGCAACCAACGGGGTTTCCGAACCGGTCCAGTCGGGCGTGTTGGTGAGTTCCGCTTCGGAGGGAACGCCGATCTGCGACGTCACTCGCTCCTCCAGGTACTTCTTCCGCTCCACTGTGTCCGCGTGTTGCTCCTCCAACCGGTGGTACATAGCGTCAAGCCCGGTATAGGTAAGGGTAACCTTCCCCTCCAGATCGCCGGTGTCGGAGAGCTTCAGTCTTCCCGCGCGCGCAACCCGCGAATCCGAAGCGTGCGGGAGTACGGTTCGAATCCAGCTTCCGCCGTCCTTATCCAGCCGTAACCCCGGGACACCTGTTTCCGACCAACTGAGCAGCCCAAACGGCGTGAACTCCATCCCTGGCGCAAAATAAAGATCCCTCCCATTTAGTTTGACGAGCACGACGTTGGCGTCCAATTTGGAGCTTTGCATGGTTACCGGACTGAAGAAATACTCTCTACGATCCGAAACCCAGCACCCGTAGGCTTCAAAACCGGCCGCTCGCACCAGCCCAAGGTAGAGCCAGTTCAACTGGACCCAGTTGCCATAGCCGTGCTTCCAAACGTCCTCTACATTCTCCTCCGTCTTCGCTCTTTCGCGTTTTTCTTCCTGCTCGGTTTTCTTGATCTCGTAGGATGTGTTCCGAACCTGCTGCACCCGGTCATAGATTTTTCGCAGTTTCACTTCCGGCGGGTCGTTGGGCGAGACAATTTGCGCCACCGCCTCTTCCATGACCTTCCGTTTTCCGACGAAGCTTTCCAATTCTCCGTTTCGCCTCTTCCCCACCGCCCTCCAGTAATTGTCCTGTTCTCGTTCCGCAACGCCCACCTCATAGATAAAGTCCACCCGCGCCTTCAACTCGTTCTCGGGAGGCATGTGGTCCTCTGTCTGGAACGCCGGGATGTTGCTGGCTTCCAGTCGGACGATGTGGTCGGCCCCCTCTTTCGGTGGAGCGACGCCAGTAGGCAGGTTCTGCCAACTCCAACGCACCGAATACACCACGGAGGAGCTGACGTAGGGCTTCAGCGAAAATTGCGCTTTCTTGGTGAACAGCTCATCGCTCAGTATCCAATTGGAGAAGTAGATCGTGTACTCACCCAAATCCATCGTGTAGGAATACTCGATGATGCCCCCGACCTGCACATCCGGAAGAGTAAAGGTCTTCGCCAAAACCTTCACTCCCTTCGCCTTGACCAGTTCCTTTTCAAAAGTTTTACCCTCGAAGTTTACGATCGAGCCATCCGGCTTGATGGTCCGCGCCTTCACGTTCACCACTTCCTGGCGATCCTTGACGAATGGAATCTCAACGTCGGCATACTTCCGCCCCTCTTCGGTCAGGATCTTGATCCGAAAGTAATTGTCTTCGTGGGCGTTGCGATAGCTGTCATCCCGGTCCACCTGGCGGTACAGAATGATGGCGGGCGCTCCGGGCGCCTGCGGTTCGCTGGTCATCTTTAGCTCATCGGGCGAAACTGGCTGGAATCCCGGACCCGCTTTCGCCTCTCGCGCAGTCAGAAGGCACAGCGCAAACCCGAATATTACCCATTCGCCTAACCGCAACATAGTCATCGTCATTTCTCCCGAGGTAAATGCAGATTCAACGGAGGTGTCGAGAAATAAGGATTGCAGGCGGGAACCGCGAACTCCAGGGGGACAAGTGGCGCTCTCCGCGGCAACAGCAATTCCGCCTCCTTCGAATTCCGGGCCCCCTCAAGCCAGAATCCGGTAATCGAAGTAACCGCTTGAGTATAGCCGGAAGCTGCCATCCGTCAAGGACAGACATCACAAGTGCGCGGAAACTTCGCAACAGGCGGTCGTCTCCGGAGAGCAGTTTCAGTGCACAACATCAAGTTCCACACTCGGTTTGACCGCCCATTGACCAGTTCGTACACTACTTCTAGCGCATCCATCTTATTTGAGAACTATGTTTTACAGCAGAAGTAGTTTCCCGGGGCCGCGGGTTCGACGGTCGTTCGCCTTGTCGTCCGCCCTGACGACCGCTTTGGCGTTCGCTCTGAGCCTGGTGGTCGCGCTGGGCGCGGCGGCGGCCTGGGCGCAGAACCCGCAGGTGTCTCTCGAAACCAGCGAGACGTTGTTCACAGTGCTGACCGCCATCAATACCTGCGGCTATGACCAGGAACTGGGTGCTTCCGACCCGTTGCGCGCACAGATCCGGTCAGAAGTTGGGAAGGCGGTCGAGAACACGGCCGGGGCTCAGGACGTGATCCGTCCGATGTGCTTGTTCTACCGGCAGCACCAGGCGCCGGATCCCTCCCACGACCTTTCTCACTATGTATCGCTGGCGCTCTATCTGGGAGAGCCACCGACGTTTACACTCAAAGTAAAGCCGGTGGAACTGCCGCCCGACGCTGCCGTGGTGGCCGACATCGTGCCGCAGATGCAGGCCTTCTACCAGAAGATCGGATTGCACGCCATCTGGGAGCGGCACAGCGCGCGCTATACGGAGTTGACCGACGTCTATCACGCTCCGCTGGCGAAGATGACGTTCGACACCGAGATCTATCTGAAGATGCCGTCGGCGGGCTATCTGGGACGGAATTTCACCATCTATCTGGATGCCATGGGCGCGCCGGGGCAGACCAACGCGCGCAACTATGCGGCGGATTACTACGTGGTGATTTCGCCGACCGCGGGCACGGCGATCAAGCTGCAGCAGATTCGGCATACTTATCTGCATTTTCTTCTGGATCCGCTGGCCTTGAAAAACGGTGAGGCGTTCAGGCGCCTGGAACCCCTGCTAGCAACCGTGGAGAACGCTCCCATGGATGACGCGTTCAAGACCAGCATTTCTTTGCTTGTCACCGAATGCCTGATACGGGCGACTGAAGCGCGCATGACCAGGATTCCAGAGTCAGAACGAGCCGAAGCCGTCAACCATGCCGACCAGGAAGGCTACATCCTGACGCCCTACTTCTACGAAGCACTCGGCAAGTTCGACAAGGATCCCGCCGGGATGCGCGATGCTTATCCGGATCTGGTCGGGAGGATTGAGGTTGCCAAAGAAATGAAAAGGGCCTACCAGATCTCATTCGCCGGCGAGGCCGCGCCCGAACTGCTGCATTCTGGGAGCCGAAACGGACATCTACTGCTGAGCGCGGAGCGGCAGCTGGCAGCGGGCGATCGGGAAGGGGCGCAAAAGCTGGCGCAAAAGGCGCTCGACGATCAGGAAGAAGACTCGGGACGCGCGCTCTTCATTTTGGCGCAGGTCGCCACCGCGAATCGGGATATCGATGGGGCGCGCAAGTATTTCGAGCAGGCGTTGCAGACCGCCCATGAGCCCAACGTGATCGCCTGGTCGCATATTTATCTGGGCCGAATTTTCGATTTGAAAGAGGACCGGCCGGCCGCCGTGGATCAGTATCGGGCGGCGCTGGATGCGGCCGGCGGAACGCTTCCGGAGGCGAAGCTGGCGGCGCAAAAGGGGATCGACCGGCCGTATGAGCCTCCGGTGGCGAAGCAGCCGGAGTAGGGCAGGGGCGAGGTTTCGGGGTTTCAAGGTTTCGGGGTTTCTAGGTTTCAAGGTTTCAGCGGGTGCAGGGTTTCAAGGTTTCTAGGTGTAGAGTTTTGGGCGCAATCTCACTTAATCGGAGATTCGCTCCCGAGTGAGATATTAGTGAGATATTATTGCGTGGTTGAAAATGGTTCTTCACGGCTCATGCAGGCCGGGGGACGGTTGTTCCTACGCGAGGAAATCGAGTGTCGACATTTTGCATTAGGGGAAAGAGCATGAAACGAGCGGCAATTATTCTAGCGGTAATGAGTTTCGCGGCTTCAGCCGGAGCGCAGGGCAACGGACAAGCGGTGCCGGGGAATCCGCCGGCGGCGCCAGCAACGGGGGCATCGCAAGGCGCGGCGGCAGCGCCCGCGGCCAAGCGTCCACCGCAAGCCAAGACCCAGCCCGAGTTCGATGCCTACAAAACGGCGATGGCCAATACGGATCCGGCCGCGATGGAGAAGGCGTCTGACGATTTTGCCGCGAAGTACCCCGACAGCGAAATTCGGATACTGCTCTATCAGAACGCGATGCGGCTCTACCAGAATGCGAACAACGCGGAGAAGACCGAAGCCATGGGGCGCAAAATGTTGAGCCTTGATGAAGACAATCCCGAGGCTCTGGTAATCGTCGCCGAGGTGATTGCGGAGAGAACGCGCGCGTCGGATATCGACCGGGACCAACGCTATGGCGAGGCGATCTCCATGGCGCAAAAATCGATCCAGACGCTGGAAACCGACCTGATCGTCCCCCCAGGCACTCCGCAGGATAAGATCGACGCCTATAAAGCGGAAAGGCGTTCGCAGGCGTACATGATTGTCGGCACCATCGATTTCAAGAAAGAAGATTACGCCGCGGCGCAGGAGAATCTGCAGAAGTCCATCGACGCATATCCCGCCGATCCGGACCCGGTGGTTGTACTCCGTCTGGCGCTGACGATTGACAAACAGGCGACGGCCGCTGCCGATCGAGACAAGCAGGAGAAGTTGTATGCGGAGGCGCTCAAAGTGGCGAATCGCGCCGTCGAATTGACGCAGGACAACACCGTGACTGGAACGACGGCGCGCAATGAACGCGACCGTTTGCAAAAGCTTACCCCCGGCGCCGCCCCGGCCCAGCCGCAAAGTCCGCCAAAGAACTGATTGAGTCGTCGAGGCATTGAATCGTCATTCGCAGCGAGCCACCAGCATTGACGTGACGACTCAATGCCTTGACGATTCAATGCCTCAATTGCCCCTTGTCATGAAGTCACGCGAAATCATGGAGCTGGAAGACAGCCTGGGTCACCACTTCCAGCGCCCGGAACTGCTTGAGCAGGCGCTTACCCACAGCTCGCAAGCGCGCGAGGTGGAAGCGCTCGGTGCGAGCAGCGGCTCGTCCAGCCTCGGTTGGCCCAGCGGTGACAATGAAATGCTCGAGTTCCTGGGCGACGCGGTTCTCGGGCTGGTCACCAGCGAGGCGCTTTTTCACCGCTTCCCCAAGTTCCAAGAAGGTCAACTGTCCAAGTTGCGCGCCCATCTGGTAGGACAGCGGCATCTGCTGGGAGTGGCCGAGCAGCTGCAGATTGGCCATTACATGCGTCTGGGACGCGGCGAAGAAAAAAGTGGCGGCCGCAACAAGGCGAGCTTGCTGGTGGACGCACTGGAGGCCATTCTGGCTGCACTCTACCTCGACGGCGGGTGGACAGTGGCGCGTGACTTTATTGTGCGCGCGATCGTCGAGCCGGAACTGGCGCACATGAATCTGGAGACAAGCGCTATCCCGGTGATGGATTTCAAATCCGCGTTGCAGGAAGCGCTGCAGGCTAGGGGAGGACCGCAACCGGTTTATGCGCTGGTGAAGGAGGAAGGCCCGGAACACAAGAAGACTTTCACGGTCGAGGTGAGGCTGCCGGAGGTGGCGCTGGGGCAACCTGTAATGGGGCAGTTCGTGGGGCGGGCGCAGGGCGCGACCAAGAAGCGGGCTGAACAGGAAGCGGCGCGACAAGCGCTGGAGCACCTGGCAGCATTGACCGGGGCGCGACGTTCGAATGCTGAGAACGATGGCGGCGGCTCGTAGTGTGGTGGCTCGCAAGTGCGCGGCATACATTCACGGTGTCATCCTGAGCGAAGCGAAGGATGACAGCCATATTCGATTGCGAATTTAGTCTATGTCGTGGAGTGAAAAGATTTCCGCAGGCGATTGGCCCGCGACTATTCAGTCGATCGCGGGAACGATCGTGATCGCCGTTTTTATGGTCACCTTCCTGGTGCAGGCGTTTACCATCCCTTCGGAATCCATGGAACAGACCCTGCTGATCGGCGATTACCTGCTGGTGGATAAATTCTGCTACGGCGGCAGCGCGGGTTGGAACCGTCTGTTGCCGTACCGCAAAGTTCGGCGTGGCGACGTCATCGTCTTTCATTATCCTGTGAACCCGGCGCAGGACTTTGTGAAGCGCGTGGTGGCTTTGCCGGGAGACCGCCTGCGTCTCATCAAAAAGCGCGTTTATGTCAATGGCGCCCTCGTGCCGGAACCCTACGTGAAGTACATCCCCGACGTGCGCAGCGCCTATCTCGACGATTTTCCGCAGACTAGTTCTCCCGCCCTCGATGTGGATGCAAAATGGTGGAAAGAAATGCCGAAACTGGTCGAAAACCACCAGTTGATTATTCCCGAGGGAAATTATTTTGTACTGGGCGACAATCGCGACGACAGCCAGGACAGCCGGTATTGGGGATTCGTGCCGCGGGAAAATATCATCGGACGCCCGCTTTTTATTTACTGGTCGGCGGGCAATTTAAATAACGATCTTCCCGGATCGCCCACCGTGGGTGATAGGCTTTATCATCTGGCCTACGCGGTGACTCATTTATTCCAGATAACGCGCTGGGAACGTACTTTCAGGTTGGTGCGGTGAGAGTCGATGGTCGCTAGTCGTTGGTCGTTAGCAAGCGAGTCTCAAGAACGACTAACGACCAGCGCCTAACGACCGAGGAAGCTCGCAGCAAGAAAACGCGATGCCGCAGATGGAGTTCGCGGAAAAGAAATCTCTGAAACGGATGGCAAACGTGCCGAAGAAAGAAAAAGAAGAAGTCATAGTCGACAAGCACACAGACGAAAAGCCGAGCGAAACCACCGTGGAATTCCTGGCCTCGCTGGCAGGCGTGCTGGTCACTGGGCTGTTCATCATCACGTTTATTCTGCAGGCGTTCGAGATTCCCTCCAGTTCGATGGAGGACACGCTGCTGATCGGCGACCACGTATTTGTGAACCGCGAGCAGTTCGCGCCACCGACGCATTGGATGGGGCCGCTGATGCCGTATCGCGACATCCGCCGCAACGATATTGTCGTTTTCCTGTCGCCGGAAGAGCAAGGCCTGTTCGTGGTGAAACGCATCATGGGCATTCCCGGCGATCACATCCACCTGCGCGACGGCGTCGTCTTTCGCAACGGCGAAAAACTGGTTGAACCGTACGTCCAGCACAAACAGGGAGACTACAACCCTTACCGCGACGACTTCCCGGCCGTGCCGCCTTCGGAAAACTACGGGGTGAGAAACGAAAAATGGACAGAGGAACTGCCTTCGCACGTCGAGGGCGGGGACATCGTCGTGCCGCCGGACAGCTACTTTGGCATGGGCGACAACCGCGACGTGAGTTATGACAGCCGTTACTGGGGATTTATCCCGCGTAAGAATGTGATCGGGCGGCCCATGTTTATCTACTGGTCGTTTGTCACCCCGGCGGACCAGTACCAGATGCGCAGCGTGGGCGACCGGCTGGGGTTCCTGGCGCACATCATCATTCACTTCTTCGATGAAACGCGCTGGTCGCGCACCTTGAAGCTTGTGCGCTGAGAGAAGTTTTCTGAAACGGATGCCGAACGTGGCCAACAACGGACCGCAGAAAAAAGGCGTCGTCGTTGACAAAGAACCGCGCGAGACGACGATGGAGTTTCTCGCTTCTTTGGCGGAGCTGCTGGTCATCGTCTTGTTCATCATGACGTTCGTCTTGCAGAATTTTGAGATTCCCTCCGGTTCCATGGAGGACACGCTGCTGATCGGCGACCACGTATTTGTGAATCGCGAGCAATTCGCGCCTCCGACGCACTGGATGGGGCCACTCCTGCCCCATCGCGACATCCGCCGAGATGATGTTGCTGTGTTCCTCTCGCCGGAGCAGCCGGGTCTGTTCTTAGTGAAGCGGATCATTGGGGTTCCCGGTGACCACATCCACTTGCGCGATGACGTCGTTTATCGCAATGGTGAGAGACTGGTTGAGCCGTTCGTGCGCCACAAACGGGAACACAACCCCTACACCGACAATTTTCCTGCCGTGCCGCCATCGGAAAGGTACGGAGTGCGAAACAACCAATGGGTAGAGGATTTGCCTTCGCATGTCTCGGGAGAGGACATTGTCGTGCCGCCCGACAGCTACTTTGCCATGGGCGACAATCGCGAAAACAGCTATGACAGCCGCTTCTATGGTTTCATTCCACGAGCCAATTTTATTGGCCGTCCGATGTTCGTCTACTGGTCATTTATTACTCCAGAGAATCAGTACGAGATGCGCGGCGCGGGCGACCGGCTGGGATTCCTGGCACACGTCGTCATTCACTTCTTCGATGAAACGCGCTGGTCGCGTACGTTCAGGACTGTGAAGTGAGATTTCCAGCGTTTCTACGATCCAACTTTTTACGATCGAGGCGCGGAGCGGCTGCGGTCGCGGCTCTCCTGCTGATTCTGTTTTTGTTCCGGCCCGCTGTGTACCACCTGCGAAACCGGATTGCCATTTCCATCGGCAGTGCTCTGGGCCGCAGGGTAGAGATCAACAATGTCCGCTTGCGTGTTCTGCCGCGGCCGGGGTTTGATCTCGAAGGGCTCATCATCTACGACGATCCCATATTCAGCGAGGAGCCGATGATCCGGGCGCAGGAAGTTTCCGCCCCGATCCGTTTGCGTTCCCTGTTCCGCGGCCGGCTTGAGATTGCCACCCTGAGCGCCAACGAGCCCAGCATCAACCTGGTGCGCAACGACCAGGGCCGCTGGAACCTGGCGAGTCTGCTGGAGCGCAACGCGCAAATCCCAGCAGCGCCGACCGGAAAACCCGCTTCCGAGCGGAGGCCCGCATTTCCCTATCTCGAAGCCGGGCACGCGCGCATCAATTTCAAGATTGGACGAACGAAGAAATCCTACGCGCTGACCGATGCCGACGTGGCGTTGTGGCAGGACTCCGAGAATTCCTGGTCCGCGCGCATCCAAGCCGAGCCGGTGCGCACGGATTTTAATCTCACCGATACCGGACTGCTGCAGATCAACGCCACCTGGCAGCGCGCGCGGAGCTTGCGGCTGACGCCGCTACAAATCGCCGTGCAGTGGCGGAACGGACAACTGGGGCAGATCACCAAATTGCTGAGCGGAAAAGACCGGGGATGGCGCGGCGGAGTAAATTTCACCGCGAACTTATCTGGCACTCCAGAAGCGCTGCAGATCGCGAGCCAGACCGCTATCGAAGATTTTCGCCGCTACGACATTGTGGACAGCGAGAATGTGCGCCTGGCAGCCGGTTGCTCGGGACAATACAATGCGGTGACGAGCACTCTCGCCGGGCTGCGGTGCGAATCGCCCGTCGGCAGCGGCACGCTCCGTCTGCGCGGAGAGTTGTCCCTGATGGGCCCGGCGCCCGCCTACGATCTGAGGCTCGCGGTTGAGAAGGTACCGCTGACCTCGGTGGTTCGATTGCTGCGCCAGGCAAAGAAGCAGATCCCGAGCGATCTCACCGCGACTGGATTGCTGAACGGGGAATTTCACACAACAGGCAGCATTCCCGAGAACGGTGGAGAGACTGGCGCCTCGCCCGTCGCGGCCGGGCGGAACCGTTTACTGGCGAAATGGACCGGCACGGGCTCGGCAACCAATGTGCGCCTGTTGGCGAACGCGGGAAAGGATGAGGTGGTCTTGGGCACGATTCCGCTGGCGCTGGTGCCTGAGGAGGCCAAGCCCAACCACTCGCGGACGCAAGACCAGGGAAAAAACCAGGAGCCTGCTGAAACTCACCTGCGGATTGGGCCGGGCGCACTTTCGGTGAACGCTTCCGCGCCGGTGAATGCCGGCGGGTGGGTGTCTGTTGCCGGTTATCGCTTTTTTCTCGCTGGCGAGATGGAACTGAAAGACCTGTTTCGTGTGGAGAACATGCTGGCGTTGCCGGTGAGGCGTCCAGCCGCGGAGGGCGACGCCAAGTTAGAGGTGAGCGTCTCCGGGCCATGGCAGGGATTTGCCGCTCCCGCCACGCTGGGGACCGCGCAATTGCGCAATGTGCGAGCGGAACTGCGCGGCCTGAATACGCCGATTGAAATTGGTTCAGCGACTCTGTCTCTCACTCCGGACGCGGTATTGATGCAGAAGATTTCCGCACGGACCGGCAGCACGCACTGGAGCGGCGCGGTTACAGCGCCGCGGCATTGCGCCGGGCCGGGCGTCGCTCCGAACACCGCGTCCAGCGTCGTTCCGGCTTGTGTATTTCAATTCGATCTCACCGCCGACCAGCTTTCGACTGCAGATTTCGCCGAATGGTTTACGCCGCATCCCGCCAAACGTCCCTGGTATCGCATCTTGAATTCCGATGAAGCATTGGACCCCTCGCCACTGCTCGCGCTTCGGGCGCACGGCAATTTGCATGTGGGCCGATTCGGATTGAAGAAAATATTGGCCACCGAGGTTGCAACGCAAGTAGAAGTGAACCGAGGCAAGATCACGTTGACCGCTCTGCACGCGCAGCTACTGCAAGGCACGCACCGGGGAAACTGGACCATCGATTTATCGACTCATGATGCATCGACTCGCGATACCTCAAATTATGCTGCAGTCAGCGACGACGCTTCCAAGCCGAACCTGCGCTACCAGGGCGCCGGCACGGTGAACGGCGTTTCACTGGCGCAGGTGGGCGCCCTGATGAACGATGACTGGATCACGGGAACAGCCGACGGGAATTTTGATTTCAATGGATCCGGAGACAGTTATAGTGGGCTACTGGGACGCTCCGATGGCAAGTTAGAGTTCATCACGCGGAACGGCAGCCTCCAGCATATCGAGATTCCGGGCGCATCCGCGCCGCTTCCGGTTCACCGGTTTGTGGGAGAACTCCACCTGAAGAAAGGTGTTTGGGAACTCTCTGACGGCAGGCTGGAATCACGCGACGGCATTTACCAGGTAAGCGGAACCGCTTCCCCGGGCCGCGGGTTTGACTTTGTTCTGACGCGTGGCGACGAGCAATCGTGGACGCTCACCGGAACGCTCGCCAAGCCGCACGTCGCGCCCGCCACTCGAACCGTAGCCAAACGCACACGAGCGGACCCAAAGACCGTCAAACCATAGGCCCGGCATCTGAATCCCTGTAGAGACGCGGCTTGCCCTGTCTCCCTCGGCGGCGGAGACTCGGCAAGCCGCGTCTCTACAGGGATTTGTTAGCCGGGCGGCCAACTAACGTGCCCAGGATTATCCAGAGCCCAAGCGCGAGCCATTCCCAACCGGAAAAGCTTCCCGGCACAAAGGGCACGAGCTTCATCAGCACCATCGCCAATCCAACCGATGCGCCGAGCAGTGCTATCAGGAAGTCGGTTATTCGGGGCCTCATCCAGAGATAGGCGGCGCATACGGCGAACCAGCCGGTGGCGGACGCGACCGATCCGACCTCGGAGATTGGGACCAGAATCGCGCTGCCAAGAAACATACACAACGCCGTGGCGAAACCAACCCAGACGACCGCCGCGGCCGGCGTTTGATTTCGAGGATGCACGCTGGCCACGCGCGCGTCCACCATCCCGCGGCGCCCCATGGCAAATAACAGGCGGCTGGCGGCGACAAAATTTCCGTTGAAACACTTGAACAGTGAAAGCAGCGCGGCACTCAGAATTACGCTTACGACCCAACGCGACCCCACGGCATGTTCGAAAGCGACGGCGGTCATGAAGGGTTCGCCGGTCAACGTGCGCCAAGGCGCTACAAAGCCCACCGCCGCGATCACAATCATGTAGAACACCGCGCCCACGACGATCGCCGCGAAGATGGCGCGCGAAAATCCCTGGGCGCGAAATTCGGGATTCGATTCCTCAGCCGCCTTGGTTACCGATTCGTATCCGGTCATGAAGTAGGGAACAATCTGAAGCACGAGCAAAATGGAAACCAGCGGAGTGTGCGTGAATAAAGGAGGGAAATTGGCGGGTGATCCGCGTGTGACGCCGATGGCGACGAAGACTACGAAGAGCGCCAGCGTGCCGAACGTGGTCCAGTTCTGAAAGGTGGCACTGAGGCGAACACCGCGATAGTTCACCACCGTGACCAGCACCGTGAGCGCGAGCCCTATGGCGAGATGCGGAAGGTAAACCGGCTTTCCGGCCACGCGGTACAACTCGACGGAATTGAGAGCGGGAAAGATATAACCGGCGATGCGGCCGACGGCCACGGCCTCCCACGGACAGACAATGAAATAGGCGAGCATCATCATCCATCCGGTGTAGAAGCTGACCGGGCGCGGAAAAACCTTTGCGGTGTAAGCCACCTCGGCTCCTGCGTCGGGCATGGCCATCACCAATTTGCTGTACACGTAGCCGATGGGTAGTAGAAGGATGCTGCCGAGCGCGAAGCCAAGAATGCCGCCGAGCGGGCCTCCGCGAAGCAGCCAATCGTCCATGACGACGAGCCAGCCAACGCCGACCATCGTTCCCCATCCCAGCGAGAAGTAATCGGTGACGCGCAGTTTGCGGGCGAGTTGGGTCATCCTAGTTCGATCATCAGGAGGGGTTAGAACATGCCGAACTGCGCTCGGCGGAGAGCCGAGGGCGGCTGTCGCTACGGGTGACACAGAAGGGCCGCTTCATGGGCGCGAATTATATCGCATCGCGCCCTTGTAGCTGGCTGGCCTAGGCGACGGCAAAGCGCCGCGGGCATTCTCGTCCGTGCAGAATGGAAATTGCTTCTTTCAGAGAAGAAATCTCGAACACCGAATTCAGATGTGTGGCCTCGAGGAGCCGACGGAAGAAAACCGGCGGGTTCACCAGCTTCAGCTTCGCCGACTTCTGCACGGCCCAACGGCGCACCAGGAGCAGGGTTCCCAAGCCACCTGCATCGAGTTGATCGACGTCGGAAACGTCAAGCACCAGCACGCGGACACGCTCAATCTGCTCGATCCGGCGCCGGAACTCGTCGAGAGCCGCTCCGCGCACCATGCGTCCCGAGCAGTTCACGACCGCTATATCCTGCAAGCATTCGACTTGAAATTGGAGTTCCATATATCTCTTCATACGAACCTGCTTTGGAAAAAGTTCCGTGATCTCGTGTCACTGAATTGGACGTGGAAGGGCGGAAAAAGTCATCAGGAGGAATTGACTGGAAGTTATCGAATCTTTGAATTCGCTGAATCTCCTGGGCGGCGGTATGATCAGTAGCCTGGTCGCATTCAACTCTGAGAGCGGCACAAGTCACACATCCCTAACATTTAACAGGAGAACAGAATGTCCAATAAACCGACGACCGCTGATGCTGAACTGATGGTGAAGCTCTACGACCTGCGGCGCGAAAGTGAAATCCGAAAAGCGCGCAACTGGTGGCTCGGGTTTTGGCCGGAATCCGCAGATGACGTCTTGAAAATTGCAACCGCGCTGGGCAGCCAGGAGAATAACTGGATGCGCCAGGTGGGCGGATACTGGGAGATGGCTGCTTCCTTCGTATTGCACGGCGTGCTGAATCGAGACCTGTTCCTGGAGCCTGGCTTTTCCGGTGAGATGTTTGTCTATTTCGGAAAGGTTGAACCCTTCTTGAAAGAAGTGCGAGAAAAGCTTCAGAACCCCTCGATCTTCGCCAACGTGGAGAAGTTGATTGCAACCTCCGCGGCAGGGCCGGAGCGTCTGCGGCAAACGCAGGAACGTCTCGCGAACATGCGTAAGATGGCGGAGACAACGAAGGCGGCCTAGCCTTCACGCAGCTTGTCATCTTGAGCGAAGCGAAGAACCTCTGCATTCCCGACGCCATACGCAAATACATAGGTCCTTCGCTTCGCTCAGGATGACGAGCGTTATTTATTCTGCGATCTATAATCCTGCTTCAATCCTGGATCTTGGATCGAGAAGATCGCGCAACGCGTCGCCGATAAAGTTGAACGCGAGCACGGCGAGCATCACCGTCACCGCCGGAAAAAGCACCAGATGCGGAGCATCGAAGAGATGCGAGCGGGCGTCGTTCAGCATCGATCCCCAACTTGCGGTTGGCGGGGGGACGCCTAATCCCAAAAAACTCATCGTCGCTTCGGCTAGAATCGCGCCTGCCATGCCGATGGCCGCCTGCACAATGACCGGCTGAATAATGTTGGGCAGGATGTGTCTCGTAATAATGTGGAGATCTCCAGCGCCGAGCGCGCGCGCGGCTTCGATGAATTCGCGTTCGCGGACGGCCAGCACCTGCGCACGCACCAGGCGCGCGTAGCCGACCCATCCTCCAATCGACAAGGCGAAAATGAGATTGAAAATGCCGGGGCCGCGGAAGGCCACGAACGCAATTGCTATGAGAATGCCGGGGAATGAGAGAAACGCATTCATCAACACGACGTTGACGAAGCGGTCGATGCCGCCGCCGTAGTATCCAGCGAGGCTGCCGATGATTAGGCCGAGCAGAAGCGAAGACGCGACCACACTGCTGCCGACGAAGAGCGATATGCGCGCGCCCCAGATCAGGCGGGAGAGGATGTCGCGTCCGAGTTCATCGGTGCCGCACCAATGCTGCGGCGAAGGGGATTCCAGGCGGTTCGGCAGATCGATGTGCGCGGGATCTTGCGGGGCAATCCAGGGGGCGAAGATGGCGGCGAACACAAAGATGGAGACCAGCACGACCCCGACGGCTGCCAAGGGATTGCGGCGGGCTACGCGCGGGAGCGAGATGGCTTGGGTGGACATGGTGTGGCCTATACCGCTCTACCATATCTCAAGCTGGAATTTGCGGTAACTGTTGATCATTTCAAAATCAGCGCGATTGGATGTGATCAGCCGTGCGCCATGCGAGCGGGCCGTCAGCGCGATGAGCACATCGAAATGAAGATCGCGGAGCCTATCCGCTGTAAAACCGCGATCCGCGCGAATTTCTCCCAATATCTCGCCCGAGTCCAACCAATTCTTTTCCGTGGGAGTTAGCGCAGGATGATTCCTGCTGAGGGCCAGCAGAGCCCCACGATCCGCCGGAGTCACAACGCCACGCCACAGTTCGGCCATGACCACGGCGGAATTCCGGATAAGTCCGTTCAAGGTTTCGATCCGCCGCCGGTGGCGGTCTGTGCGCAGTTGATCGACCAGAACCGACGTATCGAAGATAATGAGATCACTCATCGAGGCCGGCGAATGAGAGCTTCCCTCCATTCTTCTTCATCAAGGCTTTGAAGCGCTTCAGCGCGACAAGCTCACGAAGGGCGACATGGACGGCTTCAGTGCGGGACTTTACGCCGAGCAGTTTCTTCGCCTCGTCGGCCAATTTGGTATCCAGACGGATCGACGTCATGGTCGGAGCCATTGGGTTCTCCCTTTGCTCTAACGTATATACAAGATACATTATTTGTATATACACGTCAAGTGTCCATTCATGTCCAGCTTTACACCAGTTTGGGGCATCGCTCTCACAAGCGGAGCGGACGGAGAGGACCCTGCTTCGGAGTGCGACAACTGTGCTACTGCCTAATCCTCGGGTTCACCGCCGAATAAAGCAAGTCCGTCAGAAAGTTCACCGCGACATAGGTCAAGCCAATCGCCAGAATGCATCCTTGCACGAGATAGTAATCGCGGTTGGCGATGGCTTGGATGGTCAGGCGGCCTATGCCGGGCCAGGAGAAAATGGTTTCGGTTACGATTGCTCCGGCTAAGAGCGCGCCGAATTGTAGTCCCAGGACGGTCAGGATGGGGATCATGGCGTTGCGCAGGGCGTGACGATAGACTACTGTGCGCTCGGGCAGGCCTTTGGCTCTTGCGGTTCTTATGTAGTCCTGGCTTAACTCTTCCAGCATCGAGGTGCGCACCATGCGGGTCAGGATGGCGGCTAAAGCTCCGCCCATAGTTATGGCTGGCAACACCAGGTGCCCTAGGGTGCCGGAACCGCTGACGGGGAGCCATCCTAGCTTGACGGCGAACAGCAGGATCAGGACTGGGCCCAACGCGAAGTTTGGAAATGATAGGCCGAAGAGGCTTACTACGCTTAGGGCGCGGTCATCCCACTGATTGCGGTGTTGGGCCGAACGCACGCCTGCTGGGATGGCCAGCACAATCGCTACGAACAACGACGCCAGGGTTAGTTGTAAGGTGAAGGGATAACGCTGGGCAATCAACTTAGTAACTCCTTCGTTGAAGCGCAGCGATTTGCCTAGGTCTCCGTGGAGAACGCCTCGCCAGTAATTCAGGTATTGTTCGCCTAGAGGGACATCGAGGCCATAGGCGTGTCTTGCGGCCTGGATGTCGCCGGCGCTTGCGCCTTCGCCCAGCATTAGCTGGATGGGGTCTCCGGGGACGAAGTGGATTAGCAGAAAGACGGTGGAGACTACCAGCCAGATAACGGGCAGGGTGTAGAGGACGCGAGAGATTATGTAGCGCGGCATAATTGGGTAGCCCCTGGAGAGTACGCGTAACGGCTCGGTCGTCCCTCCGGGACTTGAATCATTTTCCTGCGCTTTCCCCAGCGCTGAAGCTCTGGGCTAAATTCGGCCGTCCCTACGGCTCGGAATCCTTCGGATCCTACGGCATCGCTAAAGCGATGCCCCGATACGAATCTTGCCGCGACTGCCGAGCTGCGCTCGGCTTGGACGGGCGAGGGCGCCCGTCCCCACACGCCCGTCCCCACACGATCAGTCTCCGGCCCGCTCTATATTCGCCGTCGACCCTGCGGCTGCGGCTATTGCCGGTATCGGTTCGATCCTGACCGTCGCTATGCGGTGGCCGTCCATTTTTTCTACCATAAAACGGTGCCCTTCATAATCGAAGGCCTCGCCTCCGATGGGCATTTTCTGCAGGCGCGAGAGCAGGAAGCCGGCCAGAGTCTCGTAACCTTCGTCTTGTGGAAGCTTTAGGTCGTATTGGCTTTCGAGGTCGCGAATGTTGACGGCTCCGTCGAGGACTAAGGGCGCATTCGCGTCCGTGATCGCGGGCGGCGCGGAGGCCACGTCGAATTCGTCTTCCAGTTCGCCGACCAGCTGCTCGAGCACGTCTTCCACGCTCACGACTCCCGCCGTGGAACCGAATTCATCGACCACCACGGCCAGGTGCCGCTTGCGCTGCTGGAATTCGACGAGCAGTTCGAGCAACGATTTGGTTTCAGGCACCACCAGCACATCGTGCATGACCTGGCCAATCTTCATCTGCGAAATGCGCTGGGCGGCGGCGGGGCCGAGACGCAGGCGCATCCAGCGCATCAGGTCCTTGGCGTAAAGCACTCCGACGATGTGTTCGGGACCGCGCTGCGGATCATAGACGGGGACGCGCGAGTGCCGATCGTCGACCACGCGCGACAAGGCTTCGTCGAGGTTGAGGTCGGAGGGCAAGGAAAAAATTCTGGTGCGCGGCACCATCACCTGGCGGGCGGTAATGTTGTCGAGTTCGAGGGCGTTCAACAGCATTTCTTCTTGCTCGGAGGAAAGCTGTCCGGAGGTGCGGGCCGCAGTTACGATGAGCCGGAGTTCGTCGGGAGAATGAACCGAACCGTGCCTGATCTCGCGGGTGCCGAAGACGCGCAGGACGAAGCCGGCGGCGCGGCTCATGCCAACCGTCACGGGCCTCGTGAGGGTCAGGAAAACGTCCATGGGAGCGGCTACGGCCAACGCGACGCGTTCGGCGCGCTGTAAGGCTAGCGACTTGGGAACGAGTTCGCCAAGAATCACGTGCAGGCTGGTGATCATCGCAAACGCCACGGTTACGGCGATGGTGTGGGCGTAGATCGTGGCGTGCGGGATGCTCCCGATCCAGCTCTCGAACAGGCGTGCCAGAACTGGTTCGCCCAGCCAGCCCAGGGTCAGGCTGGTGACGGTGATTCCCAATTGCACGCCGTTCACGACCCGGCTGAGTTGCTGGTGAAGCTTGAGGACGGTGCGGGCGCCCGCGCGATGGGCTTCGATCAGCTGCTGGATACGGGTTTCGCGCACGCTGACGAGCGCGAACTCGGCCGCGGCGAAGAAGGCATTGACCGCCACCAGGAGCAGGACGACGAACACCCGCAGCAGCACGGATGCAATCATGGAATCCTAATTCTAACATTCCAAAGGGATAATCGCTCGGGAGATGAGGATTCATGGAACATGATCGCGGGCTCGTGGAACTCACTGGCAGTACAATTCAATGAACCCTTAATGGCTAACACGGACCGACCGCTTTCCTTTTCGCTTTCTGGCGGTCTAAGCAGGCATAGGGCGGCGGGGCAGCGTAGAAGAAATCGGGGCGTGCTTCCTACATGTGTATCGGTGGGAATTGAGTCATCCCTCCGGGATTTGGATCGTTGATCGTTTACTTTTACTTTTCCCAGCGCTGAGGCGCTGGGCTAGTCTCAGTCGTCCCACTGAGACGTGGTTCTCGAACTTCTTAGGAACTATTACTACGTTTCTACCGTAACAACAACTGAATGCCAGTTCTGAGATTTGAATTCAAGCAGGAGGCAGTCGTGCAAGGCAACGGCAACGGCAATGGCAAGAAAAAGCGGCGCAAGAGAATTATCATCTGGAGTTCGATCGGGGTAGCCGTTCTCCTCCTGGTGGTTGCCGGCGCGCTGATCGCATCCAGCAGCGGCGTCAAGATCGATCCCTCCAAGCTGGCCAAGGTCGAAAAGGGAGACCTGGCGAAAAGCGTGGTGGCGACCGGCAAGATCACGCCGATCACCGAGGTCGAGGTCAAGTCCAAGGCCAGCGGGATTGTGAAAAAGCTCTATGTCGATTACGGCGATAAAGTGAAGAAGGGCCAGTTGCTCGCCGAACTCGATCGGGAAGAGATTCAGGCCCGCGTCGACCAGGCGCGCGCGCAGGTAGAAGCGTCGGGCGCCAGTTTGAACGGTACGCGCGCCGATCTGGTGCGCGCCAGAGTCGACGCCGAGGGTCCCGACGTCCCGCTGCTGAAACGCGCCTATGAACGCGCCGAGGGCATGGCGAAGGACGGCGTGGTTTCCGCCTCCGCGCTCGACGATGCCGAGAAAAACTACGAGATGGCGCTGAACAAGCAAAACGTGGCCAAGGCGCAATTGGTGGTTTTGCAGGCGAAGATTGGCCAGGCCCAGGGACAGTTGTCCCAGGACCAAGCCAATCTAAAGCAACTGGAAGAGCAGCTGGGTTACACCACGATTGAATCTCCGCTGGATGGGATTGTGTTATCGCGCGACGTGGAGATTGGCGATGCGGTGAGTTCGATTCTGGTGCTGGGTTCGACGGCGACGCTGGTGATGACACTCGGCGACACGAGCGAGGTTTACGTCAAAGGCAAAGTGGACGAGAGCGATATCGGCAAGGTTTATCTGGGACAACCCGCCCGGATTAAAGTCGAATCGTTTAAGGACAAGACGTTCACTGGCAAGGTGACGAAGATTTCTCCGATGGGCGTCGAAAAAGATAACGTTACGACTTTTGAAGTGCGCGTCTCGATCAATAACCCCGAGGGCGTCCTCAAGGCCATGATGACGGCCAACGCGGAGATCATTCTCGAAGAGCACAAGAATGTGCTGCAGATTCCGGAAGGCTCGATCATTTACGACAAGGATAAGAAGGCATCGGTCGAAATACCGGATCGCAAAGCCAAAGAGGGCAAGAGGAAGCTCGCCGTCAACATCGGCATATCGAATGGCGCCAAGACCGAATTGCTGTCGGGGTTGAAGGAAGGCGACCAGGTGGTGCTGCAGTAGAAGAGCAGGTGTCAGGTCTTAGGTCTTAGGGGTCAGGAAAAACCCTCTGTCATCCTTCGCTTCGCTCAGGATGACGAACCGGATTTGATGACGAGCTGGATTTGATGACAAACCAGATTTACGGAGCCGAATTGCTATGACTAACGCTTCCTTGATTCACCATCGCGCGATCCGCACGCTGATCTTCGTTTTGGCTGCTTCGCTGGCCGGCTTTGCCTCCGTCATCGGAACCTTCGACCGCTCGTTCCAGGTCAGTGGTCCGGTCGACCTTGAAGTGCTGACTCGCTCCGGCGACATCATCGTCCGGAACGGGGCTGCGGGCACGGTCTCGATTCATGCCAAGATTCAATCGGGCAATTCCTGGCTCGGTGGCGACCACAAAGCGGAGGCGCAGGAGTTGCAGAACAATCCTCCGATTCGGCAGAACGGGAACAGCATCCGCATTGACTACGTCAACATCAACAACATTTCGATCGATTACGAAATCACGGTGCCCGAAGACACCGCGCTTCGCGCCCACACGGGCAGCGGCGATCAGAAGATTGAAGGCCTCAAGGGCAACGTCGATCTGGAGAGTGGATCGGGCGACTTGCAACTGGCACGTCTTACCGGCGAAATGCATTTTCAGACGGGCTCGGGTAACGTGAAGGGCCGCGAGCTTTCCGGTCCGGCGAAAGTCAAAGCGGGGAGCGGGGACATTGAAATTGAGGAGATGGGCGCAGGCGACGTGGACATCCACACGGGTTCCGGCAACATCATCGTAAACGGCATCAATGGCGGATTTCATGCCGAAGCGGGCAGCGGCGACATTCACGGCAAAGGCTCGCCGAAGAACATGTGGAGCATCCGCACTGGCTCGGGCAACGTGACCCTGAATGTGCCGTCTGATGCCGCCTTCGACGTAGACATCTCATCGAATTCCGGAACGGTCACGCTCGGCCATCCGGTTAGTACTACGCTCCAGGGCCGCATCCAGGAATCGCGGAAGAGTGTGGTGGGCAAGGTGCGCGGCGGTGGTCCCATGGTCTCCGTGCACACAGGTTCGGGAGACGTGGCGGTCGACTAGCACTCAGCAGTCGGCAGTCAGCCAAACTAGAGGCCACCTCGCAGGCAAGCTGCATCTCCCTCAGGGGCTAAAGCCCATGTCAAAATTGGCTCCCGGCGGCACGGCTTGAAGCTGTGCCCTACCCACAGCCTGAACCGACTGAACGCTGACTTGCTCCTTGACGACTGAACGGTTGATTGCTGACTGCTGACCGCTCCTTGACGTGCCATCGCGCAACGTCCGATACTTCGAAGAGGTCCTGAAACTTTCAGGTTCGACGAGGCAAAGAATTGGCACGCAGCGCGATCATCACTCTTACTACTGACTTCGGACTCAACGATCATTTTATCGGCGCCATGAAAGGGGTTATCCTGGAGATCGCCCCCGAGGCGCAGATTATCGACATCAGCCATGCGGTACAGGCGTTCGACATTCTGGACGGCGCGCTGACCGTTTCGCAAGCCTACTCCTACTACCCTTCCGGCACAGTGCATATGGTGATCGTCGACCCGGGAGTGGGGACAGCGCGGCGGCCTGTGCTCATGACCGGCGAGCGCCACATGTTTCTGGCTCCCGACAACGGGGTGCTTTCGCTGATCTACGACCGCGAACAGCGGATTTCCGTCCGCCACGTCACCGCCGAACATTATTTCCTGCAACCGCGCAGCAACACCTTCCATGCGCGCGATATCTTCTCTCCGATCGCGGCTTATGTCGCCAAGGGAGTCGAGGCCGATCGTTTTGGCCCAGAGATCACAGACTATGTGCGCTTTGGCGCGCCACGGCCCAAGCCGGTGGATGAGCGGACCTTACGAGGGGTGGTGCTGAAAGTCGATCGCTTTGGCAATCTCATCACCAACATTACTCCGCAGGATGCGCCGCAGCTTTTCGGCGCCACGCCGCCCGCCTTCAAGATCGCGATTGGAACCAAGGCTCCGGCAACGCGCATATGCACAAACTATGCCGAAGGCGCGCCGGGCGAAGTCTTTGGAATTCTCGGCAGTATGGGTTTTCTGGAAGTCGCGACCAACCGCGGGTCGGCGTTCCAGATGCTGGGTGCGGGCAAGGGCAGCGAAGTCAATGTGGTGATGGGGTAGCAGTTGCACTTAGCATTTAGCCCAACGGCGGGAAGGGTTCTTGGCTAAGTGCTAAGTGCTGATCTTAGGATGGACGTAGCGATCCATTTCCGCCGTCGACTTCAGGAAGCGCCACAGGTTACCGCGCTCCGTCCACAAGAATGTCCAGAATTCCAGGAATCCAATCTGGGTCATTTTGACGCCAGTGTAAGTCTCCAGGCGCCATAGCAGATACGGACTGCGCCAAGGGGCAATCCGGTGGCCACGGGTGGAGTTCCAGAGAAAGCGCAGCATGGGCCGCATCGGGTTCCAGTATAGCGCCGGCGAGACGGGACGAGCCCCGTCTCCGCAGACAGATTTTTACTTTGTGATGTCGACGCTGGCGCGGGTCCACTCCCACTCCATGCGCAGGGTACATTTGCTGCCGCCTTGGTCGAAACCGATCATGAAATTTTCCACCGCGGCATTCGTTTTCGAGACTCGCATATCAACTCGGGCCAACTCGTCGGCTTCGTACTTGTAGGGGACGCCCCACTCGCCGGTCTTCTTATTGATAATCAGTGTCCACTTGTCGGCAGTTGGAACGGTAAAGATGGTGTACTCTCCCGCCGGCACGGCCTTGCCGCCCACCATCAGATTCGTGTCCGTGACGAATGTAGTCGCTTCATTCGCGCCGGCACGCCAGACCTCGCCATAGGGCACCAGCGCCTTGTCGCTCGCCGTGCCGAAAATCTTTCGTCCCTTGGCGCGCGGACTGGAGTAGTCGATCTTGATGGTTTTGCCGTCGGAAAACTTGCATTCCGCGCTGGCCGGCGGACTGGGCCGCTTGGATTTATCCTGCCCCATGTTCATTTGCGCTGGGGCGAGAGTTGCGATGGCGAACAGCGATACAGCGATTAAGGCGAATTTCTTCATGATTCGTTCCCTCCGGGGAGCTTTCAGCAATTGCAGAGGTCAGAGGTCAGATTGCAGAGGTAAAAGGCTCGGCCTTCGGTGCTCATCCGATGGGGCAAAGGTTTTCAATTCTGCAATCTGACCTCTGACCTCTGCAATTGCTGGTTGTTGTTCCGCTAAGAATTATACCCACTTCCCCGTTACAATTTGTCCATGGCCGTGTTCAACGAAAAGCGAGAAGAACTCGAGCACTTTGAAATGCGCATGGGCGTGCCCCGCGGACGCCTCGCGGTCACCATGGACCTGGTCACCGACGCCATGGCCCTCGTCGGACAACACGGCGTTTACTGCCAGAGCCAGCGCTGGCCGGGCAAGCCGGTCATGGACGTGCAGCTCATCATGAAAAATCTCACCGACGCCAAAGAGCTGATTCAAAGTGTGATGGAAGAGCTTAAACCGAAAGCGTGATTCCAGCGTAGAGACGCGGCTTTTGCCGACCATTGAGCACGCTGAGACGAGGCAAGGCTCGTCTCTACGGAAGATTTTGTAATCGCGGAAAACTGCGCTATGCTGTCTTGCCTTGTTGGAAGGTTTCCATGCGTGGCGATCTGCTTTCTGTGTACTCGCTGGCCGTCCTGTCGGCGCTCTGCTTTGGTGCGGCGCCGCCGATGGCACGCAAGCTGCCAGTCAGCCAATCAGTCGCCTCGCGTGCTGACTCGGTGCGCGCTAACTCCATCCGCGTCGGCTCCCTGACGCTTAAGAAGTGCCTGGGCGGTCAAGCCTATTGCGGTTCCATCGAACGCGCCCTCGACCCCACTGGACAAGTTCCGGGAGATATCAAGATCAGTTTCGAATTCTATCCGCACACCGACAACTCGCAAACCCCGCTTGAACCG
>Ga0209274_10000381_pt1 | contig 28773 bp, 20 predicted proteins | sample HubBroMetageREF1_FD_188343 | JGI IMG/M metagenome (GOLD analysis project Ga0209274, IMG submission 188343) | Reference soil microbial communities from the Hubbard Brook experimental Forest, New Hampshire, USA - Hubbard Brook CCASE Soil... | ecosystem: Environmental > Terrestrial > Soil >...
TAGTGCCATTCTCCGGGGCGGACGGACCGTATGGCTACCGGGTGCCTTCGGTGCGAGGCTACACCTTCTCTGGTTCCTATGGCAGCTTCCAACTGGCAGGCGAGAACCTCACTTTCAACATCTCATTCACCCCGGTGACGTATTCTGCGACGTTCAACGAGTCGGGTCTGTCGAATGGAACTCGCTGGTCGATCTTGCTGGACGACTCCCTGGGGACCAGTGCGAGTAGCACCCTCACATTCGTGGTGGCAAACGGGTCGTACAATTACACGGTCACGCCGCCCTCCGGATACAACGCGACTCCTCGGAAGGGGACTATGTCAATCCAGGCCTCCAACAAGACGGTGAATATCCACTTCAGCGCCGTATCCACGCAACCGCCGCCGACGAAGCCCCCTCCTACGCAAGCCGGTCCGACCCCGTCTGAATGGGCCGTCATCATGGTGTTAATCGCGGCCGCCGCAGGTATAGCGGTGCTCGCTTCGGTTCGCAGAAGGCGGAACGTCCAGAGAACCAAGGAATCGCCACCCGAGAGCGGCGAGACCGACTGGGCAGCGTGCCGGAATCTCGAGCCAACCAGCTCCGTTGCTACTCTACTCCGGGCGTCTGACTCATTTGGCACTCGGTGGAGTGGGTGTTCCAACTAATCCGGAACCCCCCCCGTGAGGCACCGTTGCCGTCTGGGGCCCTAAGGCCCACCACCGAGTTTCGGGGATGGGTGGGGCCCCGCTCGCGCTTAATCGCGTGCGGCTCCTAGGTGGACGTGCGTGGGGAATCCATCAGATAGCGCGTCACGAGCCGAACACCAAAGGCTGTCGCTCCCGCGTTCTGGTAGCTTGGCTGCCATTTGCGAGTCAACGCGGTCGTGTATGCCGCCCCTGCAATATCGAGGTGCGCCCAAGGGGTGCCCCCTACGAAGTTCTCGAGGAATGCGGCCGCCGTCAGCATTCCACCGACGGGGATCTCGGTCGAGTTCCGCACGTCCGCCACGTCGCTCTTGACCATCTCGCGATGATAGTCGGTGAGCGGCATCCGCCAGACCGGTTCGCCGGTGACGGCGGACGCGGCCAAGAGTCCGTTCGCGAGGCGGTCGTCGGTCGACATGAGGGCGGCCGTGTCGTCGCCCAAGCCGACCACCTGGGCCCCCGTGAGCGTGGCGAGGTCGATCACCTCGTCCGGACGGTACTGCGCCACGACGTACCCGAGGGCGTCCGAAAGGACGACACGTCCCTCGGCGTCGGTGTTCAGGATCTCGATGGTCTTCCCGTTGAACGTGCGAACGACGTCGCCCGGCCGGTAGGAGGTCCCGCTCGGGACGTTCTCAGCGCACGCCAGGACCCCGATCACCCGGGGAGGGACCTTGAGCAGGGCGGCGGCGCGCATGATGCCCAGGACGGCGACCGCCCCGGACTTGTCGAACTTCATGTGCTGCATCGAGAGTGCCGGCTTGATGGAGATCCCCCCCGAGTCGAACGTGATCCCCTTCCCGACGACGGCGATCGTCTTGCCGCGTCGGGCGCCTCCCGGATACTCGAGGACGACCATCCGGGGCGGGTGGCTCGAGGAACCTCCGCCGACCGCGAGGATCCCGCCGCAGTGCATCTGCTCGAGTTTCGCTTCGTCAAAGACCGTGACCTTGAGGCCGAGCTCCTTGCCGAGCGAACGCGCCTCTTCGGCGAGGCGTTCGGGGGACGCGGTATCGGCCGGAAGGTTTGCGATATCGCGGGTCCATACCACCGTCTCGGCGACGACCCGCTGTTCGTCGACCGCCTTGCGCAGCAGGGTCTCGTCACGCCCCAGCTCCTCGCCGAGCGCGAGGGTCGTCTCCTCGACCGAGCCCTCGGTCGTGGATCGGTACTTCAGAAACTCGTAGCTGCCGAGGTAGGTGCCGTCGACAATCGCCCGCGCGGCCGCCTCGCTCGTGACCGGCTCCTGCGTGAACGCGGGCAGCCGGAATGCGACCGTACGCGCGCCCTTGCCCTTGAGCGCCTTGACTGCCTGCGCGGCGGCGCGGCGTACGACCTCGTGGTCGAATCGCCCGCGCGGTCCGAGACCGATGAGGACGAGCCGTCCGCGGCCGTCGGGGCGATGAATGACCGTGACCTCTCCTTTCTTCCCGCGCACCTCGCGACGGTCCCAGGCGGCATGCAGGAGGCCCTTGGTCGCGGCGTCCTCCTTGGCGAGCGTCTTCGGGAAGGTCGTCTCCTTCTCTCCGCGTTCGAACAGCCCGCTGACGACGGCATCGGCGGCGGCGGCCGTCGCTTCGCGCCGGTCCAGCAGCGCCTTCATTGCCCGCTCGCGGGCCTCAGAAGGAGGGGCGGATCTTCTGGCGGTCGATACGGAAGCCCGCGGGCGTGATCGCGAGCAGGTTCTTAGCGATCCCCGCGACGTCCCCGCCGGTGTCCTTGGCGACGTTCTTGAGGTCGATGCTCATCCGCTTGACCGCGATCGAGTCGTTCGCGATCGACGTGTAGTCCAGGATGACGATATCGCCCTGGTAAGCCAGCTTGGTGATGTCGTGCAGGTCCTCGAACCGAAGGATCTCGGCCATGCGGACGGTCCCCTTCGCTCCCGCGAGGGCTCCCGCCTCGTCTTCGAACTGCATCGTTCCGAGGTCGAGGAACGACCCCTCTTCCAGTGTGTCGGACCCATGATGGCGCCGGAGAATTCCACTCTTCGACATGAGGCGTGCCCTGCTTTCGAGGGCGAAGAGGGGGAGTCGCTTCTTAAGACTATGGTTCCACGGCGGCGTCCGAGACGTTCCCGGCGAGTACCGTCGGGACCGACCGAGGGAACCGGACGCAGAACGTCACGCGGTAGATGTCCTGACCGTTCTTCCGGCCGAACAGGGTCGCCGACTCCTTGATCGTCGCCCGGAACTTCTGCTTGGCGACCCGGGCGACCGAGCGGGCGGCGAGGGTCTCGGTGAAGAACACGTCGTACCCCTCGGGCAGCTCCTCCCGCCAGGACATCGCCTTCCTCCAGTCGGGTCGGCACTCGGCGAGCAGGTGGGTCCAGGTCGTGTCGAGCCGCGCGTGGAGCGCGGGGGATTTCTCGTTCGCCCGCTCGAGGCCCCCCCGGAGCTGCAAGACGGCGGTGTAGTAGCGGCCGCTCTTCCGGCTGCAGTCCTGGCAGGTCTGGTGCTCGGTCCGGACGGACAGCGCGACCTGCACCTGGCGTTCAGCACCTCGGAACCCGACGTCGGCCGTGCCTACGAGTTCGCGGACCGTGGCGGTCGCGGAGACCTCCTCCCAGTGAATGCGCCGGACGCCGACCTCAGGGTGGATACGGAGGAACGGGGCCAGGTCCTCGGCGCCCAGCAAGGGGCTCGAACCGGCTCGCTCCCATCGAGAACCCGCCTTCCGCGCCCCGCAGTGCGGACAGATCACTACGACCGCCCGCTCGGGCACCGTGATCAACTCGGTCCGCTCCGCTGCGCATTCCGGGCAGACACCGTCGGTGAGGGTGCGGCCCGTCGCGCCGCAAACCACGCAGAACTCTCCTTCCATCGTCTCGGCCCCTGCACTATCCGTGCATCGCGAAGATCTCGGCGTGAGGGACTCCACCGAGCAGCCCGGTCCCGCCGGGGGCGACGAAGCCTCCCTCCTGAGCGAGTCGGAGCACCCGCTCCCCCAGGAGGTTCGCGATCGTGGCTCGCTGGAGTGCCCAGAGAAGTTCCTCACGGGAGACGGTGCGCTCCCCGTAGAACTGTCCCGAGATTCGGACCGTCCGGCCCGCGTCCCCGACGGGAAGGTCGCGCCCGACGAGCTCGGCGTCGCAGGCGGCCACCACGAACTCGGAGCGGACCCGGTGGACCCGCATCACGAAACCCGCCTCCTCGGTCATGGCGCTCCTGACCTGCTAGCTCGATACAAGGATAAATCGGCCGCTCCCCCCTCCGCCGCGTCTTCAACCGAGTCCTGTTTCCACTCAATTGGGCGACGGCCAGAGCGCGCTGTGCGTGTGCCCTGACTAGAAGCGAACGAGCTGAAGTCGGTTCGGTCGTGATTCGATGATCTCTCCCTGATTGCGCAGGGTCTGGAGCAAGGCCTCGGCCCGGTTGGCCGGAACGCCGGAGCGCTCCGAGGCAGCGAGGAATTCCTCGACGGTGAAGGTCCCCTCGGACTTGTCTTGGAGTTCGCGCATTACTCGCATCACGATGTCAAGGCGTTCCCGCTGACTGTGACTCACGCCGGATTGAACGAGGTCGACGTCCAGCTTCCCTCCCTCGGTCATGGCGACCCGCTTCAAGAAATTCTGCATGATCTGGATCGCCCGCTGAGCGTCCTCAACTCCGACCTCGGAAGAGAGCCGAGCCTTGGCCGCAGCTTCGCTCAGTCGAACCAGCGCCTCGAGCTGGCGAGCCGTGATCGGGACCGGCGAGTTTGGTTCCTCTCCCTGTTCGCGCACCTTGACGTAGTAGTCCGAGAGGGAGGCCAGGGCAGCATCGGAAAGGACCGGTCGGATGTTTCGCTTCGCGTAGGCAATGTACTTCTTCAGTAGCTCCGGAGGGAAGGGAGCGCCGCTCGAGCTCGTCCGTTCGTTGGGGGCATAGACTCGAGACTCGCCTTCCCGGTGCGAGGCGAGGATTCCGTTAGCAAGACGTCGGTCCCGCTCCTGATTCGGATGATCCTTGATTGAGAAAATCACATCAAACCGGGATAGGAGCGTCGGAGGCAGGTCGATCTGCTCGGCAATCGTCCGGTCGTTTGTAAAGCGGCCCCACTTCGGATTGGCGGCGGCGAGGACTGGGCACCGCGCGTTCAGTGTCGAGGTGATTCCGGCCTTCGCAATAGACACCGTTTGCTGCTCAAGGCACTCGTGCATTGCCGAGCGATCCTCGGCGCTCATTTTGTCGAGTTCATCAATCACCGCCATCCCACCGTCAGCAAGTACGAGCATCCCAGCCTCGAGTACCCACCGCCCTCCGGCGAAGTCATCCTTGACCGCCGCTGCCGTGAGCCCGGCGGCCGTCGCCCCTTTGCCGCTCGTGTATATTCCGCGGGGCGCAACTTCGGCAACATACCGAAGGAGCTGACTCTTCGCTGTGTTATGACTGATGATTCCATTTGCGATAAATCGATGGGCGCCGGGCACCTCGATGTCGTACACGGTCGCGATTCCGGCCGGCCGAATCGATACGATCCGCTCTGTGGTATGGGCATGCCAGAGCCGGTTGCGTCGTCGTGCGACTTCGCAGGCCTCTGTCAGCTTCGCACGTTTTCGGGCGCTCACGAAACCGATTGACTCGGCGAATCGGACAATCGAAGCTCCCTGTCGAATGGCGAGAGTTCCGCTCTCTCCACCTTTAACGAGCCGACCCTCCTTGTAGTGGGGACGGGGGGGACCACCCCAGAGAATCCGGCTGTGGATCCCCCACCTTAACAGGAGAGCTTGAACATCTCGAAGCAGTTCGATCTTCGCTGAGCGGAGTTGGACGGCGGTTCGGCCCCGGCCCTTTCCGGAGGCGCATCCATCCGCTTCGAACAACCACCGAACGAAGCTCGCGACGACCGGGTTTGGAGAGGCGAAGATACGGTCGGGGACCCGATGGCGGCGAAGATCGTAGAGCCAACGGGCGATCGGAGTGCGATTCACTTGGAGGGGTCTGCAGTGCCAACGAACCTTACCCGGGCGTGGCGTAACCCCGAACACCCGTTCGAACAACTTGGAAATCTGTTCCGTAACCTCGTGTTCCTCCGAGCCTGGGAGTAGGGTGACCTTGCGAGGGCTCACCGACCCATCTCCAAGAACGTACCCGAGGATAGCGGCGAGATCCTCATCAACGAATTTTGGAACCTTGACGTGCCAACTCTTGTGGAAGTACCGCGGCGTCTTCCAATCCGTCGCGACCGGGGCGGACTTCCAGCATCGAACGCTAGGAGCGACCCGCAGTCGGTCGCCTACCTTGAGACGGTCTAGACGACACCACTCCTCCCGCCGAGCGGTCGAATCCCATCGAAGTAGAGGGTGATTGTAGGTTCCCTTGATGCACTTCCCAGACTCGGTGACAACTTCCAGGACCGGTTGGCGGGCGTATCGGTGGAATCGCGTCGCCTTCGCATTATGTCCCAGGCCCGTCCCCAATCGAACACTGGTCGCGATCGGCTGCAAGTGAGCGCGTCCCAGCCGGTCCAGCCGGGCAATGGTACCGTTCCCCAAAATAATGCGCTCATCGCCGATGAGGCAACCCGGGTCTCCTACGATGAGTGCGTGGATATCCCCACGGACACGGATTCCATCAGGATGCTTCTTTTCGACCCCGCCGAAGAGTTGGAGAGCGATCGCTTCCTTCTCCTCCTCCATGCCCTTGATGGTCGGAGCAAGCGACATTACGATCTTGTCTACGACCGTCGGATCACCCTTGAACCCAAGGAATAGTCGCTCCTCCTCGGGCGTAATCTCGATCTCGTCGTACTCCTGCTGCTTCCATTCGACCGAGTTGCCGAGGACGAGGAGGTCGAAAGTTGTGTTGCGGATGACTCCGCCTCGAGATGCACTGGCGCGCTGGAAACTCTTCAATACTCCATTCAGGACTACTCGATTGCCCGGGAGGACATGCCCCGCGAGATCCTCTGTGAGCATCACCGATAGGCCCTGGGGGTGGGCGCCGTGCTTCAGGGTCTCCGGATTTTCCTGTATCTCAATCCTCTGCGCGTCGACGTACGAAGATTTCTCCGGGAGGAGTCGAAACCGGGTCCGTCCCTGCGGTTTTCCGCAACCACCCTGAGATTCGGGGCACTCGAGTGGCTCCCGGAAGACCATCGACGCCTCGTCCTGGGGCTCATGGAATTCGGTCCGGCAGGCGACGCACTGGAACACCGCGTCGCGAATTTGGGGACGTACTTCAGTTACCCGCCGGACGATCCCATCCAAGGCGATGAACCGGTTGAGGTCGCTCTCCCGGATCTCACGTATTGATCGATGAGCGGTCGAAGGAAGACCTATCACACGGAGGCGAAGACCTTCCGATTCTGTGTCCGCCACCGGCAACAACTCACGCATCGCTCGCTGTCCGGCGTCCAGGACGTCCTCCGGTCTTTCGAGGAGGATGTCTGCGAGCGATGTGTCTGCCCGGTCGATCTCCGAGAACAGAACTGTAAGGGATCGCTCTTCGGGAAATCGGTCACGTAGCCCGAGTATCTCGGGCCGTCGACCGCCCTCTTCGAGGACGGAAGCCCAATGGCTCAGGAGCTCCGGGGGCGCGGGAAGGGTCCTCCGTGCAGCTACCATGGAAACGTCTCTCCTACGGGTCGAGGCGGTATCGGTCGCGCGGGAAGAGGCGGCTCTCCCGTATATTGGAGAGCCCTGCGAGGAGCCAAACGAAACGGTCGAGCCCGAACCCCCAGCCCCCATGGGGCGGCATTCCGAACCGGAACGCCTCGAGATACCCTTCGAAGTTCGCGGCGTCGAATCCGCCGGTGGCGAGGTTCTCGAGGAGTCGTTCGATCCGATGCTCCCGGGGGCCGCCGCTCGCGATCTCTACGCCGTTGAGTTCGAGGTCGAAGTAACCGGTCAGCTTCGGGTTCTCGTCCTTTCGGCCCGCATAGAACGTCTGAGCCTTGACCGCGGTCGGGAAGTCGATGATGTAGTAGAACGGGGTGCCGAGGTCCTTCGCCACGCGTGCGCCGACGATCTTCTCGTCCTCCGTGCCGAGGTCCTGCTCGGCTCCCGGTCGTCCGAGCCATTCCTCACATGTCGCGAATGGAATCCGCGGGAACGGAGTCTTCGCTTCGGGAATCCGTTCCGCGAGCGGGTTCGAGTGCGTCGCGAGCCGCTCGCGAGTGTACCTCAGAGTCTCGGCGAGCACGCTCTCCAACGTCGTCCGAAGGTCCTCCGCGCCATCGATGTACCCCATCTCGGCATCGAGGCTGGTGAACTCGGTCATGTGGCGGACCGTGTCCGACGGCTCGGCGCGGAACGCGGGTCCGATCTCGAAGACGCGTTCGAACCCGGCGCCGATGAGCATCTGCTTGTAGAGTTGTGGGCTCTGCGCGAGGTAGGCGGGTCGCTCGAAGTAGTCCACTCGAAACAGCGTCGCCCCTCCCTCGGCGCCCTGGCGCAGCAGCTTGGGGGTCTCCACCTCGAGGAAATCGCGTTCCGTGAACGCTCGCCGGAACCCTTCCAAGAGGGCGGCCCGCATCTCGAAGACCGCTCGGACGGCGGGCTTGCGCAGGTCGAGCACCCGGTGGTTCAGGCGGGTATCGAGGTCGGCTCCTACTTTGTCGACGACACCGAGCGGGAGCGGAACCTCCGCGCGGGTGACCACCCGGATCGAGGTCGGGAACAGCTCCACTCCTCGGTGGGACTTCTCCGATCGACGTGCGGTCCCTTCGACCTCGATCACCGACTCCCGGGGGAGTTCGGCGAGAAGAGTGAAGAAACCCGGATCGGCGGTCCCCTTCTTGAGGGTGACCTGGGTCGTTCCCGAGACGTCTCGGACCAGAGCGAACGCGACGCCGCCGAGGGCGCGATATTCCTCGAGGTGACCCGCGATGCGGACGACGACGTCGTCCAGCTCCCGGAGCTCACGCGAGAGTCGGCGGGGAGGCGACAGTGGTCGCGACCTCCTTGCGAGCGAGGGCCGCCCGGACGAGGCCGAGGAACAGCGGATGAGGAGACTCCGGACGGGAGAGGAACTCGGGGTGGTACTGGACCCCGACGAAGAACGGATGGTCCGCGATCTCGAACACCTCGACCCGGCCGTCGACGCTCATGCCCGTGATCGCGAGCCCGTGCTGGCGGAAGCGCTCGAAATAATCGGGGTTGATCTCGTACCGGTGTCGGTGGCGCTCCCAGATCTCGGTGCGCCCGTAGATCTCGGCAATCCGAGAGCCGGCCGTCAGCAGCACGCGCTGGGCACCCAGGCGCATCGTTCCGCCGAGGTCGTTGAGGTCCTTCTGTTGCTCGAGAAGGCAGACGACCGGATCCGCCGTGGCCGCCTCGACCTCGGAAGTATTCGCATGCGGTAGCTTCAGCGCGTTTCGCGCGAACTCGACCGCCGCCATCTGGAACCCATAGCAGATCCCGAGGTAGGGTATCCCTCGGCTGCGGGCGAGTTCGATGGCGCGGACTTTGCCTTCGATGCCTCGAGCCCCGAAGCCACCGGGCACGAGAATCGCATCGGAGCGCTCCAATCGGGCGAGCAGGGTCGGGTTCTTCGGGATGTCCTCGGAGTCGTACCACTGGAGGCGGACCTCCTTACCGATGTGGCCCTGAACGTGATGGAACGCCTCCATGTGGGAGAGGTACGCGTCGCGGAGCTCGGTGTACTTCCCAACGATCGCGATCTCGACGGACCCCTCGCAGCGGCGGTAGGTCGCGAGGAACTCCTTCCACGCCGTGTGATCCGGCGGGCGGTCGGGGAGACCGAGGATGCGCGAGAGCAGCTGACCGACGCCCTGCGCCTCGAGGACGAGGGGAACCTCGTAGATCACCGACTGGTCGGGGACCGAGATGACGGCCTCGGGGGGAACGTCGCAGAACAGGGAGATCTTCGCCTTGATCTCGGGTGCCAGCGGCGCCGGCCCACGAGCGATGATGAGGTTCGGCCGGATCCCGATCGCGCGCAGTTCGCGGACCGAGTGCTGGGTCGGCTTCGTCTTCGCCTCTCCGACCGGGCCGACGACGGGGACGAGCGTCGTGTGGACGAACGCCATGTGCCCCTCGCCGAGCTCGTAGGAGAGCTCCCGAAGTGCCTCGAGGAACGGCATCGACTCGATGTCACCGACGGTCCCCCCGACCTCGACAAGGACGACCTCCGCGCCGGCGGCCTGCCCGACCTCGCGGATCGTGCGCTTGATCTCGCCGGTCACGTGGGGGATGATCTGAACCGTGTTGCCGAGGTAGTCCCCCCGTCGCTCCTTCTCGATGACGGCCCGGTAGATCTTGCCCGTCGTGAGATTGTGTGTCCCGACCAGGCTCTGCCCGAGGAACCGCTCGTAGTTTCCGAGATCGAGGTCCGCCTCGGTTCCGTCGTCCAGGACGAACACTTCGCCGTGCTGGTACGGGTTCATCGTCCCCGCGTCGACATTGAGATACGGGTCGATCTTGACGATCGTGACGGGGATTCCCCGCGCCTTGAGGATACGGCCGAGCGACGAGGTGGTGATCCCCTTCCCGAGGCCGGAAATCACCCCTCCGCTGACCGCGATGACCTTCATCCAAATCCTACGCGGGGTCGTAGAGGGTGCCTGCCATAAAGTCTGTGGAGGCGCGGGGGCCTCCGGCGCGCGCCGAACGATGCGAGCGGGGTGCTAGCGCGCCCCAAACGTCACGCGGCGCCCGGAAGGGTCCCGATGGGATCGCGCGAACTCGGGCAACGGGAGCAGTCGTTCCGCGGGGAATACCGGTCCGTCCACGCAGACGTGCACTGGCCCCAGGGCACAGGCGTCGCACATCCCGAGCGCGCACTTCATGTGCCGCTCGACCGAGCAGAACACGGGCACGCCCGGGGTACCCGCGGCGATCGCCACCTTCTGCATCATCACTTCCGGACCGCACGTCCAGACGGCGTCGAACGGCTCGGTCGAGAGCAGCTGCTCCGCCACGGTCGTCACATATCCCTTCGTCCCCTCGGAGCCGTCATCGGTCGCCACCTCGACGCGCGCGCCCATCCTCTCGAACCGGTCGCGGAAGAGGAGTTCGGATGCCTGGGTCGCGCCGAGGGCGACCGTGAGGCGGGTCCCCCGGGCCGCGGCGAGCTCCGCCGCGGGGGCGAGCACGGCCGACCCTGACCCCCCACCGACCACGAGCACGCGCCGAGGAGAGAGGTCGAACCGATTCCCGTACGGGCCCCGGATCCCGATCTGGTTCCCTGCCTGGATCCTCTGCACGTTCCGGCTGGTCACCCCCATCCCCTTGACGGTGATGCCTTTCGAAACTCCGTCCGTGTACGAGAGGGACATCGGCAACTCATCATCCCCCGGGAACCAGACCATGACGAACTGTCCGGGCTCGGACGCGGGCGCGTACGGGAACCGCAGAGTAACGGTCGAAGGGGTCTCGAGGACCCGTTGCGTCACCTCGACGACGGTCCGCACGGCGGGGCTAATCGCCCCTCGATATAGCGCCTCGGTCGCGCCGAACCGGGCCGCCGCGAGAGCGCGCTATTCTTCCCGCGGATGGGCGATGCCCACCACATCGGACACCGAGGCGTAGCCGAGCTCGTCGAGTCGAGCCGAGAGGTCCGCTGCGAGTCGTCCGAAAACCCCCACCCCGCCGTGCGTCACCGCCGTACCTACCTCGACCGCTCGCGCCCCCGCCATCAGGTACTCCAGGGCATCGTCCGCGGTCGAGATCCCGCCGACGCCGATGACCGGCACCGACACCCGCTCATAGATCTGCCAGACGCATGCGAGCCCGACGGGCTTGATCGCGGGACCGCTCAGGCCCCCGAGGCCGTGAGCGAGGACGGGACGTCGCAGCCGGACATCGATCGCGAGGGCGCGCAGGGTGTTGATCGCGCTGACCGCCGCCGCACCGCCCTTCTCGGCGGCGGCCGCCAGCGACGCGGGATCCGGCGAATTGGGGGTGATCTTGGCGATGACCGGAACTTTTACCTCGCGAACGACGGCCCGGACGATCTCCTCGACATCGGCCGGATCGCTGCCGACCTCCGTCCCGAATCCTTCGGCGTGCGGGCAGCTCAGGTTCAGTTCGATCGCGAGCACGCCGGTCTCGGCCATCAGCGCCGAGAGGCGGGCAAATTCGCCTGCGTCGCCGGCGAACACGGACCCGATGACCGCCGCCCCCGCCGCGCGGGCGATGGCCACCTCCCGCGGGTATTCGACGATCCCGGGGTTCGGAAGGCCCATCGCGTTCAGGAGCCCCCAGTCCGAGTAGGTTTCGATCGTCGGGTTCGGGTATCCTAACCGCGGCTCCCGACCTATCGACTTGGTGATCACCCCTCCGGCGCCGGCGGCCCAAGCTCCGGCGAGCGACTCTCCGCTCTCCCCCCAGATCCCGGAGGCCAGAAGGAACGGATTGCGAAGCCCGAAGGGACCGACGCGGACCGCGAGATCGGCCACGAGTCCGAGCCAGATGTGGTGGCCTTAAATCGGCTCGGACGGGTGCTGCCGGTCGATGCACCTCGAACGGCTCACGGATGCGGGCAGGGAGGCGCTCGAGAAGGCGTTCCAGCGCGCCGCGGAGCTGCGTCATACCGCGGTCGAACCGGACCACCTGCTCTACGCTCTGCTCGGCGCGACGGAGGGGCCGACCGCCCCGCTCCTGCAGAGCCTGCACGTGCCGACCGAGCAGCTCCGGGCCCGCCTCAACGAACGATTGGCCAGCCTGCCCACCGCCGAGCACGTCGCCCCTTCCGACCAGTATCTCTCCCGAGGGCTCTCCCAGGTGATCGACGCGGCGGAGGCCGAGGCGGCCCGACGCAAGGACCGGTACACGACCGCCGACGAACTGCTCCTCGGGCTCTGCTCCGTTTCCGGACCGGTGCGGGACCTCCTCCAGGAGTTCGGGATCCGTCGACCCGACGTGGAGGCCGCCCTGACGAACCTGCGGGGGTCGGACCGTCCGGTCGAGAGCCGCGGAGAGGAGGCGAAGTACCGTGCGCTCGAGAAGTACGGCAAAGACCTGACGACACTCGCGCGGGAGCGCAAGCTCGACCCCGTCATCGGACGCGACGATGAGATTCGGCGCGTGATCCAGATCCTCTCCCGCCGGACGAAGAACAACCCGGTGCTCGTCGGAGACCCGGGAGTCGGCAAGACCGCGGTCGTGGAGGGGCTCGCGCTGCGGATCGCCGTCAGGGACGTTCCCGAGGGCCTGCGGGAGAAGCGCATCATCGCGCTCGACCTCGGCTCTCTCCTCGCCGGCGCGAAGTTCCGCGGCGAGTTCGAGGAGCGGCTCAAGGCCGTGCTCCAGGAGGTCGAACGGTCCGAGGGCGCCGTGATCCTGTTCATCGACGAGCTGCACACGCTCGTCCACGCCGGAGCGACCGAAGGGGGTGCGCTCGACGCGTCGAACCTCCTGAAGCCGGCGCTGGCACGCGGGACCCTTCATTGTATCGGTGCGACCACGACCGCAGAGTACCGGAAGTACATCGAGAAGGACGCGGCGCTCGAACGTCGGTTCCAGCCGGTGACGATCTCCGAGCCCAACGTCGAGGACACGATCTCGATCCTGCGGGGTCTGCGCGAGCGGTACGAGCAGCACCACGGGGTCCGCCTCCTAGACGCGGCGCTCGTGGCCGCGGCGACCCTGAGCGCCCGCTACATCCCCGACCGGCACCTCCCCGACAAGGCGATCGACGCCATCGACGAGGCGGCCTCGATGGTGCGGCTCACCCTCGACTCCCGTCCGACCGAGCTCGACCAGCTCTCCCGCCGGATCATGCAGCTCGAGATCGAGCGCACGGCGCTCGCCCGCGAGAAGGACGCCGCGACGCGGGCACGCCTCAGCCAGCTCGAAAAGGAGCTCGCGAACCTGAAGGAGCGGGAGACCGCGCTCCAGGCCCGCTGGAAGAAAGAGAAGGAGCACGTCGAACAGCTCCGGTCGCTCCGGGCCGAGCTCGAGCGCGCCAAGGGCGAGGAGGAGCAGGCGGAGCGTGCGGGCGACCTCGAAGCCGCGGCCCGACTTCGCTACGGCACGGTGCCCGAGCTCCAGGCGAAGGTGGAGTCGCTCACGAAATCCGTAGAAGGCCCCGGCGAAGCGGGGATGCTCCGGGAAGAGGTGACGGAAGAGGACGTCGCCCTCGTCGTCTCCAAGTGGAGCGGCGTGCCGCTGAGTCGGCTGCTCGAAGGGGAGACCCAACGGCTCCTCAAGATGGACGAGGAGCTCCGCAAGCGGGTCGTCGGACAGGACGAGGCCGTCGCGGCGGTTTCGAAGGCGGTCCTCCGATCGCGCTCGGGGTTGGGAGACCCGAACCGCCCGATCGGCACCTTCCTGTTCGTGGGTCCGACCGGCGTCGGAAAGACCGAGCTCGCGAAGGCGCTGGCCGCGTTCCTATTCCACTCGGAAAAGTCGCTCATCCGCGTCGACATGAGCGAGTACATGGAGAAGCACACCGTGGCTCGCCTGATCGGCGCTCCGCCGGGCTACGTGGGGTACGAGGAGGGGGGTCAGCTCACCGAGCGGGTCCGGACCCACCCCTATACCGTGATCCTGTTCGACGAGATCGAGAAGGCGCATCCCGACGTCGTCAACGTGCTGCTCCAGCTCATGGACGACGGGCGGCTGACGGACGGTCAGGGCCGCACGGTCGACTTCCGGAACACGCTCGTGATCATGACCAGCAACCTCGGCTCGGACCTGATCGCCGAGGCGACGACGGAGGAGGAGCGCCGCAAGGTGATCGAACCCGCCCTGCGGGCCCACTTCCGTCCGGAGTTCCTGAACCGCCTCGACGAGGTCGTCATCTTCCACGCCCTTACGGAGAAGGAGATCGCGGACATCGTCGGCCTGCAGGTCACGCTCGTCGAGGCGCGTCTTGCGGACCGGCGGATCCGCCTGCGCACGACGCCGGCGGCGACGAAGCTCCTCGCCGAGGTCGGGTTCGACCCCCAGTTCGGAGCCCGCCCGCTCAAACGGACGATCCAGCGCCTCGTCGTCGACCCGCTCACGGTCAAGCTCCTCGGGGGCGAGGTCAAGGACGGCAGCGAGGTCCTGGTGGACGCGGCACACGGAGCGATCACACTCACGGTGTCGCGCGCGAAAGGCGGGAAGGCGGCGTCATGAGCAGCGGCGTGACGGTCGCGGTCGTCGGGGCCCGCGAGGTCGCGAAGGACCTCGGAAAGAAGGGCACCGCCTCCGACCTCACGCTGTTCAACTCGGTACGGGACGACCACGCGACAACGCTCATCGAGCCGACGCAGTTTCCCGAGAAGTTTACGCCGCTCATCACGGCCCTCTCGATGGCCGACCGGTGCCTGCTCGTCGTCGACCAGCTCACGCGGCCGATCGCCGAGACGATCGCGACGGTCGACGTCGTCGACGTGCCGACGACCGTGGTCCTCGGTTCGGCCGTCGGGGAGGCGGAGTTGGTCCGTGCCCTGAAAGGGAGCCGGCTCGAGAACGCCGAGCGGAGACCTCTCGACCTCCCGCAGCTGCGCGAGGTCATCGACCACTGGAACGCGCCCGTACTGGACGGGCCTACGATGGTGCCGATCGACCACGCGTTCCCGGTCAAGGGCGTCGGAGCCGTCGCGCTCGGGGTGGTCCGGCGGGGCACCCTACGCCCGCACGAGAAGCTCCGGCTCTGGCCGACGCCGAAGGTCGTGGAAGTGCGCTCGATCCAGGTCCACGACATCGACCGCAAGGACGCGGGGTGCGGAGAGCGCGTCGGTGTCGCGCTGCGTGGCATCGAGGCGGACGAGCTCTCCCGGGGCCAGGTGCTCGCGCCCGAAGGTTCCCTGCGGGAGGGGAGCGCCCTCACGGGCGGACCCATGATCAAATGTCGATACTACCGGGGCGACGCCGGAACGGGCGCCCAGGTCAACGTCGTGGTCGGACTGCAGAGCGTCCCCGCGTCGCTGGATGAATCGAGCGCCACGCGAGTCGCGATGACGCCGGACCGCCCGGTCGTCTACGCCCCCGGGATGCCGGCGTACGTGCTCGACCTCTCGGTACCGGCCGGCCCTCGCATCGTGGGACGGTTCGAGTTGGGTCCGGGCGCCTAGCGTCCGCGGTCGGGCGCCTCGGGGCTCCGCCTACGCGAACATCGTGACGGATTCCTTGCGGAGCTCTTCCTCGCCGACGACCTTCTCGATCGCCCGGTCGAAGTCCGCCAGGGTCACCGTCTCGCGCTCTTCGCGAATAGCCCACATCCCGGCTTCCGTGCAGATCGCGCGGATGTCGGCTCCCGTCGCGCCTTCGCATCGGCTCGCCAGCGCCTCGAAGTCGATCGTCTCGCGGATCGCCATCCCGTGGGAATGGATCCGGAAGATCTCGGCGCGGCCCTGGTCGCTCGGGACGGGGATCTCGATGATCCGGTCGAAACGGCCGGGACGCAGGAGAGCGTCGTCGAGGATATCCGGGCGGTTGGTCGCGGCGATGATCTTGACGTTCGAGAGGGGCTCGAACCCGTCCATCTCGGCGAGCAGCTGCATCAGCGTCCGCTGCACTTCGCGGTCGCCGCTCGTGGCGACCTCGAGCCGCTTCGCGCCGATCGAGTCGACCTCGTCGATGAAGATGATGGTCGGGGCTTTCTCCCGCGCGAGTTGGAACAGTTCCCGGACGAGCCGGGCCCCCTCGCCGATGTACTTTTGCACGAGCTCGCTGCCGACGAGCCGGACGAACGTGGCGTTCGTGTGGTGGGCGACGGCCTTGGCGATCATCGTCTTGCCGGTGCCGGGCGAGCCGATCAGCAGGACACCCTTCGGGGGGTCGACGCCGACCTTCTTGTACAGCTCGGAGCGGAGCAGCGGATACTCGACCGCCTCCCGGATCTCGCGGATCTGGTCGTTGAGGCCGCCGATGTCGGAGTAGGAGACGGTCGGCTTGTCGACGATCTCGCTCGCGGTGACGAGCGGGTCGAGCGACGCGGGGAGCACTCCCATCACGGCGAGGGTCTGCTTGTTGAGGGCCACGCGGCTACCGACGGTGATCTTCCCGTGCTCGACCGTCTCGGCCGAGTTGACGACGAAGTCCGGGCCCGTGGAAGACTTGACGATCACGCGACCGTCCGTGAGGACGTCCCGAACGCTGCCGACGATGAGCGGAGGATAGCGGAGCCGGTCGAGCTCGGTCTTGAGCCGCTTGACCTCCCGCTGCAGACGGAGGATCTCGGCCTCCATGTAGTGCCGCTCGCTCTCGACGCGCTTGATCGCCTCGGCGAGCTGGGTATTCCGCAGCTCGAGGAAGTTCAACCGGTCGAAGGCGTCGTGCGGTGCCGCTGTCACCTCCGGATCACTCATGGTAGACCGAACCGACCCCCCACGGCGGTTTCCGGAGAGTGACTAAGCGTGCGCCGTTTATAAGCAGTCGTTCTACAGGACACGCCGGATACGTTTTTCGTGAGCGACGCGGCGATCGTTCGGGCCAGTGCGTTCGCGCCGGCGCACGTGACCGGAATATTCCGTCCGTCCCTCACCGCGCGCGACCCTCGGGCCCGTGGTTCGACGGGGGCCGGGATCGTTCTCGAGCTGGGCGTACGAGCCACAGCGGAGTTTCGCCCGGGCCGATCCCGTAGCGTTCGAGTCCTGAGCGATGCTCGACGACGTCTCACGATCTCGGAAGACGTCGCCCGTCGCTTGGCCCCAGCCGGCCCAGGGACAGTTACCGTCCGGCTCGCGCACGAACTGCCGATCGGCCAGGGATTCGGAATGAGCGCCGCCGGTGCGGCGGCCACGGCGCTCGCCGTCGCCGGGCTCTCGGCCAAGTCTCGGTCGGAGGCGATGGAGGTCGCTCATCTTTCGGACCTCTTCGGCGGCGGCGGCCTGGGGGGCGTGGCCGCGATCGCGGGAGGGGGCGGCCTCGAGTTCCGCATCGAGGGCGGCATGCCTCCGCGGGGCCATATCCTCCACCGACCCCTCGTGGGGGCTGTGCTGGTGGGCGTCGTCGGAGGCGCCCTCCCTTCCCCCGCCCTTCTTCGCGACCCACGATTTCTCGAACGGGTCGCGGAGGCCAGCGAGGGGCTGGAGGGAGTCTTGGCTCGCCCGGGGCCTCGGCGTTTCTTCGAACTGAGCGAGCAGTTCACGGACCGGATGGCCCTCGCACCTTCGCCCCTCCTTCGAGTGCTGCGAGCGCTTCGTCAGCGCGGAGCGTGGGCCGCCCAAGCGATGTTCGGCCAGAGCTTCTTTGCCCGACCCCGCGACGCGCCCCATCGGCGCGAGGTGCTCCAGTGGCTCGAGCGGGCGGGAATTCCCGTCGTGGAGCTCTCCGCATCTCGGACCGGGGCGCGCGCTGCGCGCGGCGTGCCGGCAGCCGCCGACCGGTGAGCGCGCGGTCCCCGCGACTGCTTTAATAGGCCGCCCGTCTCGGCGCCGCCCATGACGCGCAAGCCGGCCCGGATGTACCGCAAGGTCGAGGGCCAGGTGTACACCCGCCGCGAGTACATGGGCGGCGTTCCGACCTGCCGCGTCACCCAGTTCGACACGGGGGACCTGCGGACGGCCTTCCCTCTGGCCCTCTCACTGGGCACGGAGGAAGCGGCCCAGGTCCGGGACATCGCACTGGAGGCGGCGCGGATCAGCGCGGTGCGCGTCATGGAGAAGACCGCGGTCAACGAGTATCATCTCAAAGTTCGCCGATTCCCCCACCAGATCCTTCGCGAGCACAAGATGGCCATGGGGGCGGGCGCCGACCGTATCTCGGACGGGATGCGTGGCGCGTTCGGCAAGCCCGTCGGTCACGCGGTGCGGGCGGAGATCGGCAGCGAGTTGCTCACCGTCTACACGACCGAGGCGCACCTAGAAGATGCGAAGGAAGCGTTGCGGAAGGCGTCCCACAAGTTGCCCTGCCCGACGCGCGTGATCGTCAAGCGCCGGACTTCGTGACCGTCGGACGCATCACGAGCACCGGACACGGTGCGTGGTTGATCACGGCCGTGGACACGCTGCCGAGGAAGAGCCGTTTGGCGGCGGAGAGGCCTCGCGAGCCGATGACCAGAAGGTCCGTGGGATGGGCTTCGAGGTGCGTCAGGATCTCATCGACCACGACGCCTTCGTACGAAACGCCCGTCACGGAAGTTACGCCGGCCGCGCCCGCTTTCTTGACGGCAGCCTCCACGATCTGACGGTACCCGCCGATCTCGCTGGTCGGCACCCCCGCGGGAACGAACGGTTCGGTCGAACTGATGTACACCGGCACGATCGGCGCGACCGCGACGATCGCGAGGTCGCTGCCGTACCGGTGGGCGAGGTCGATCGCACACTCCAGGGCGGCTTCGGCGTTCGGGGACCCATCGACGGCCACGGTGATCCGGCGAAACGACGGTGCCGTCATTGCACGCGGCCCACCGGCTACGGGCTACATGGGCCTTGCGTCCGCCCCGCCGGGCGTGGGCCCCGGATACCACCGGTCCCCTCCCCAGGGGTCGCTCCGTCGCGTGGGCCGGCGACGCAATGCTTTTCTACCGAGGACCTGCCTCGTGGCGGAGGATAGGTGTTTCCGTGGCTCCAGTGTGCAGCAACTGCGGCGCCAGCGACTTCGTTTGGGCGAACGACCTGAAGACCGGCTCGATCGGTGGCGGTACACTATCCCTTCGCTCGCGCGGGGAGCTCTCCATCGGCACCCGGATCTGCCGCTCCTGCGGTCATGCGGACCTGTTCCTCAAGGACCCGTCGATCCTGAAGATGCCGCACACGTGGAAACCGGGGGAGTTCGTCCCCATTCCCGCTCCCGCCGCGCACCACGGGGAGAAAAAGACCGAAGCGCCGTATGCCCCCGCCCCTTCCGTCTCGCCTCCGCCGCCCCCTTCCCCGCCGGCCGCACCTCCGTCACTGAGTCCCGCACCACCCCCGCCTCCGCCGCCGGAACCGATGGTCCCTCCTCCCCCGACGGACAACTACTCGATGGACGCGCCGCCCCCCCCGTCCGATACTGGATCGGGGAGCGACTCGGGCGCTCGCCGGAGCACGCGGCGTCGCAAGCCCAAGGCGTCCGACCCCGCCGCGGACTCCTCGCCCCCACCTCCGACCTGAGCCGGACCACTTTCGAGGCTCTCCGACGGACTCGCCCGGAGCGCGGGGAACGAAGACCCTCTACGCCTCGGAGACCGCGATCCGCCGACGTTCGCCGGCCGATGCGTGAACTCGGGACTGCGACGGCACGTCACCACATTCTAGGGATAGCTTCCCGTTCGGCCCGAGGGGGGCGCCGCTCGCCGAACGTATCGCACAGAATACTCTCGGGCAGGGGGAGGAAGGGGTTCTCTCGGAGGAATGAACACCGTGATCAGGCCGCGCCCCTCACGCCGTGAGCCGACGCGACGACTTGGCCCCATCCGCCCTGGTAGCCCCATCCGCCATGGTTACCGCCGGACCCTCCGCCGTTCCCCTGGCACGAGCAGCTCAGGGGAGGGGACTGTCCGTGGTGCCAGCCCCACGAGGAGCTGACGACCGTCACCGAGACGGTGTGGACGATCGCGCCCATCGAGTCGTGGATGTGCACGATGTAGTTCCCGGGCGCGAGCGGTGTCGAGTTCACGTACGTCAACGGGACGTCGACGATCAGACACTGCGTCGGCCACGGGTTGCTCTGCTCCTTGCAGACGACCTCGGTCCCGTCGGGGTACTCCACGGAGACCCCGAAGGACGTCTGTCCGACGGAGCCGTTGAGCTGGACCTGGAAGTCCGAACCCGTCTGGGCGGCGGTAGTGTTACTGGTCGCCACGAGCCCGACGTAGGGCGCCGCCTGGAAGATGCTCGGGAGCGCCGGCGACGTCGCCGTCGCGCTGGGCGTGCTCCACGCCGTCGACGTCACGCCGGACGCCGAGAGGGTCCATCCCCATCGGACCCCGACGGTCAGGTTCCCGACGGTGTCCTTCGCCATCACCGCGATGCTCACGGTCGAGAGCGTGGTCGCGTCGCCGACCCCCCCATCGAACGCAGTGGCCGCGCCGAGGGTCACGTTCTTGGTGACGGCGCTCGACCAACCCGCCGCGGAGACGTAGATATCGGTCGGAGCGAAGTAGAACGCCTGCTTGGTCGAGGCGTTGAGCGGGACCTTGACGTACACACTGGGCAAGTGGACCATCGCCCCACTATCGGCCGATGTGTAGTTGATGATCTCCACCTGGTACGAAGCGCTCAGGACCGAGCCCGCCGGGGCAGACGTCGTGGGCCCCGCGAGGGGGATCTCCAAGGCGTCGACCGGGCCCGCCGCGCTGCAGTTGCTGGTCAAGCCGTTGCCGCCATGACCCCAGCCTCCGCCACCACCACCGCCTCCGCCGCCACCCCCGCCGCAGGCGGCCGCGATCCCCGATGCCGCGAGGAGGGCGACCACGGCGATCCCGAGGGTCGTGGTGCCGTAGGGCAGTCGGAACGATTTCGGCGAGGCGGACGCGCTGGTCTCGTGTTCAACCCGGTTTTTCATAGCGTGCTCCTTTCGGGGCGATTTCGTGCAGTATAACCCGGTTCATAAATGTATGCATATGCACGTATGGACGCGCATTCTCTCCGCCGAGCGCCTATTCGGCACAAATTCTGCCCGAACGGCGCTTTCTGGCCCTCGAGTCGAGGATTGAGATACGGCGTAAGGTCTCGCGAGTCGTCCCAGGGAGGGACGCACCGCGATCTGGTGCAGGGAAGCTGTGCCCCGCACGCGATGTCCGCGTCCGCGGTCTCGATCGGAGCCGAACCGCGGGATCCGACTACTGGGTGGTCTCACGCGACGGGCTCTGTCGATCGAATCGCGGGCACTCCCCCGCGCGTGCGAACCGAGCGGACGGTGGGGCAACTGCCACCGGTCCTCGTGCGATTCCGCTCGCAATTTCTAGCGGGGCATGGATTTGAACCATGGATCTACGGGTTATGAGCCCGTCGGGATTTCAGGACGGCCGGCGACGCCGACCGCTTTCCTGACTACCCTACCCCGCTGCGGGCCGACCTATCAACCCTCGGTATAAGACGCTTAGACCGAGAAGTTTTTTCCCGCGCACGGAGGAGCGGTTCGGCGAGCGACAGGCCGATCACGGTCGAGGAGTCGTGGAGCCGACCCTCCCGAAGACGACGGTAGGCGAGCGCCACGGGAATCTCCAGTGTCCGGAGCTCCTCGGTCGCATCGGGATGACGTGTCCCCTCTCGGAGCTTTCGACCGAGGAACAGATGTCCGCGACTCACCGAGCGGTGCGGAGAGGGATAGTACCACCCGAGCGGCGTGAGCTCGCCGGCCCGGTACCCCGTCTCCTCCTCGAGTTCCCGGCCCGCCGCGTGCCGGGGGGCTTCGTTCGGTTCCAATCGTCCGCCGGGAAGCTCGAGCAGCGAGGCGTTGAGCGCCGGACGGTAGTTCTGAACGAAAACGATCTTTCCGTCGACGGTGACGGGGACTACACACGCAAAGGAGGGAGATACCAGACGTAAGTTGGCGATCCTTCCGCCCCGCGGCGTACTCAGTATGTCCTCGTGCGCCGTGACGAACGGATTCTGGTACACCACGCGCGTCGACCGGCGCGCCCATCGGGCCACGGGTTGGGCAGCGGGGCGCCCGTCTTAACTGTCCGTGAAGAACCGATCCGGACAGCGACGGCTCCGTTGGATGGTCGCCTGCCTGTGGGCGGGAAGCAAGATACGGAGAGCGTACATGGGGCCGCGAACGCCGAGCGGAGTGACGCCACGATGGTCAGCGGGGGGAACACCACGGAGAACGCACCGGCGCTGTCGAGCTCCAGCTCCGTGGTTCCGAAGACAGCGGAGACCTTCGACCGGCATTACGCCAACCGCGTCATGCTGCTGCTGGCGGGGATCGTACTGGTGGTGCTGTACATCGAGGGGATGCTCACCCCGTCGCTGCCTACAATCCAGGCAGACTTCGGGGTCGATGCCGCCCAGGTAACGCTCGTCATCTCCGCATACGCCGCCGCTGGGGTGGCGCTCAGTCCGGTCATCGGCAAGCTCGGGGACATCTACGGGAAACGGAAGATCATGATCGGCGTGATGTTCACCTACGCCGCCGCGGTCACGGTCACCGGCTTCTCCCCCACCTTCGCGTTCATGGTCGGCGCACGAGCCATCCAGGGCGTCGGACTGACCATCCTTCCGCTCGGCATGTCGCTGATGCGGGAGGAGTTCCCCCGGGAGATGGTCCCCCGGGCCCAAGGGATCCTGAGTGCGATGTTCGGGATCGGTTTCGCCATCAGCCTACCCCTCGGGTCGTGGGTCTCCCAGGATTACGGATGGCGCTGGACCTACCATTCGGCAGTACCGTTCGTGATCCTCCTCGCCGTCCTCGTTTTCCTACTCGTCAAGGAGTCACCCTATCGTCGACCGAACACCCCGGTCGATTATCTGGGCGCCTTGTTCCTGGGTCTCGGTCTGGCAGGGATCGTCGCGGCCCTATCGCAGGGAGAATCGTGGGGTTGGACCTCGCCGCTGACCTTGGGATTCGTGTTCCTGGGACTGATCATGTTCGTTCCGTTCGTCCTCGTCGAGCGGCGGCTGACCCTCCAGAAACGCGAGCCGATCGTGGACGTACATCTGCTGACGGAACGGAACGTCGCCGTCACCAACGTCGTCCTCACCGTCGCCGGCCTCGGGATGTACATGGCGCTGTTCACGCTGATCTACCAGTTCGAGTATCCGCTGGCCTCCGGCGGATACAATCACGCGTGCGCCACGCTGTCCAACTGTAGCTTCGGGATCCTGTCCGCCGGCATCGACATCCTTCCGTTGGCCGTCGGAATGACGATCGTCGCCTTGATCGCGAGCGTCGTGGTCTCGCGAGTCGGAGTAAAGCCGCTCGCCATCACCGGCGGGTTCGTCACCGCCTTCGGATTCGCGCTGGAGGCCTTTGCCACCACGTTGACCACCGCGCTCGTCGTCGAGGTCGTCATCGGTGCGGGGATCGGGCTTCTGAATGCATCGATCATCAACCTACTCGTCCTGACGGTGGACCCCAAGGATATGGGTCAGGCGACGGCCATGAACAACGTGTTCCGGAATGTGGGCGGAAGCGTGGGGGCTCCGATCGCTGGTTCCTTGCTGGCCACGTACTTGCTGACCAGCGGATCGTTCGCGGGCGTCTTCCCGGCGCACGTGGCCTTCCAGTATGCGTTCCTCATTGCCGCCGTGGTTACCGTGGTCGGGACGGTGACGGTGTTCTTCGCGCAGGAGGTCTTGGGATCTCGCCGGCACGCAAAGTTCGCCCACCTACCGACGCTCCCGCGCAAAACCCGAGCCGCGCGCGGCGCTGCGTCGCCCCGACCCAACCCGATTCCCGAGGTACCGGGTCCTCAGGTAGAGGGGCTCCCGCCTCACTGAACACCCTCCGCTGACCGGGGGACCGACGGTGCGACGTTGTGCATCGCCGGGCGTCCGTCACGGACGAGATCGGTGCTGGAAGCGCTAATAGGCCGACTCGGGTGAGCCGCGGGGAATGAAGCTGGCCAGCCGCCCGGCGCTGATCGCCCTCGCCGTGACCGTTCTGATGGTCGCCTCTTCGTTCGGGGTTATCGGGGCCGGAGTGCTCTCGGGGCCGTCCGGCACGTCGGTACCTCAGCCTGCCCCTACGGCGACCCCGGGAATCGCCGCGCAGGCCCCGGGCGCTGCGGGAGCCGGTGCGCTCTCCTCGGGGAAGCTGACGATGTCTCCGTTCGATCAAAGGGTCCTCGAGACGGTGCACGCGTTGACAGCGGACGGTGTTCCGACCGACCGGATCCGCGTCCCCTATACCGGCGCCCCGGCCCAGATCGTGAATGGAGTCGTCGTACCGGGGGATGCCGTGTCAGGCTCCCCCGTAACTCCGTACGCCAGCGACGCACCCGCGCCTTCCGGTATCGCCTATTACGGCGAAAGCGACCCGAGCGGGACGATCCAGACGACGACCCTCGATGCTTCCAGCGTGGTCGGGAGCTTGAGCGTGAATCAGTTGAAGACGCTCTACCTGGATACGGACACACCGGACCAGTGGGGGATCCAGCTCAATTCGGTGCTCACGAACGTCACGCTCCAGGGGACCCGGGGATATGATTTCTGGACCCAGAACGCCGTCAACTACATCCAGCAGAACGAGACGCTAAGCTTTGGAGAGGACACCTGGAACTTTTCGAGCCCGTACTCGACGGTACCCACCGACAACTCGACGATCGCGAGCCACAATCCGAACGGCTCCGTCGCTGTGGGCCTGTACATCGGCGAGGGCCCCTTCCTCTTCGCGCCGCGACCGTTCAACCTCACGCTCTACCTGAATTCGTCCGTGACACCCGCAGGGGATCAAGAACTCTGGTTCAATTACACGCTCTCCACGCCCGGCGGCCACCGAACGAGTGCCAACTACGACTGGATCGTGTTCAACTCCACCAATCCGTCGCACCCGGCCACGGTCGGTATCGCACCGTTCGAGGCGAGCGGGACGCAGCTCGACCCCGCCGGATCCCCCGACGATTTTGAGCTCGATTATGGCATCGGCGCCTTCGACGGTGCCACGAACGACGTGCTGGCGGCCAACGCCTCCGCGGAGTTGGACTACTGCCCGATCGCGACCGCGTCGTGCAGCTCGAGCCAGTTCCAATCCGTGCCGGCCGCCGTGGATTATGGAGGAGAAACGGGAGAGACCTCCTCCGGCCTCAGCTTTACCTACGCAGGCACCAGCGAAACGGCGACGGCCGGCCCGTTCACGCTCCGGGGATTGTGGGGATACTCGGGGGCGGCGGGCTCCACGCCCGGGTCCACCCCGGTAGTGAACCAGATCACGGTCTCCGGAGCTCCGGATTCGCCCACCGTCATGCCCTACGTGTTCGCCTTCTTCCGCACGTCGGCGACCCCGGACACTTCCTTCGAGTGGGCCCCCGACGTGCCCCTCTGGCACCTCGCTCCCGGGACCTACGACTACGAGCTCATGCTCGCGGACTACCAGGAGAAAACCGGAACGATCGTCGTCGGCGTCACGCCGACCGTCCTTTCGGTCGCGTTGCCCTACGACCGGACGGTCGGGGTGTACACCCCGCTCTGGGCGTTCAATAACTCTGCGCTCGCAGGCATCTCCACGTCCGGGGACGGCACCCTCTCCGACCAGTACGCCCTGTTCAACAACACCGATGCCGGTTGTTCGACGTGCGGCGGCGCCACGGGCGGGAACCTCTCCGCGATATTCCAGGCCTACAACGACTGGGTCTTCCCCGTCTTCGTGGGAGTCCTTCTGGACGGCACGAACGCGTACGCGAACCTCGACCAGCCGGTCGGCTTCTCCGTCCCCACCGTCGACCCGTACGGAGACAACCCCCCCAACACCGTGACCGACCTGCAGATCGAGTTCGTCTCGACCCAGCACGTCACCCTTTCGAACGACGCGCGGGCGGGCGGCTGGCCGGTCTATCTCCAGCTGACGACGCTCGCCGGCTACGTTCCCTCCTCCCAGAACCCGTTCCCGGACGCCAACGTCGTTCTCTGGAACTCGTCCCACGACCTTCTGAGGTCGAACACGTTCGTGCCGTACCCCGACTGCTGGGGTCCGACGGACCTCCTCCTCTACGGAGGGACCCGGAACACCATCTGGGGCAACACGCTCGAGAACGCCTCGGGACCGACCGGTTCGGACGGGTGCTACGCCGGCCTCGCAGAATCGGAGAGCGGGGACCTGATCTACAACAACAACTTCTCGGTCGAAAACCCGACCGTCTACCTTCCGTTCGACATCTACAACGACTCGTGCCCCGACGGATACTCGGGCCAGTGCGGACCGATGACCGTAGCGAATTACGTCGACACGTGGAACGTGACGCTCCAACCGGCGAGCGCGGTCTCGGCGACCGTGAACGGATTCGCCCTGTCGGGGGACATCCTGGGCCCCGCCTGCACGCTCCAGGGAGGGAACTACTGGTGGGACTACGGGAACGCGCTCAATCCCTACGGTTCGCTCCCGTTCGTGAACCGCTACAACTACTCGGACCTGGCGCCGGATTTCCCGCCCAGCTTCTCCGACGTCCAGAGTAGCATCACCTCGGGCGGAGACTACCTACCGCTGACGCACGCGACCTGCTCCACCTCCATCACCCTCAGCCAGGGTCAAGGCCCGGTCGGGGCGGACTTCATGGTGAGAGGGACCGGGTTCAGCCTCCGGTCCCCCGCGACGGTGTCGTTCAACGGCGGCCTGCTCACCCCAATCGCGTGCACGAAGGGGACCTTCGTCGGCACGACGATCACGACCACGAACGCGGGAGCGTTCCGATGCACCTTCGCGGTCCCGTCCGAGCCCAAGGGATTCTACTCCGTGGTCGCCACGAATTCGGCCACGGGCACGCCGACCGTCGCGAAGACGTTCAAGGTCACCGTACCGGCGATCGAGCTGACCCCGCATACCGGGCTTCCCGGTTCGTCGTACACCGTGATCGGCTGGGGATTCAACGTCCGTTCGGGGGCCACTGTCAGCTTCAGCAACGGCGTGAGTTTCGTGCTGCAAACGCCCACCTCGTGCTCGGTCGGAACGGTCAGCGGGAGCAGCATCACCACGAACGCCACGGGTGGGTTCGTCTGCACGTTCTCGGTCCCGGCCCTCGGCCACGGAGAGTACGCCGTGGTGGGCACCGACCGCTCGACGGGGGCCCAGACCGCGGAGAAATTCTTCAAGGTGGCGTGACCGGGATCCGGCGGGGGCCGGGTCCCACTCCTGCGGGGACGTTGACCCCAGAGTGCGACTATCCGTAGGGTCGGGAGTGCCGCCCCAGGTTTCTAAGTACTCCTCGGGAAGCCCGAGAGCTAGAATCTCGAGGAGTCGGGTCCGCCGCACACATCGCACCCCCGGACCCTCAGCAGTCGGGTGCTCGCCCGCGGCGAAGATACGGGCCGCCGGAGGCACAGGTCGATGTGTTCCACGCCGCGGCAATTCGAGGACCCCGATGCGTGCTCTCCGTGCGTACCAGCACCGGTCGGCTGTCTGCCGCGGGGCGTACGGGGGCCGCCCCCACCGGACCGCGCGATCACCGAGGCGGATCCGGACCCTTCGCGGCGGGCCATGAGGATCGGCCGACGGGCACTCCTTCAGATCGCGTGCGCTTCGATGAGATCCTGGTTGGGTCGGGACGGCCGAACGGCGGTGAGGGAGAACCCAGCCCTCCCGAGAAGGGATTGCCAGTCTGCCTTCGTTCGCTCGCGCCCCCCCGTCATCACCATCATGACGAGGTCGAGCCAGAGACGAGCGGGCGACACGCCGTCCTCGGGCAGCACGCCCTCCACGAGGAGGAGTACGTCACCGGTGGACATCACTTTGCGACAGTTGGCGAGCAGGAGAAGCGCCTTCTCGTCCGGCCAATCGTGCAGAACGCGGGACATCACATACACGTCTCCCCCGGGAGGTACTGCGTCGAACGCAGAGCCCGTTCGAACCTCGCATCGATCCGCCACCTCGGAAGCTTGGAGGACCGCCGCCGCTCCGGCCAGCGCCGCGGCTTGGTCAAATAGGATCCCGCGGAGTTCGGGGTGAGCGCGTAGCGCGGACGCGATCAGCGTTCCGTTTCCGCCACCGACGTCGACCAGCAGCTTGTGGTGACCCAGGTCGTATCCTTCCAGTGGATCTCCGGCAATCTGGACGGACCAGGCCATCAGCTTGTTGAACGTCGCCGAGGCTTCGGGATGTTGCGCCAGATACTCGAAATGGCCCATGCCGTATACGTGATCGAACGCGGTGTCCCCGGTCCGGACGCAGTGGAGCAGGTCCCCCCACGCGCGGTACGGCTCCTCCCCGGCGAAGATCGAGGTCATGGCCATGGAACCCTGGGGGTGGCTTGCCAACAGCTTTCCCACCTCGGTCAGGCCAAAGCGGCCCCGCTCGTCCGTGCTCAGAACTCCAATGGACGACAAGGCCCTCAGGATTCGGTAGAGGTGATTGGGCTGGACCCCCGCCTCGGCGGCCAACGAGCTCGCGTCCCTCGGGCCCGCGGAGAGCGCATCGGGAATCCCAAGCCTCGTGACGACGTAGAGCGCCTGGGTGACCCGATAGCCCCCTATCAACCTCAGGAGAGTGGTTTCCGGGGGTTCGTTGGACGGGTCGGTCACGATCTACTCGCTGGCCAGCGCGGGCCCGCATATGACAACTCTCCGAGTCCACCTCGAGCGGACACTCTCGCCGGAACGTCCGCGGGCGCCGGTCGTCCCGTACCTATCGGAAAGGGGCGGAGGAGAGAGTGGGCGGAGCGTCGCCGACTCCAGGGACCATTTCTCGTGAAAA
>Ga0209274_10000382_pt1 | contig 28770 bp, 23 predicted proteins | sample HubBroMetageREF1_FD_188343 | JGI IMG/M metagenome (GOLD analysis project Ga0209274, IMG submission 188343) | Reference soil microbial communities from the Hubbard Brook experimental Forest, New Hampshire, USA - Hubbard Brook CCASE Soil... | ecosystem: Environmental > Terrestrial > Soil >...
ACAGATGGGAGCAAATTGGGACGCGCCCTAGCTTGGCAAATCCATCAACCAATGCTCAATATCGCCGCTAAAATCAAAAGCCCCACCTGAAGGCGGGGCCATGAGTTGTCTGATCCGGGCGACAGAATAGGATTCAAATTACGAACCGAAGAGCTTGCGACGGAATACTCCGGCCATAGCTACCAGACCTGTTCCGAACAGACTCAGAGTCTGAGGTTCCGGTGCGGAGAGTTGAGTGCTGCCCAGACTGGCGTGCCCAATACCTTGATTCAGCTGTTGTCCGTTCAAGATGGAAATGTCCTGAGTCGTTGTTCCACTCACCATGCGGCCGGTATAGAGCATGCCGGAGATGTCGCCGGTGAGAGCATAAGTCGATTCTGGACCCACCTTGCTGATCAGCGTCCAATCCACCGGACCGCTGAAGCTACCGGTAAAGATCACTCCCTTGGGTTGTCCATACATGCCCGCGCCATCCACGTCAAAGGTCGACCCGGTGGCTGAAAACACGCCGCCAGCCGCGACTGAGCCGCTCAAAAGAACGCCGGTCGAGTAGCTGACGGTACCAAGAGAGTGTCCCTTCGGAGCCAAGAGACCATTGAATGCCATGAGCTCCGATCCTGCCGAACTGATGGTTGATGCTCCGATCGTCCCCAATCCTCCGGTTCCCGCCATATCGGAGATCGCAATCGTACCGTATTCGTTGACCAGAGTAATGCCATCTGCCCAGGCAGCCATCGGCAACGCCACCGCCAGCAACGCTAGTACCGCCATTACGCACTTCATGTTGTTCGTTCCTCCGAAATTTCTTCTTTTCCGCAATTCGCCCATGACTTCTTAGGATCGGCGGAATGCAAAGACGAGCCCTTGGAGCGAGCAACGAGCGAGAAACCGTCGTCTTCCTGAGGTTTCTGCCTGCTCCTTGAGACCATCCAGAAGCGAATTCCTTCCATTAGAGCGAGTATCCAGGAAGACACCTATCGGGTAGAACACCTACAGGAAGCGGAGAAGAAATGTAGCGTCCCAGCAGCTTCATTTGGAGCGAGTCCCTTTGTTTTGTTTAGTTTGGGCGATTCCTCAGAAAGGGTCTGTGGATCGATCAACGTAGATCGATCAAATAAGAGCAGTGCTACCAAAATCAAAAGCCCCGCCTTGCGGCGGGGCCATGAGTTGAGTGTTCTGGGCGAACCAACTAATCTTAAGCTATCCTTTGATCAGCTTGCGACGGAACATCCCGGCGACAGCCACAAGTCCCGTTCCCAGCAGACCCAGAGTTCCTGGTTCTGGGGTGGCGATTCCCGTGGTGCCCATCGTGATGTGTCCGATGCCTTGGTTGAGCTGTCCCTTAGAGCTGATTTGAACGTTCTGGCTCGTTTGTGCATTCGTTATCGCAATGCCGTTGTACAACGTGCCTGTGAGCGAACCGCTCAAAGTGTAGGTCGATGACTGTTTACCAGCGCTATCCAAGGTCCAGAGAATCGGACCGCTGAAGCTGCCGGTGAAGAGCGCACAACCTGAGCCGCAATGCATACCCGTTAATGTGCTTGCCCAGGTGCCCGTGCCTATGATGTCAAACGATGACCCGGCCGCGTTAAACACTCCGCCGCCTGAGATTGAACCGCTGGCAAGCGTGCCGGTCGCGTAGTTGACCCTGCCAAGATCGCCGGTGGTGCCGTTCCATTGAGTCAGCTCGGATCCCTTCGAAGTGATCGTTGACACACCTACTGTCCCGAATCCCCCCGTTCCAAACATACCGGTAATAGCAATGGTACCACCCTGATTCGTTGTGATGATGTCCGCCCAAGCGGCAATTGGCAAAGCCATTGCCAGTGTAAGTACTGCTAGAACTACCACTCGCCTCATGTTAATTCCCTCCCAATTTTTTTTCATTTTCCCCGATTCGCCCTGGAAACTTGTGCCCAGGGTATAGGTCGCCTGCCATCCTCAGTGCACTTACGGTTCCAAAACGGCCAAAGCTCATTGCTACTATTTATCAATAGCTTACAACCGTTTTTCTGGCCGTTCTGAATCTTGGAATGCAATCTGCTGCACACTAGCAACAATCGCTTTCCCCGACTACCCAAAAGCCCAATCCCGCGGTCAGTCTGCCTGGCTGCGAAACGGAACCTCTGTGGGCTAGGAATCGGTGGGGGGATTCTCGCAATGAAAAGCAGAAGCTGGCATTTCGAGGCCCGTTTCCTGAACCCGGATGCGACCGGAAGTAACCAGTCGCAAGGTGACCCATGCTACCACAATTCCAAAATTTGGCAAGTGGCTCTTTTGTGCCATTCAAGCGCTCAGAGGTGGAATCACGACTACCGCCCGGTCGCCCTATCTTCCGGGGCGAGAAATTCCAGAGTAGGGCGGTTTTGGGGCCATTGGGAATCCTTATATGGATCCCGGGCACTTCTTAATTTTGGTGGTTCTTAATTGCGGCTCTCAACTTATTGTGGTGAAGTTTTCCGCCCGACTACCTGCCCGGGTTATCTGCGAGCATGGGAACCTTTTGACTTTTACCCGAGGTCAGACTGCGGTAAGCAGCGTCCAGAATGAGTTGGTTCTGCCAACCTTCCTGGCCCGGAACTGAAAACACTTCCCGGCCTTCGACCGCGGCCGCGAAGCTGTCTACCTGCTTGGCGTAGGCAAGCCCGTTGGAAGCCGTCTCTTCGGCGACGAGTTGTCCGGCGCGCCAAAGCTCCAACGTAATCAGCCGTTCCACATTTAGCGCATCGTCGGCCCGAACGACGCCGGCGTCGCCGACGATCTCCAATGGCGTGCGATAGTGGGCACGAGTTGAAACCAGTACCGTGGCCAGCGTTCCGCGCGCAAACTCCAGGCTCAGGACGGCGGCCGCTTCCACGTCGCCCGACTGCTCATCCAGATCAAGCCCGTCCGGACGCCCGACAACCGTTACCAGCCGGGGCTCATCCTGCAGGATGTAGCGCAAGGCATCGATACAATGGACACCCACGTCGGCGATGGGCCCGCCCCCTGCGATCGAGCGATTGTAGAGCCAGGTACGGGCATGGCCCACACCGGGATAGGAGAACTCCGCCCGCGCAAAGATGGGGCGGCCAATGTCGCCGGCGGCGACGCGCTTGCGGAATATTGCGGTGCTTTCTTCAAAGCGAAAAACCTGGGCGACGCCAAGAAGAACGGCGGCGTGGCGGGCGGCTTCGACCATCTGGCGGCATTCGTCCGCGTTCATGCCCATAGGCTTTTCGCACAGCACCGGCTTGCGGGCGGCAACCGCGGTGAGCACGTCCTGCAGGTGGCAGGCATTGGGAGTGGTGACCAGCACGGCATCGACTTCGGGGCAACGGCTGAGTTCTTCGGTGGATGCAAACACATGCTGGATGCCATACTGTGCGGCCGCTTCGCGTGCCTTGGTGGAATCTCGCCGCGACAGCGCGACCACTTTGCAGTTGCGGGCAAGCGCGAAGCCCGGCATCAGCCGCCGGACAGCGTGCAATCCGAACCCTGCGATGCCAAAGCGAATCATCGGAATGTGAACGTCAAGGGTCGCTCGAAAGCATTCTACATGCGCCGCCGACAGTGCCCCGTGGCCGAAGGAGGTCTCAGGTGTTAGGTGTTAGCTCCTGGGAAAACCGAGCAACGGATAAGAACTTCCAAGATTTTCCTGAGAACTGAGACCTGACACCTGAGACCTTATCCTTGCCGCAACTCGGCAAGCAGTTTCGGATCGATATTCCCGCCGCTGATCAAGGCCACGTTGATCTTCGTGTTGGGCAACTCCGAGGCGTGGAAGAGAAACGCTGCTGAAGCAACGGCGCCACTCGGCTCCGCCACTGTTTGGGCATTCGCACTGAGTGCGCGAGTGGCCTCGCGAATTTCGTCCTCGGTAACGCTGACGATGTCGTCCACATAGGCGCGGATATGCTCAAAATTGATCGCGCCAATGCTCTGGGTGCGAAGACCGTCGGCGAGGGTCCGCGAGACTTGCTCCACCGGGAATGAGACGATGCGGCCGGCGCGCAGGCTGGCCCGAGCATCAGCGGCAAGTTCGGGCTCAACGCCAATCACCTTGATCTGGGGTTGGCCAAGCTTGGGATTCCTTAGAGGATTGCTGAGTTTGATGGCGGCCGAGACGCCGCTGATCAACCCGCCTCCACCCACCGGGACGAGCACGGTTTCAACTCCTGGCAGGTCTTCGAGAACTTCGAGCCCAACGGTTCCCTGGCCGGCAATGATCTTTTCGTCATTGTAGGGAGGCACGATCACATAGCCATGCGCGGCAGCCAGTTCTTCGGCGCGCAGCCGGCGCTCTTCGCTGCTGGGACCAACGGTGACGATCTCCGCTCCAAGGGCGGCGGTGGCTTCGAGCTTATTCTTCGGAGCATTGTCCGGCATGACGATGATCGCCCTCACGCCCAGCGCGCGAGCCGCGTAAGCCACGCCTTGCGCATGATTGCCGCTGGAATACGAGATGACTCCGAGGCGGCGTTCTTCGTCTCCAAGCGACGCAACCTTGTTATAAGCGCCCCGCAGTTTGAAGGCCCCGATGGGCTGCAGGTTTTCTAGTTTGAGGAAAAGCTTGCGCTGATCCGCCGCGCGCGTCCATTCGAGTAGGGGAGTGCGGACGGCAATGCCGCGGAGGAGGGTTTGGGCGGCGCGAATGTCAGCCAGGGTTACGATGCAGGGCTTCTCCTCTGTGTCTCGGCGGTGAAAAGTTCTCAAATCTCCAGTATCACCGGCATAATCAGCGGCCGCCGCTGCGTCTGCCGCGAGATGTAGCGCTTCAAATCGGTGCGGATTTTTTCTTTGATCACGCCATAGTCGGCTTTTTCTTCGGCGCTAGAGGCATTCAGCGTCTCCATGACGATCTCGCGGGCGCGCTCGATCAGGCCATTATCTCCGGGATTGAATCCACGCGTCACAATCTCGGGCGAAGTTTCGACGCGGCCGGTGTGCTTGTTGATGGCGATGATCGGCATCACGAAACCGTCTTCGCTGAGGTGGCGGCGGTCAGTAATGACGACGTCTTCGACCACGTCGGTGCGTGAGCCGGAATCGATGCAGACGCGGCCTATGTTGACCCTCCCGGCCTTGCGGGCGCCGAGTTCGTCGATTTCGAGAACGTCTCCACTCTCGATCAGCAGCACGCTGCCAACTGCTCCCTTCATGGACCCAGCGAGTTCGGCATGTAACTTAAGCTGCCGGAATTCGCCGTGAATCGGAACAAAATACTTCGGGCGCACCAGGTTGATGATGAGCTTCAATTCTTCCTGGCTGGCGTGTCCGCTGACATGGATCGGCGGGTAAGAGCCGTCGTCGTAGATGACGAACGCCTCGCGGCGGAACAAGTGGTCCACCATGCGGTAAATGGCTTTTTCGTTGCCGGGGATGATGCGCGAAGACAGGACCACTGTATCGCCCTTTTCAATTTTCGCGTGCTTGTGATTATCGACCGCCGCCCGCGACAGCGCCGACATGGGCTCGCCCTGGGTGCCGCTGATCAGCACGCACACTTTTTCCGGCGGGAAGTTTTTCATTTCGCCGGGATGGATCAGCATGCCCTCTGGGATCTGGATATAGCCCAGGTCTTCGGCAATCTCGGAGGAGCCATTCATGGAGCGGCCAATGAAACAGATTTTGCGGCCGTGTTCGCGCGCCATGTCGACGGTCAGCTTGATGCGGTGAATGGACGACGAAAAACAGGAGATGAACAGACGCCGCTTGGTGCGAACGAACACCTCTTCGAACTTGCGGTGCACGGCGCGCTCGCTCGGTGTGTAGCCCTTGCGCTCGACGTTGGTGGAATCCTGCAGGAGCAACAGCACTCCCTCTTTGCCGTACTCGGCGAAACCGTGCAGGTCGAAGAGGCGATTGTCGGTGGGCGTGGGATCGACTTTGAAGTCGCCGGTATGCAGCACCACGCCGAGCGGCGTGTGGATGGCAAGCGCGACACAATCGACCAGGCTGTGCGTGACCTGCAGCGGATGAATAGTGAAAGGTCCAACCTTGAAACGTTCTCCGGGACGAATTTCACGCAGATCGGAATTGTCGAGGAGCTGGTGTTCGTCGAGCTTGTCTTCGACATAAGCCAGCGTGAACTCGGTGCCCCAAACGGGAACATTCAGCTCGCTGAGAATCCAGGGCAGAGCGCCGATATGGTCTTCGTGGCCGTGCGTGAGGACGATGCCGCGCACCAGCTTGCGATTTTCAAGAAGATAAGAAATGTCGGGGACGACGATGTCGACTCCCAGCAACTCTGCTTCGGGGAACATGAGGCCGGCGTCGATCACGACGATGTCATCGCCGTAGCGGATGGCCATGCAGTTCATACCGAACTCGCCCATGCCGCCCAGCGGAACTATGTGCAGTTTTTCTTTTGACATTATTAAAGTCGATGCTAGCACACGGTAACGTTCGTGTAGAGACGGGGCTGGCCCCGTCTGCTTTGGACGCGGCGGAGAAACGGCAAGCCGCGTCTCTACAGCGAATGGTTGGCGGGGTTAGGGCGGCTGATAAAATTATATTAGAAGATGGCCGACGAAAAGAAATCATGGATGCGGCGGCGGGTTGAAGGCGCGATCCGCGGAGGTCTGACTCGCACCTACGACACGATCAAAGTTGATCCCGGGCGCTTCCTGATGCAGATGCGCGCGGCGCACGCTTTACCGCTGGCCACGTTCCACGGCGTCTACACGCTGCCAATCGAACGCCTCGACGATGTGGCGGAGTCGGTGATCCGCGGCGCCACGAAGCTGGCGGCGGCGGAGGGAGCTGGGTTTGGGCTTGGCGGAATCCTCACCATCGTTCCCGACCTCGGCATTCTCTCTGCGATTACCATGCGCACCATCCAGAAGCTAAGCCTGATATATGGCTTCGAGTTAAACACCGACGAAGAGATTGCCGAACTCTGGATTGCAGCCGCCAGCGCCGCTGGAGTCGACATCAGCCGCGAATTGCTGGAAAAAGAAGTGGTCAACCGTTTCGTGCCGAAGGTAATTCAGCGCATCGCTGCACAGGCTGGCGCCGATGTGGTGGAGAAGTGGGCGGGACGCTTGATTCCGGTTGCCAGCTCAGCGATAGGATGCGCGCTGAACTATTACTTCGTACGGGCATGGGGCCGGCGGGCGCGGGCGCATTTCCGCGCCAAGCATCTCGAAGCGCGGCAGAGGCTTGCGGCGGAACAAGGGCAACTTCCGGCTGCGCCTGCGCTGCCTCGATAGTGAGCCCAAAACATCCACGGGGCCGGGAAAACCTCCGTCTCTACCGCAGCCACTCCTCCAACTCAATCCCGCGCTCGGTTTTCTCGTCGCGGTACTTGACGATCACCGGCGTGTAGAGCGAGAGATTCCACTCCGCTCCTTTACCTTTGTTCACGGCGCGCGAGCCGGGGACGACGACAGCATCCTCTGGAACCTCCAGCGGCCGCTCGGCGGACGCCCGGTAGATTTCGCCGCGCACCAGATCGTAGAGCGGCGTGGAGCGAGTCAGAATCGTTCCCGCTCCCAAGACGGCGCGGGCGCGGACCAGCGTGCCCTCGTACACTCCGCAATTGCCGCCGACGAGGACATCGTCTTCGATGATCACCGGAGCGGCGTTGATCGGTTCGAGCACGCCTCCGACCTGCGCGGCGGCGCTCAGGTGCACGCGTTTGCCAACCTGCGCGCAGGAACCGACCAGCGCATGCGAGTCGATCATCGAGCCTTCATCCACATAGGCGCCCACGTTGATAAACATGGGAGGCATGCAGATAACTGACGGCGCAACATAAGCCCCTTCGCGGATGGACGATCCACCCGGCACCAGGCGAACACGATCGGCGAGGGTGAGACGGCGGGCAGGGAAGGTGTCCTTGTCGACAAAGGAGAGCACGTCGCCGTCCGACATTTCCCGTAATTCGCCGAGCCGAAAGCCGAGCAGGATGCCCTGTTTCACCCAGGCGTTCGTGATCCAGCATCCATCGATTTTCTCAGCGGCGCGAACTTCGCCGCGCGTAAGGGCCGCGCGGAATTCGAAAAAAGTGCGTCGGGCTGCGTCGGCATTGCCGATGGATTCGCCCATCGACAAACGTTCAACGGCCGACTTCAGAGTGGATAAAGTGTCCGACATGGGAAGGCTAATAGTCGACCCTCAATTTAGGGCACGAGCCCCACGGGAACTCAGCATATGTCGCGGTCACGATATGCGGCGGTTCAACGTCATTGCTTCCGCCTCCCTTCCACATCGAGGTGCACTGCACACTTGGTTCCGCTTCACGGCTGAACAGCAACCCGAATACAGGAGTAAACGCCGGAGTATTACAGGGCCCGAGGTCACGGCTTTTCGGCGAGACAACCGCAAGTTGGACGTCGACGTTCGGCGCGTACACGAACAGGTCTCCCCGTTGCGAGCGGTACACGCCTGCCCCGACTGCAGCTCGGCTAGCACAAGACGCGCGACCATGCGGCATCAGCCAGTGCGGCCGCGAACTAATGAGACTTCCGCTAAAAACCGCCATTAGTAGCAGGAGAAGAGCTGCGAGTTTCCTCCGGGCAGTCATAAGCAAGTATGTCACTAGCGAATCTACCGCAGGGATATTTATGAGACCGGCTCTAAAGAAAACAAAAGCCAAGAGCTGTCTGCTGCCTTACCCCACGCACTTGCATTCGCTGCGGATCAGCACTCCGGGCATCTGATGCGTCGCCTCGCGCGCCTCGGCGAGAGTGTTGTACGGCCCATGCCAGCGCGAATGATTGGCATCGTGGCCGGCGGGGCGTCCCTTGCCGGAACTGCACTGTCCGCAAGATGCGCGGTGCAGCATCGCCTTGTGCGGGCCGGCCGCCCAATTTTCGTAAATGTAGAATTCAGTGGCCGCGGCCGGCGGAGCGGCGGCCCGGGCAATCAATCCCGCGTCGGTTGCGATCTTCTGCAGCTTCGAGCGCGTGTCGCGGCGCATGGGAAGCAAGGGCAGGCGATAGACTTCTTCGATCTTGCCCATCATCGCCAGCACAGCCTTCACCGGCAGCGGGCTCGACTCGATGAAGTTGGCCAGCATCAGCGGAAGATATTTGCGGTGAATGGTGCGCGCCGTGGGCCAGTCACTATTTAAAGCGGCGCGCGTCATCTCCGCCATCTCGCGCGGAATTTCGTTGGATGCAACCGAGATCACGCCCACGCCGCCCAGCGCGATCACCGGCAAAGTGACTGCGTCGTCGCCGGAGAGAACGAGAAAATGCTCTGGCACCACGTTCAGCACTTCGGCAATCTGCGTCATGTTGCCGCTGGCTTCCTTCACGCCGGCGATATTTGGAACCTCACACAGCCGGGCCACCGTTGCCGGTTCGAGATTGGCGGAGGTGCGGCCGGGAACGTTATAGAGAATAATCGGCTTGTCGACCGCTTCTGCGATCGCGCGAAAGTGCCGGTATTGGCCCTCCTGCGTCGGCTTGTTGTAGTAAGGCGATGCAGTAAGGATGGCATTAACACCCGGCCGCGCCGCCACTTCTTTCGCTTTGGCAACGGCCTCCTGCGTCGAGTTCGAGGTGGCGCCGGCAACGATCGGGACGCGTCCGGCCGCGACTTCAATGGTCAGGTCGATTACGCGCAGCCACTCGTCGTGATTAAGCGTGGGAGTTTCTCCCGTGGTGCCGCAGGGAATCAGGAAATCGATGCCCGATTCGATCTGCCACGTGACCAGATTGCGCAGCGCATTTTCGTCGACCGCGCCGTCCTGAGAGAACGGTGTAACCAGCGCCGTACCACAGCCTCGCAGTTGCATGGGTTAAGAATAACTCTTCTCGCGAGCGCTTGCATGGGCAGGCTACAGCTCCCGCCAGACGTTGCGGAACTCGTAGAATCCCGTTTTCCCCGTCAGCCACTCGGCCGCTCGCACCGCGCCTTCAGCGTATCCCTGGCGGGACTTGGCGTCGTGGCACAAGTACAGGCTATCGCCGACGGAATTGAGAACCACTTCGTGCATGCCGACCGCGTCACCTTCGCGAAACGAGACGATCTCAACCTCCTTTCCTCCGGACTCGCGCACGATCTTCTGAATCGTGATGGCCGTTCCCGAGGGGGCGTCTTTTTTTTGCGCATAATGACGCTCAAAAATCTGGCCCGAGTATTCGTATTTGAGGGCAGCCCCGGCGGTCGCGACGATCTCGAAAAACAGGTTCACGCCGATGGAAAAATTCGGTCCGTAGAGGAAGCCAGTGTTTGCCGCGAGCACCATCTCGCGCAAGCGCGGCACGTGGTCGTACCAGCCGGTGGTTCCGATCACGACATTTGTTTTCGCCCGAATGCAGGCTTCCGCATTGGCAACCACCGCCGCAGGCGTAGTGAAGTCGATTACACCGTCGATCCCGGCAAGTGCATCCGGCGTAAGAGCTTCGGTGTCGCTGTTTTCAGCAGCGGAGAGGACGCCCACATGATGCCGGCGCGAGCGCGCGACCTCCGCCACCAGCGCCCCTGTCTTGCCACGGCCAAGAATTAGAAGATTCATGCTGAAACCTTTCACCGCCGCGACGCCGGGGACGCAGAGGAATCCGGAAAGCAAGATGTTTCGTTCCGATCTTAGTTTTCTCCGCGTCCTCGGCTCTTCGGCGGTGAAAACAACTTTACGCGAAGACTTCCGGATCCACCTCCGCGAAAAACGCATGGTGCAGGCGGCGGACCACCTCGGCCGCGTCGTCCTCTTCAATCACAAAGGTCAGATTAATTTCGGAGGCGCCCTGCGAGATCATGCGGATCTTCACATTCTCAAGGATGCCGAAGACCTTGGCGGCGATTCCTGGTGTATCGCGCAAGTTCTCGCCGACTAGACAAACGATTGCCTTTCGCCCCTCGTATTTTACGTCCGCGATTTTCGCCAGATCGGCGGCCAGCGCCGGGATATTTTCGTTGGTCTCGGCCGTGACCGAAACACTGACTTCGGAGGTGGAAACCACGTCCACCGCCACGTTGTGCTGATCGAAGGCCTCAAAGATGGATTTCAAATATCCGTGCACCAGCAGACGGCGAGGCGAGGCAACCTCTACCAGCGTGATCTTTTTCTTGAGCGCGATGGCCTTGAAAATATTCGCGCAACGTGGGGCCCGCGCCGTGATCTTGGTCCCTTCGCAAGTGGGATTCATCGAGTTCAGAACATAGACTGGAATATTTTGCTGCACCGCGGGCAGCACAGTCGCCGGATGCAGAACCTTGGCGCCGAAGTAGGCAAGTTCGGCGGCTTCGTCAAAGCTGATGACCTTGATGCGGCGGGCGTCGGGACAGAGGCGCGGGTCGGTGGTCATCATGCCGTCGACGTCGGTCCAGATTTCGATGCGCTGGGCATTAAGTGCCGCGCCAAAAATCGCGGCGGAAAAATCCGATCCGCCGCGGCCGATGGTGGTAGTGATGCCAGTGCGATTCGAACCGACGAATCCGCCCATCACCGGAACTTTGCCGGCCTCGATCAGAGGCTGGACTTTCTTGCGCAGGCGCTCGTTGGTTTCTTCGAACTGCGGAACCGCACGCGTGTAACTGCTGTCGGTGAGCAGACATTGGCGCGAATCGACGTGCGCGCCGGGCAATCCGCGGGCGACGAAAGCGGCAGCTACGATCTTGCTGGAAAGCACTTCACCGAAAGAAGCCACATAGTCGTAGGTGCGCGGGGTAATCTCGCCGACCGCGCCAATTCCGCGCAGCAACTCGTCCAGATCTTCGAAGTCTGCGCCGAGATCGCCATGAAACTCAGTGAAGAGCGCGGTCCCAAGCAATTCTCCGGCAGTGTCATAGTGGCGTTCGCGCAAGGCCCGCGCCATTTTGAGAGCGGTCTTGCGATCACCGCCACCGGCAGCCTTTCCCATGGCGAGCAGGGAATCGGTGACCTTAGCCATGGCGCTGACGACGACCACTGGACGATCCGCCAACCGGCCCTGAACGATTTGCGCCACGCGGTCGATTGCCTTGGCGTCCTGCACGGAGGTCCCGCCGAACTTCATGACGATCATGGGCGGGAGTTCTCCTCAAAGGAGTTGTCAGTAGCCAGTAGCCAGTTGCCAGACACGGCACGGCATTTACTGGCAACTGGTAACTGGCAACCGGCAACGGTTTTCACCCGAGATACCCCTTCGCCTTCAGCAGCTCGGCGTTGAGCAGCGCCGCGCCGGCCGCGCCGCGAATCGTATTATGCGAGAGCACCGTGAACTTCCAGTCGAGCACATTGCATTCGCGCAAGCGTCCGACCGCGGTTGTCATGCCCGCGCCGAGGTCAACGTCGAAGCGGGGTTGCGGACGATCGGCTGCCGTCAGGTATACAACGGGCTGAGACGGCGCACTGGGCAAGCGTAGGTGCTGCGGTTCGGCGCGAAAATCATTCCAGGCGGCGATGATTTCCTCCGCAGTGGCCTTCTTCTTGAGGCGCACTGCGACCGACTCCGTATGGCCGTCTTCCACCGCAACGCGATTGCATTGCGCGCTCATGGCGAACGGAGCAGGATCGATGCGCGACCCATTTAACGTCCCCAACAATTTTTGCGTTTCCTCTTCCATCTTTTCTTCCTCATTCTTGATGTAGGGAATCACGTTGCCGAGAATGTCGAGCGAAGCGACACCAGGATATCCGGCGCCGCTGACCGCTTGCATGGTCACCGCGGTGACGGCCTCAAGCGTGAACGCGCGATGCAAGGGAGCGAGCGCCAGCACCAGTCCAATCGCGGAGCAGTTAGGGTTGGTTACGGCAAACCCGCCCGATTTGGCCCGCCAAGATTGTTTGTCGATCAGCCGAATGTGGTCTGCGTTGACCTCCGGAATCACCAGCGGAACGTCGGCCTGCATGCGCAGGGCGCTGGAGTTAGAAACGACGGCGCGGCCGGCAGCGGCAAACTGCGGCTCGAGTTCGCGGGCGATCGAGGCATCGAGGGCGGCAAAAATAATCTTGGGAGCGCCTTCCGGTTTGGCGAGCGCGACGGTCATCCTGGCCACATTCGCCGGAATCGCGGTTTTCAAACGCCAGCGCGCAGCGTCGGCATAGGTTCGGCCTTCGGAGCGGTCCGACGCGGCCAGCCATGCTACTTCAAACCAGGGGTGATGTTCGAGCATTTGGATAAATCTCTGCCCGACGATGCCCGTGGCACCGAGAATTCCTACAGGAAGTTTGGCCGACATAGTTTGGATAGAGATGATAAGTCTTGATTTTATACCAGTGAAATTTTGGCAGGGAATGCCGAAGGACAGGTGTCAGGTCTTAGGTCTCAGGAAAACCACCACTCTCGCAGTCAAAGAGTTCTCCTAAGACCTAACACCTGAGACCTGCTTAGCTTGTTCCTCTGCCCAGCTCTTGCGGGAACGAGTATTCATTGAGCGGTCCGAACTTGCGTTTTTCGGCGAAGATGCGCCAGCGGCGAAAGACGATGCGCAGACTCGCCATCACCGGAATGGAAAGATAGACACCCAATATGCCCGCGATTTCGCCGCCCGCAAGAATGCCGAATAAAGCGGCCAGGGGATGTAACTCCACGCTGACTCCCATGATGCGGGGAGAGATCACGTAATCCAGTACCATGCGCCAGACGACTAAGAACAAGAGCAGGAAGGCCCAGTGCTGATATCCCGACAAAACCGCGACGATCATCATGGCGGTGCCTGCCAGCAGCGGTCCGGCCATCGGGACAAACTCCAGCGCGCCTCCAGCGGTGCCGAGCATCAGCGCGTACGGCACTCGCATCACCCCCAGGATTGATGTGTACGCGAGCAGCGACAAAGCCGCCAGGGTCAACTGGGCGCGAATGAACTGGGCGAGCATCTGGTTCAGATCCTGGAGCACATCCTGCAGAAATTCACGCTGCTGACGCGACTGCACCAGCGCCACCAGCACTTCATGAAAGCTGCCACCATCGCGCAGAAAGAAAATGGCCAGGATTGGCACCAGAAACAGCAACCACACTTCCTGCGCCGCTTCGGCCGCGCGAATTCCAATGCTGCGCGCCAGCCCTGATAAGTCATCCCGGCGGCTTACCAGGAAATCCTGAATGCGTTTCTGGGTGGCATCGCTCCAGCCGTGCTCGTTTCCAATTCGTTCGGCAATCTGGCCGATCTGGCCGGAGAGCTGGCCGGTCGAGGCCTGATCCATCAGCCCTGGCAACGACGCTCCCAGGCGCGAGCTTTGGCGTGCGATCCTCGGACCGACGAGAAGGCCGAACACTCCGAGACCGACAAGCAGCAGCAAGTAAATGATGGCGATCGCCCAGTCGCGGCTGCGGACGAGTTTTTCGAATCGCGCGACTGCAGGATTAATGAGGTAAGCAAAGAAAATGGCGAAAAGGAAAAGAAGCAGGGTGCGCCGCGCCGCGTAGAGAAAGCCGAACCCCACGGCGAACAGGAAGGCCGTGAACAGAACGCGCGACGTACGTGAATCAAGGATGGTCAAAGTGCAGCTCTCAGGTGTTAGGTCTTAGGAAAAGGCATGTATTGGGTGTTAGCCATCGGTCGGCGCCCCCGCGAGGCTTCTGTGGGCCTAAGACCTGACACCTAAGACCTAAGACCTGCCGTTTAATCGCGTTCCACTACCGTATTCTCGCCCACGATCGACATGCGCATAACCTTCCATTGATCGTCGAGCCAGAGTTGCCACGTCCCCGCTTCGCTTTTCAGTTCCATTTTGTTCAGGTCCTGCATGCCGCTCTTCAGGGTCACCTTTTCCCGGCCAATGGACTCCACGCTGATCGCAGCTGAGGCATGTTGATGCGGGTTCAAGGTTCCAAACTGAGTACGCTGCCGCGGTGGACATTGCACCAGCCCCTTTTCCTGCTTGCCGCAGGTTAGGGCGACAAACTTCCAGGCCAGCAATTCGCGGTGGACGAAGAAGTAGTCGTCCAGAATACTGGTCGACGGCGGCAGCAGGTAGGGCTGCTCATGTTCCTTCTCCTGTCCGGTACTCCACTTCTGGTTGAGAAATTCCTCGTTAGGAATCACCACCGATTCCGCCTGCTCCGGACTCACTTCCTTCCACTCATAACGCCGGATGTCCCCGTTCGGGCTGAGCTGCATGTCGGAGGTTTGCACGTCGGGCGGCGCATGTTCGGTTTTGAACTCGGAGTGGATGACGCTGCCGTTGCCGGTGTCATAGATCGAGAACGTCTCCGTCCCTACCCGCCGGCCACTCTGGAAAACGCCGAAGGAGCCAGAGTCGATGTTCTTCCCCTCGTGCTCCTTATCCTTATCCTTGTCTTTAGATACGGGAGCGGCGCTGGCCAGGCAACCCAAGGCCAGTATGCACACAGCGAGCGACAGCATGAAGACAAGCCGGCGATAGCACAAGAACAATGACAAGGATAAAAACGACTTCAACTTCACTGTGATTCTCCTGTTCCAGAACGAGCTGGTGGAATCTCGAACGAGTCAGCATCCCCGGTTCTCCCCCAGAACTGCAACCTACGCTCGATCTCAGCGCAAAGGGAGGCCGGATTCTTACCTGAGGTTACGACGGTCACGGTTGCCTGACGGTAAAACGGCAGCCGGGACTCATGAAGGCGCGCGAATTCGGCGCGATCGCTTCGCAAAGGCCGTTCCGCAGCGTCCTCCATACTGCGCCGCCAAAGTTCGTCCAGCGGAGCGTCCAGGAATACCGAGGGCCAAGGCTGCAGCAATTCCCGATTCTGTGAATGGGCGAAGGTTCCGCCCCCCAGAGCCACCACAGTGTCGCGGCCCAACGATTCCGTCAGATCGCAAAGCGCGCTGGTCTCGGCGAGCCGGAACCCGGACTCCCCCCGGTCCCGAAAAATCTCGGGAATGGTTTGCTGCTCGCGCGTCTCGATGCGGGCATCCAGATCCACAAAATCCCAACCCAGGCGCCGGGCAAGTTCCTGCCCCACGCTGCTCTTGCCAGAAGCCATAAATCCCACTAGAAACACCGCGCGCACTGTCATGGCGCTCCCAAGCACGGAGAGCGAGGTGTCGCGAGCCCTCGCCACCGGCTCTCATTGACGCCGTCTAGGCAAATTCTTAGCTCTCACGGCTAAAAAGGGCCCGGATCTCCCTGGGACCTGACACCTAAGACCTAAGACCTGATTTGTTCAGCGCTGCTTGAGCCGGATTTTACCACTGAAGGAGCGCAGCACGACTTCCGATGCTGCCTGACCGGACGTACCTATAAAGGAACGTCCCACTTCCTCGTGAAACCGGGAATGCTTGGGTTGGAGGGGAAAGTCGTGTTGCACGCGGCCGAGCAAGGAGTGCGCCCGGAAACCGGCGGAGACGTCGGCGGGGACCAGGGCTTCTATATCGCCTTTGTGGGTGCTGAATTTGTAATCGCCGCCAGAACCAAAATCTCCATCGTAAAAAATCTTTCCCCGGCTGGTCGTGACCTGCACCAGTGATCCGGTGACCGACGTCAAATGGACGTCGCCGCTGATGGAATTGATTTCCACGTGGCCATTGCGGACATCGGTAAGCGCGATCGGCCCGCGCATCGTCCAGACATGAACGTGGCCGTTTTCTACGTTGCGAACATTCACCACCGCATCCGCGCCTTCCAGGGTTAAGTCTCCCCGCAAGTTCTCCACCGACAACGGACCGGTCGAAGAATGGAGATTGATGGTAGCATCGGGCGGAACCAGCAGTTCGTAGTCAACCCGGCCCGCGGGCTGGTCCGTACCTCGGAGCAGGTGGGACGCGATTCCAATCCGGTTGCCATTTTGCTGCTGGTCGACTTCCACATCGTCGGACTTGAGCGTGGCCGTGACTACCACCTGATTACCGCTTCCCGGCTTTACCGAAATCGCCCCGTACTGCGTATCCACGGAAATCTTCGCGTTGGGACCCACCGTGTAACGGTATTCCTTCTTGGTCTCGGCGGCGACCGCCGACGACACGCAGGTGGCCAAAACCAGAGTTGCGACCGTGGCGTAACGAATATTGCTATAGCGAATATTCGTGTAGCGAATATTGGTCCGTCGAATACTCGTCCCGCGAATATTCGCTTGCTGAAGCCTCGCCATAAAACGCCGCCCCTGCGGCCGGGAACGCCGGTCCGCCCCTTCGATTATTGAATACGATCCAACGCCATCTGGTAAAGAAGCGCTTTCTGTTGATAAGCATCCATCAAATGCTGCCGCGCGTCCACATCGCCAGGATTCCGATCCAGGTAATCCTGTACTTCACGGATATCGGAATTCACTGCCTGCAATTGGTTTTTATAGGTTGCCCGCATCGAAGGGGTCTGGGTGGATACCAGGCTCAGAAACTGCTGGTCGTCGTCGCTCGGCTCGGATTCTACCGCAGGTTTTGCAGCGAGCTCTGCTAGGGATGCGGCCTCGCCGGTTGGCGTCGCCGATTTCCGCGCCAGTTGTTGAGTAGCCGGGACGGAGACGGGCACCGAAGGCGTCGCAACGGCAGGAGTCTTGGTGACCGGAGCGGTCACCGCTGGGGTCGTTATGGAAGTCGTGGGAGCCTGCATCGCGACTTGCGACGCCGGCTTATGAGCGATCACATAAGAGCCTGCCACCAGCAGCGCAGCCGCCACTGGCGCCAGCCACCACGCGGTCGAGGTCCAGCGCCAACGAGGAGAAGCTGGGACGAGGATAGGACGCCCGGCTGAGACCGGCTCGGCCTCCCGTATCAGGCCTTCCTCGCGCAGTTGCGCGGCAATTCGCAGCCAAACTCGCGGCGCCGGTTCTTCGGCCTCCGCCAGTTCGCGGACTTCGCTCGCGATCAGCTTCAGGTCTGAAACCAGGTCCGAGCAAGCCGGACAGGACTTCAGATGGATTGCAAAGGCGGTCTGGAACGCACCGTCCGGAGCGCCGTCAAGGAACTCCGGCAGAATTCGTTGTACCTCGGAACACGTCATAGCTAACCCTCTCCCCAATACCGCACTTCCATTACCCTGTCTTGGCCTTTTCGGCTCTCATGAACTTCAGGTAATCCCGCAACTTCAATCGCGCCTTATGCAGTTGCGACTTGCTGTTGCCAATCGAGCAGCCCACCATTTGGGCAATCTCGTTATGCTCGAATCCTTCCACATCGTGCAAAACAAAAACCGTTCGATACCCCGGCGGCAGCCGGTCAATCGCCCGCTGCAATTGCAGCCGATCGACCGAGCCCGCCAGCTTCGCGTCCTTGGTGCCGAATTCTTTCCGCGGAGCTTCGTCGTCGGCTTCCAAAGTCTCCTCGAGCGACACCACCGGCAGGCCCTTCTTGCGCAGCTGCATCAGGACGACGTTGACCGTCATACGGTGCAGCCACGTGGAAAATGCGGACTCGCCGCGAAAGGTGCCGATTTTGCGAAAGAGCTGAAGAAATGCTTCCTGAGCCAGATCTTCGGCTTGGGCGGGATTGGAGACCATGCGCAAACATAGCGAGTACACACGGCGTTTGTGCAGGTGATACAGGACTTCGAACGCAGCTTCTTGGCCCTGTTTCGCCTGCTCAATCGCTTCTGCTTCGGTGATGCCTTGCTTAGGGTCGGTCAAGTCGCCTTATCCGGCCGCTACTCGTTCAGATGCGGCTTCAAACTCTTTTCGTTGTACAAATTTGCCGAGGTCGTCCGAGCAGTGTTCTCGACTGTTCCCAGGTGGTCAGAATACCAAAAACCGTAGCTTGCCGGACGATCTATGCGACCAAAGTACCCGGCTAAGTTGACACAAAGATCACTTTCGTAACCGAGTTCATGGTTCCGGCGAGGCTGAACCTATTTTCGGTAGAGACGGGACTCTCCCCGTCTTGCCTGCACCATCTCACATGCCGCGGGAGACGCAGCAAGCCGTCTCTCCGGGAAAGTTCAGAACGCCCCAGTCGCCCCCTACGCCTTGGCCGTGATCGTCTCCAGCCCATGCCCCTTCGCGCCAGTTTCGCGAATCCGCAACAGAATGGCGAACCCAAGCCCGACGAATCCGAGGACCGAGAAGATCCACATACCGAGCCCGTATCCTCCCGGATTATCCAGTCCCGCGTGAGAGTAGTCATTGGCCTTGCCAATCAGCAGATTCAGGATGAAGAACCCGATCTGCTGAATCAGCGTCATCAAAGCGTAAGCCGTTCCGATCCGGTTCTGGTCCACGATATAAGCCACCGACGGCCACATGACCGCCGGAATCAGCGAGAAAGCTATCCCCATCATGCAGACGGGTACATAAAGCGAAATGTTGGTGTATCCCATCATCAGATAAACCGGCATTAGCAGGATGGAGCCGAACATCATCAAAAGCGCGCGCTTCCCGATCTTGTCGGCAAGCAATCCAAAAAGGGGAGTAGCGACCATGGCCGAAAGCGGGAGCAGGCTGTTGAAGAACCCCGCCCGTTCGTGCGCCAAAACCCGCATCGCTTCCGAAGCGCTTATGCCGCCGTGGGCCGCCAGAATCTTGTTGGTGAATAAGTCGATGGCAAATGTGCGGAAGGGGAAGATGGCCGAATAGAAGGTGAAGCAGAGTCCCACCACGAACCAATACGATGGATTGAATCGAAAAATCTGCCCGAACTCCAGCTTATCGACGGAACCGGCCTGCCCCAGTTCGTAGCGTTCCTCTGCCCGGCTTTCGAGTGCCCAGTAGACCGCCGAGCACACTACCGCCAGCACTCCGACACCGACGGCGATGAATAACGGCCCCTGCCAGCTCGGTTCGCCCGCCGGCCCCTTGGGATAAAACACCCTATTCGCCCAGGTCGGCGAATTGTCGGCCGCCACCGAGGCCAGCCGAGCGATGAGGAGGTTGATCCCGAAAGCAAAGCTTAGCTCTTTGCCCTTAAACCACTTGGCGAGCGCGGCGATGACCGAGACGATCATGGATTCGCCGCCCAAGCCAAGCACGGTGCGGCCGGCGATCATCATCCCAGGCTGCCCCCGGGCGGCGGTCAGCGCGGCTCCCAGCAGGCAAAGTACGGCAAAGAACGTGATCGCCTTCTTGGTGCCAATGCGATCGATGATGATGCCGCCGATCAGCAACGTAGCCACCGCAGCCACGCTGTAGGACGAGTTAAGCCACGCGAATGCCGTCGCGGAAAAGCCGAGCCGGTCGATGAAAATGCGTTCCAGCGGGTTGATGCTGTCGTAAATGTAGTAATTGCATCCCATCGCCAGACTGACGAACAGCAGGACTGTCCAGCGATAGAGGCGGGAAGGTTCCGGTCGCGCAAGCTCAGGCATGAAGACACTCACCCTCGGCGACGCACAGCGCTTGCCTGGTTTGGGTCGCCAGAATCAACCGAACGACGATAGCAGATTGCCAGACCAGTTGCAGCGCTCGTTGCCAGAAGTTGCCGGAAAACGGGACTGAGCATCGATTGGAATCCTAATCGATCGGAATCCTAGCGGACGCTGCTCACCTGCTCACCGGCTCCCCACCACCCCGCGCACCGATTCGATCAGCTTGGCCGAATCGTAGCCGATACCTCGCTTTTCTCGGGACACTCGCCAGGCTTTTTCCAGGAATAGAACTCCGTATCCACGAGCAAGCCGTGCTCCAGGTCGTCGATGCCAATCGCGGCCGCTTCCCGAAAACCGATGGAGCAAAGATGTCCGGTAACTTTCGCGCCTCGCTTGTGGGCCGCCGCCACGGCCGCGGAAAGTTCCGCCGGAGTAATGAACATATACGCCTTGAAATTGTCGACGCCCTCATCAAGCCAGAAATTCACCGTCTTCGTCGCGTCGTCTGGCCCGGTGAGCTGATGCATCTGCACCGCAAAAGTGCCCGCGCCTTCAAGGTACGGCCCGGTGACGTGGATCTTCGGGCCGGGCGTTTCGCCCTTATCGATTTGCTTCTTGAGTTCAAGATCGGTGTAAGGCTCAAGCGCACCCGTGGTGCGGATGGTGGTCACGCCACCGGCAAGGTACAAGCGCGGGAAGCTGAATGCCATCTCCCCGAAGATGCCGTTGCCCATGGGATAAAACATATGGTCGTGCATACCGACCAGTCCGGGGATGACACTGTAGCCGTGCAAGTCGAGCACCTGAGCATCTTTTGCCATGCTTGCCGACGCGCTGTCGGAAACCGACGCGATCTTCCCGCCGGAGATCACGATGGTCTGGTCTTCCCGCGCGGCTGCACCCGTGCCATCAATCACACGCACGTGGGTCAGCGCGACCACGGGTGCGTCCACCTTCACAAAGCCGCGGACCAAGGATGATAGAACCAGGGGCGAGAGAACTTGTCGTGAAGGTACCTGTGGCGAAACAGCCTGGGCCATGAGAGCGCCAGAGCAAGCAATCATCAAGAGGATGGCGACGACCAGTCGGCGCATGGGTTTCCTTCCATAGTTACAGGGCATGATACAGGGCAGGATTCTACCGAAGAAAACCACTCCGTGCGGAGAGTTTATGAATTGGTCGATAAACAAAAGCTCCCGGCCTCCACGAAATATGAAGACCGAGAGCTAAAAACTGAGAGCTGACAGCTGAGAGCTGCTCTTTATATCTTTTCCGTCTTGTCGTCGTATTTCACTACGCCGTTCTTGTCATTCTGGCGCGTGACATCGTCGTTGTTATAGACGTGACCAGCCTTCCTGAAGCCACTCGGCGCAGCCGCTGGCCCAGTGATGTAAGACCAGTCGCCGCGGGCTTCTTCGGACGGGCGTGGAGCATGTTCCTCACGCAAACGTCCTTCCCGCGCGCGGATTTCACCGGGACGGGCCTCACGAGCACGCTCTTCGCGCGGACCGGGAGGGGCTGGGCGCATCGCCTCGTGTATAGGGTGACCTTCGCGACTAATCCGCTCGGGCCACAGGCTGACTTCAGGCGTAGTTAGCGGAGCGCCGCCGCCCTGGTACCACACGGCCACGGTGGATTCCGAACTGGTCGATCCTTGAATCTGCGAAAGGGTGGAGTTGGTCGCGCCGGCGATCAATCCCGTGGTGGCATTGCTCGCGCCCACCGGATTCGGCGAAAACGTCTGCAAGGATATCTCGGGCGTGGTCAGACGCGGGACAAACGGGCCGCATCCGTAATAGCAAACGCCCGAGTAAGGAAGGGGCGATTGCCCAAAAACCGCTACCGACAGCAAAACCAGCACACTTAGAACCAAATAGGGTCGCATACTGCCTCCACAGGGGACTAATACATCTTGGTAGTAAGTGCAGTTTGCTGGCCAGATGGCGCGGAGCGGAAACAGGCAGGATATTCGGAGATTCGCGGCGCTCTCGGCCAAATCACGGAGATTAAGGCCGAAGGTCGGTGCAAGGATGGTGAAAACCTGTGCGCACAACCTGCAACCGCTTGGCGCTGGCGCCATTCTCAACTGCCGCCTTCAGCTCCCAACGTACCGGGCATACAGACTTCGCGCCACAGCCGTGTCGGTCGTCCCCTTGATAATCGCCCGCCCGTCGGGAAACAGTGTCATCTCGTAAGGCTCGCGCCAGAACTTCAAAACAAACTCATTGTGCCGAACGTTGCCCAAAGGCTGAAGGCGCGAGCTCAGCTCCGCAAAGTCCACCGGCCGCCGCCGCTCGTGAATCTGCACGGAATTCCTGCCGCACAGCGTAATGTGAGGCCGACCTTCACCCGCCAGATGAACAAAGTCGCCCGAGCAGGCGCGGCATCCCGCCCGAGGATGAGTCGCCGCCAACTCCGCCCGTTCGTTCGTCCAGATATCCCAGGAAAGCAGCGTCCGGCGCATTTTCGAACGCGCGCCCACCAGAAACTTCAACGCCTCGGAGGCCGCAATCGACGCCACCAGGTTCACCGCGGAATTCAAAATCCCGGCCGTCTCGCAGGTCTCCACCGTCCCGCGCGGAGATTCCGGAAAGACGCAGGCCAAACAAGCCGTCTCGCTTGGCACGATGTTCATGGTCACGGCATAACTCGCGACCGCGGCGGCGTAAATCCAGGCGACCGAATTTTTCACCGCGTAGTCGTTGATCAGATAGCGGGTTTCAAAATTGTCGGTGCCGTCCAAGATCAGACCGCAACCGCCGAGCAGGGTATCGACATTCGCCGGAGTCAGGTCGGCGACATGAGGCTCGACAACGATCTGAGAATTGAAGCGCGCAATCTGCCGCGCCCCCGCGATCGCCTTGGGCACAGACTCGCGCGCGTCATTTTCGTCAAACAGAGCCTGCCGCTGCAGATTGCTCGGCTCGACATAATCGCGGTCGAGAATCCGCAGCGTCCCCACGCCCGAACGCGCCAGCAGCGAGGCTAGGGAAGAACCGGTGGCGCCGCATCCGACGATGACGACACGGGACTGCAGCAGCTTCTTCTGACCCTCCGCTCCGATCTCCTTAAACAGCACCTGCCGGGAGTATCGGTCGTTGTTGTTCAAAGCGTTGTCTTCCAAAGCATTGTTTTCCAAAACATCAATCTCCGAAGCTCCATTTCCAAAGCGCTTACCTCAGCGATTACCTTTCATGCGCCCTCAAACCAGTATTATAGGTGCGCCGGTCATCAAACTTTATCCTTGCGAGCAACGCGTGCCGTTTCGATATTCATCGAACCCGATACGTTTCATGGTTGGCCAGCCTGAATTTCGGGGGAGAGGTTTGCGGCTAAGCGGAGTGGCTGGGTTTGGGCTGGCGCTTCTGTTGGTCTTTACTACCGGGTCCAATTGGGCCGCCGGGCAGCAACCACCCGAATCGCCCGCGCAGATCGGAACTCAGTCCGGAGCCAACTTCGGAACCATCACGCCCTATCTTGGATTAGCCGTCGATCAAATCGAGTTGCCGGGGGTTCCTCCCGAAGAAGCGACTGCGCTCCTGGCGGCCACGCCGCTCAAGATTGGAGAGCCGCTTACCCGCGAATCGCTGCACGACGCCATCCAGGCGCTTTTTGCCACGGGCCGGTTCGCCGATATTCAAGCCGAAGTGGATCGCACCGAAACCGCCGGCGTCCGGCTGCGTTTTTTGACGGTCTCCAATTTTTTCGTTGGCATGTTGACCATCGAAGGCGTTTCTACAAATCCGTCCGCCAATCAAGTGGCTAGCGCCACCCGCCTGCAACTTGGCGAACTTTACGCCCAGGAGAAACTCGACCGCGCCCTGGCCGGCATCCAAAGAGTAATGGCGGAAAACGGCTTCTACCAGTCGAGAGCGACCATCTCCGAACAGCGCGATGAGCAGCAACACCAGGTCAACTTCACCTTCCATGTTCTCAAAGGGCTGCGGGCCACGGTCGGGGAGGTCGACCTGGATGGCGATGCCGGTTATTCCGTCGAACAGATCAAGGAGATCGCCAAACTGCACAGGGGCGATCCCGTCGCCTCCAAGCGCATTACGCGCGCTCTGCAGCGAATGCGCTCTCGCTATCAGAAGCAGAACCGCCTGCTCGCCCAGGTCGAGTTGTCCAGCCGCACCTACGAGTTCAAACGCAATGCGGTCGACTACGTCCTCAAAATCGACCGTGGTCCGGTGGTGGAAATCGCTGCCCAGGGTTTCAAACTCAGCCAGCACGTGCTGCACCGGCTGGTGCCGGTCTATGAAGAGGGCGCGGTTGACGACGATCTGCTCAACGAAGGCCGGCGGAACATCCAGAACCATCTGCAGACTCTTGGTTACTTCGAAGCCACCGTCAGCGTGAGCCAGCACAGCGCGCAGGACGGCAAGAGTGTGCAGGTGGTTTACCAGATCAATCCCGGCGAGCGTCGCAAACTCGTGGTCATTCGCATTTCCGGCAACCGATTTTTTCCTACCGACCTGATTCGTTCCCGCATGGCGGACCAGGCCGCCAGCCGCCTGTTCAGTCACGGACGCTACAGCGAAGCGCTGCTCGAAGAGGATGTGCAGGGTATCCAGAATCTCTATCGGGCAAGTGGTTTCCGGCAAGCCGAAGTCACCAGCAAGCTGGTGCAAAAGTTCCCCGGCGATCCGTCGCAACTGGCCATCGAGATCTCGGTCAAGGAGGGTCCGCAGACGCGCGTCGCCTGGGTCCGCATCGAGGGCAGTTACACGCTTCCGCAGGAACAGCTGCCCGAAATTCAGACCGAGGAAGGACAGGCCTTTGACGAATCCAGTTTGGCGGATGACCGCGACACCATCCTGGGAAAATATTTCAATAATGGTTTTCCCAATGCCACGGTTGACGTCGCCTACGTTCCGGCTCCGGTATTGGACAACCTGCCCCGTGTGGGCGTGACCTTCACCATTCATGAAGGCGAGCAATTTTTTGTCAATCAGCTTTTTCTCGACGGGCTGCATCATACCCGCCAGGGAGTCGCACGCCGAGCAATACGGGTGCAACCGGGCGCACCCCTCAGCCAGCAGGATATGCTGGAGAGTCAGCGCCGCCTCTACGACCTCGGCCTTTTCAAGCAGGTGGACACGGCCATCCAGAACCCCGACGGCACCGAGTCGCGCAAGAACGTGGTCGTTACAACGAGTGAAGCGGATCGCTACACTTTCGATTACGGCGTCGGTTTTGAATTCCAGACCGGACAGCCCACCTACGGAGAAAACCAGCCACTCGGGCAAACCGGCGTCAGCCCCATGGTGTCTCTCGGCGTCAGCCGCATCAACGTGGGCGGCCGCCATCAGACCATCAGCCTGAAGGGCGCCCTCGGCCGCCTGCAACAGAAGGCGCTCATCAGTTACGACATCCCCACCATTCTGAACCTGGACAACCTTCGTTTCACCGCCACCGCGCTCTACGACAACACAGTGGACGTCTCCACCTTTACCTCGAAACGCCTGGAAGGCACGGTGCAACTTTCGCAAATACTGAAACGAGACTCAACATCCGGCCGCGAACTGACGACACTCGCCTACCGTTTCAGTTACCGCCGGGTGGAGGCGAGCAATATTGAGGTTACCAGCGACCTGATTCCGCTTCTCTCCCAGCCCACGCAGGTCGGAACTCCTAATTTTATTTACATTCGCAACCGCCGCGATAACGATTTGGAAAGCACGCGCGGCAGCTTCACCAGTGTCGAAGGCGGCGTGGCCGCCAGCTATTTTGGCTCCTCGGCCGACTTCAGCCGGTTTCTGGCTAAGAACGCCACCTATCACGCCTTCTTCCGGAATCGCAGTACCGGACAGGGATTCGTCTTCGCTCGCTCCCTCACCATCGGGCTGGAGAACCGCTTCGGCAACACGGTTCTACTCGATCCGGCGCAAACCGTGCCACTCGGCGAAACTCTGATTCCTCTGCCGGAGCGGTTCTACAGCGGCGGGGGCAACTCCAATCGCGGATTTGGGTTGAATCAGGCAGGACCACGCGACCCGTTCACCGGATATCCCGTCGGCGGCAGCGCCGTGTTCCTCAATAGTTTGGAGATGCGGTTCCCCAACATCAGGGCGCCTTACCTGAATGACAACATCGGCTTCACGCTTTTCGAAGACATGGGCAATGTTTTTGCCCGGCCCCAGGAAATGCTCCCCAGCCTGACGCATTTTCGCCAGCCCGGCCAGGATTTCTGTTTTCAGGAGGACACCCATCTGAAGTGCAATTACAACTATGCGTCCAACGCGGTGGGCGTCGGAGTACGCTATCAGACGCCGATTGGGCCATTACGCTTCGATTTCGGATACAATTTAAGTCCACCCTACTTTCCCAGCTATAACAACATCACCGTTAATAAGGTGTCGGGGCAGGAGGTCGGGCAATTTGGGTATCAACGCGCCGGGCATTTTAACTTTTCGTTTAGTGTCGGGCAGTCGTTCTAATGCTGGTATTAGTGTTGATGAAACTCCCCCGAATCAAACTCGGAGCGATCAGAATCGGCAGACATTGTGTGCTCGTGTTGGCACTGACCCTGCCGCTGGCGTTTTCGGCTGAAGCCGGCCAGGTCGTCGATCGGGTGGTCACCAATGTGAACGGCCACGTGCTCCTGCAGAGCGACTGGGAGCAGGAAATAGCCCTCGAGGCCCTGCAGGATAGCCGCGATCCGGATTCGTTCACCACGGCCGAGCGCAAGGCCGCCCTCGATCGCCTGATTGATCAGGAACTGTTGCGGGAACAGGTGCGGCCGTCTCAACCAGCTCCGGCCGATCAGGTCGCCGCCCGCGTTACGGAAGTCCGCAAGCTCCAACCGGATTGCGCCACCGACGAGGGATGGCACGCCAAGCTGCAACGCTATGGACTCACCCAAAGCGCGCTCGAGAAACGTATGAGCGACGATATCCAGCTCATGAAGCTGGTGGAAGACCGTCTGCGGCCTTCGATCCAGATCGACCAGCACGCGGTGGAGACCTACTATCACGATCAGTTGCTGCCGGAAATGAGAAAGGCCGGGAGCAGCGCCACACCGTTGACCGAAGTCTTTGGCAAGATTAAAACTCTGCTGGCCGAAAAGAAAATGAACGAACTGCTCACCGGATGGCTCGCGAGCCTGCGCTCGGGGAGCCATATCAATCCTCCCGAATCGAGCGCCGGAGAGCAGAACCGTTGAACGAACAGCCGCGCGAACCAACGCCCGAGTCTGAGTCCCCTCCCGAACGCCGTCGCATTCTGTGGAGACTTTTCCTGCTTTTCTGCGTTCTTACCGTTCTGACATTCAGCGTTCTCGCCTGGTATGTCACTACGGACTCCTTTCAGCGGTTCGTCCGCCGCCGGGTAATCGCGTCGGCGGAGAAAATTACCGGCGGCCGCGTCGAACTTGGGGAACTGCACACCATTCCGTTCCGCCTGCGCGTGGACGCCCGCGACCTGACCGTCCACGGTCGTGAAGCTTCGGATCAGGCTCCATTCCTGCACGTCGACCGCCTGCAGGCGGAATTGAAGATTATTTCGCTCCTCAGCTCGACCTTTGGATTGCATTCTCTGGAGCTCGAGCACCCGGTCGCCCGCGTCGTCGTCTATCCCGACGGCAGCACCAACATTCCCGCGCCCCAGATCCCTCATTCCATCCTGAGTCGTTCCTCCGCCAACGGACCCGTGGAAGAGCTCTTTGCTCTTTCGGTTTCGCACATCGAGGCAGAACGGGGCGAGCTGCTGTGGGAAGACAAGAAAATGCCGTTCGATTTTGACGCCAAGGATGTCGCGCTGCTCTTGAACTACTCCTTGTTGCGCCAGCGCTACGAAGCCCATATAGCCGTCGGCGACGTCGCCACGCGCTTTCAGCAGTATCCGTCGTTTGCGTTGCGAGTCGACGCTTCGCTGGTGCTGGCTCGCGGCCACGCCGACATCAGCAGCCTGACCGTGACTTCGGGAAAATCTGAAATCCACTTCGCCGGCAGCCTGCAGGACTTTCACAACCCCAAGCTGGATGGCAACTATCACGGCCTCGCCGATCTCGCGCAAATTGGCTCCTTGGCACGCCAAACGCAGGTTCGCAGGGGCACTGCCCAGTTCGAGGGCAAAGGCTCCTGGACCCTGCAGGATTTTTCCACCCAGGGAACCCTGCAGACCAAAGACATCGAGTGGGCGAACGGCAAGTTGTCGATGAAGAATGGCCGCTTCAACGCGGCCTACTCTCTCACCCCGGAGCGTATCCGCGTTTCCTCCATCAAGGCGTATCTGCTCGGTGGCGACCTGTCGGGCGATGCCGATGTGACGAACTGGCAGGGTTCATTCCAAAGCTCGCTCGCGCCGTCGCCCATTCCAAAGCGGCAGCGCCATGTCGTCGGAAGAATCCCGCCGGGAAGTCTTCAGCGTGGCTCAATCCGCCTGCAACTAACCAGCTTCCCGCTGCTCCCCGGCCTCGAGTTCTTGAGTTCGAAGACACTTCCTCTCGATCAACTCACCCTTTCCGGAAGCGCAAGTGGCACGGTTGAGATGCTCTGGGTGGGCTCGATCGCTGACGCCGAAACTCGCCTGAATCTTGCCATAGCGCCACCGTCAAATCCGACCCCGGGAGAAGTCCCTGTGCACGGCCAGATTGATGGCGTCTATCGCGGATCGCGCGATGAGTTGGAGTTGAAGCAGCTTCACGTCACTACACCAGGCTCAGACGTCACCGCCAGCGGCAATCTGGCCCCGGACTCAGCGCT